>Ga0224501_10001025_pt1 | contig 21466 bp, 12 predicted proteins | sample SF_Oct11_sed_USG_4_FD_169105 | JGI IMG/M metagenome (GOLD analysis project Ga0224501, IMG submission 169105) | Sediment microbial communities from San Francisco Bay, California, United States - SF_Oct11_sed_USGS_8_1 | ecosystem: Environmental > Aquatic > Marine > Sediment | place: USA...
AAACCGTTGGGGACTTGGTAGTTATTTGATTTGACAATGCTTTAAAAAAGACACCAGCAAAAAACACATCAAGTCTCATTCTCAATAGCAGAAAATCAAATAACCCCCCCCCCCCACCGAGGACAATTTACTTATCACTGCGAATACCCTTAACATGATTACGATATTATGTATTCAAATACTAGTGACACATGCTTGCACAGTGTAACTATTACAAGGGTGTGAAATGCGTAAAGCGAGCTGCATTTATCAAATTATCAATTTTATATAGTGCAACTATAAAAATTTCTATTGGCATGTATAAAAATCATATGTCTAATACATCACAATGATCTAAAATTACAGATTTGCGATAAGTAAAAAACAAGAACTCGCTAAAAAAATTATAAAATGTTCTAGAAAATTTCTCGCAAGTTTTCTAGCAGCAGTTTCCCTAAGTATGGCCATTTCGCATTGAATCAGTGTGAAATCGAGTATTGTGCCATTAAACAATGCGTGCTCATTTAAATCAGCTCATCAATTAAATCAATGACAAGGAGAACATGATTCACCACGCGACAAGATTTTTTCTGCTATAATTGGCCTCAAGGTGTAATGGTATCCTTTGACATAATAATTATGATAAATTGCTCAACAAATCGGCGTCACGCGCATCGCGTTTGAGAAAGAAATGATATTATGATTAGGTTTAGTTGTTTTGTGAGGCAGCTGGAGGATCAGGCACAAGCTCAATTATATCACGCCGCCGCTCGAAGATCACTGGGCTCAGCCAAGCTTTTGTCATAAGGTTGAAATAGTTGTTGCCAGAACTCCTACCACTAAGAAGCTTTGCAGAATATTAACAAATGCCTGAATGAATTTTCTGAGTTTTGAGCGGAGAAAAGCATTCTTTAAGAGAGCCTCATTACAGTATTAGAATCATTAGACAGGCAATTTTGTGATTAGGGCTACTTTGTCAACTTCAATGATGTAAAACCTTCTATGTAAACAGGCAAAGGAGTCCCAAAGCTGGTCTGCGTGAGTCACTCTCTATGAATCCGCAATGGGCTCGGTCATCATAATAAGCCAGATTAGAAATCTCTATGACTTAGATGCTTCCCTGCACAGGAAGTCCGCTTAGTGAATAGAATTATTTTGAAAGAAAACATCGCAACAAAATTTATTTCGTCTAAAGCATCTCCAAATTAGTAATTGCTGATCCAATTATGAAAAAATAATTAAGCTAGCCATACAGAAGGACTGCAGCTGGTTTCTTTGCCTTCTCATTAAAATTCCAATTTGTCACAGATTAGGTGAGCTCAATAGGGCCATCTGCACAAATACATCTCCCAGGTTCTCATTTTGATAATTTTTATTGTTTTACGGTTTTGCATGGTGAGGGGCAAATTCGGATAGAAGTCCAAATATCTTGATAATATCATTCCAGTACGCTGATTCCAATACAAGAAAGTGATAAAAACAACCACACAACCATATCGTTATAGACATGGCCACCCGAAATAAATTAAATAATCAACCTGATAATACAGATAAACAAAGATTGTAAAAAATAAATAATTTATGATTACAAAATAGAAAGTTGAGTCCATACAAAAACAGGCATATATAAATAGATATGCATATGCCGGCCGGCGCGTGCCATCGAGATATATCAGAGAGAGGAAAATGTGAATATGGAGAGATGTTTGTGTGAGTAACCAGTGGAAGAACCAGCTAGCGAATCTCTATCTTCTTATTGGCATTTCGTAACCTATATCTGAGCTGAACATCATTCGTGGGTGGCACGATTTCATGCCCTGGATAACTAGTGTCATAATCACAACTCTCTCCGGGTAGAAGCTCAAAGTCGAATCGATGGAGCATCGAGAGAAGGTACCATTTTGTTTGAAGCAGCGCAATTTTTCGTCCGGGACAGATCGATCCAAACGGAAGTATTGGATTCTTTAGTGGTTGTCCAGCCTTATAGAAGGTGTTATCCACAAATCGGTCATACTTGAAAGACTACAAAGCAGTAATGGTGCCTGTTATGTGGCATGTTTAGTTTGACATTTTGACAGCAATAAATTTCCGAATCAGATAACTTTTTTCGACTTGCGCCGAGCTCAAAACTGCCAGATAGGGTAATCACAAGGCGAGCAGATCATTGTGGAATTTTGTCATCATATCTGATTTCGATGTGGCAAGAAAGCGTGGCTTCTAATACGATGCAAAGTCCTCTAATATGCGTATCAACAAAAATATCTTTGATAATTATGATGGAGCGAGATGAAATTAGGCCCTAATGAGTCTGGGACAGAAACTTTCACCCGGGGCAATTGTTCCCGCTAACCACTCATCTCATGGGAGTATTCAGCTAACTGGAATAGTACATCAATGGATGGGCGTTGGTTAATTATGACGCTTACCTCTGGATGTTCGAATATTTCTGGGTCTTTGTGGATAGCGGGAGGATACATCATGATCTTATCACCAGCTCGAATAAGATACTCTTCATCAGTGGCAGCCACCTTGAATGTAACATCTTGTTGATTGTGGCGAATCATAAAAACACCGCTTGCCATACGAAAACATTCACATACCAGGCTATCTGCAAAGAAACAAACACAGCTCATTAGGATTGCTCTATAGGTGAGGTGTCTCCTATAAATAAACAGGTAGGAGAACAGCCAAAGGACAGTCTTATTGTTTCTGCCAAAGCACCACAGCAGTCTGTCAGTTTGTGTCCAAAACAAGAATCACCGCAGGCAACAATCGGTCATCACTCAATTATGAATGAGACATGGACAATAATATTTTAGATTCAAGACACAAGAAAGGTAAAAATATTTTGTTGAATAATACTTTTCAGAGAAAAACAAGTTATTCTTTGCTCATTGGCCATGCGTCTGCCAGAGACTTACTCACCTAGTACTTTCATGCCTTCGAGATCTTTAGCGGAGATGCCGATCACATCCTGGTCATCTGCGTCTTGCTGTTCTGCGTTCGCTTCCAGCAGGTTGTTCATTTCGGTCCTCATGTCTCGCATGGCGGCTGGGTTTGCCATCAGCTCATACATGCACCAGAAGGCAATTTTAAATGTGTTGATGTTGATGTGCATGAAGACTAGGTTGTGGCATTTGATATCGCTGTCGGGCAAGTTGTAGGATTTCAGGTACTCAATGGCAGCTTTAAGATATTCGGATGTATCAGAAGACTTCATGAATTCCTCAGGTGTTGGCTGAGTGAACAGATTACCAACGGCTTTAGTGGCTTCTGGGAACAAAAAGTGTGGAAGTCCTAGCCACAGGTACGAGAAGTATTTGTGGAACACCCTGAAGTTGTCATGGAAGAGCTCGTAGTTGAAATCTGAACATTCTTTGTCAGCGCCGAAGATGCTGTTAAATATGGTCTGAAAGAGGGTCTTGTTCGCGAGGTGGTCCAATGAATCATTCCTCCACTCTCCCGGGGCGATCGGGTCGGTTGTCGCGAGTCGGTCGTAGGCTTTCGATAGAATCTGTGAAAAACTGAACAGGTTTCTGGGGACCGCTGACCCACGGGTCGTTTTTCCCACAAATTTGATCATCTTGCGAGACTCCGGAATCTGGAATCCAAAGATGTTTCCATTCACTTGCATCTGGATCGGATCAAAGTCAAAGCTTCGCTCCTTGCTATAAAAAATGAGGGATAAGTGAGATACTTTGCCAATACCTCAGTCTAGTCATCAGGGTGATGGGTGGGTCAGCAAGCTGATGCCTTACTATTAACTGTCATTGGCCAATTTCCAGCCAGATAATGTCATGTTTGTGCCATTCAAAGCGATGCACAGCCAGAATAAACATTCTGGAACTTAGCCAAAAACTTATATTTACCTGAATGCATCGAAGCTATGAGGGTCTGCGATGACGGTCATATAGTAGTGAAGCATTCGAATGGAGAAAACATTGCCATATTTTTTCTGCGAGTCCAAGATAAAACCGACAGAATCATCATCAAACTGCTTTCCATTTCCCCAAATTGGATGTCCTGGCACTATTGGTGGTTCATTTTGTTTTCTGCAACAAACAGATAAGTTTTGATTACCCACTGATTGTGTCTCTGCTTGTGATTGTAACCAGTTCGAGTGAAACAATCTTAGTCATGATATCATAACTCCAACGCTTACCTGCCTCTACCCCAGAGAATGCCTTTTGTCTTGTAAATGCAGAAGCAGCCTATTGCCACGAGAGCAAGTATGACAGACGTTAACATGGCTTCTTTATCTGTCAAAAGAAATGTTTGATGTAAAAGTGCATGGGAAGGCGTCAGGTTAAATCATATCGAAGAAATCACAACATCGTGTCAATTACTCTGAGCGAGCTACTGGCGCGACTTTGTCGCCTGACTTTAAGCGTTTTCTTTCATATGCCTGGCTAAGATTTATTTGTGAAATCCCTTCAAATGCGTATTGACAACATATTACCAGTTCAGAAAAATATTAGTTTTCAACTTTAATTTGGATAAGTGTTTAATGCTGCAGTATCATCCATGCATTATGATGTGATCACTCATAATGTTCTATTATTGTGATTGATATATTGAGATAATAATTCTAAGCTCATAGTCATTTAGCTATTAGGCTTTTATAGGCAGTGTTGGTTTTGGGCTAAATAACCGACTTCATTCAACAGGAGTCCTTGTCGCGATGCCGCTTGTCAACTAGCCAAGATAAAATTTTGAAACTTTGTCTTACGTTTATGATTTCCAGGCTCTTTGATCAATGCGTCATTAGTTATCTCTTGGCTAAGTTCTCACCTATTTTGTTTACTGAAGGTGTATAATCAGAAAAATTAACAAAACCCCAGCAAGACAATACCCCAAATCTGAATCATAAACCCAACTATTAAATGATGACTTTTCCATCTTCAAATATACTCTGAAGTGATTATGGTATCTTAATTGCCTTAAAACTTGATCTAATTATGTTCAAACAATCTTTACAGCTTTTTATAAGTGATAGTTGGAGCGAAAAGTTTGATCTGTTGCAAATTACTTCGCAAATATTCAAACATTCCAAACGTGTGTTGAGCCATCCAAGTCTAATTATTCGCAGACGCTATAGGCACAGACCTTAATCATTAGCTACAATTTGTAATCTCTTACGAAAAGAAAAGATTCAAATCTTCAAAATGGATTAAAAACGACTAAAATTGAAACTACACTAAACCCAATTTTGGCAGGCCAATGGAAACAGTTGTGTTTCTTTCAATTTGCTACACAGAAGCCCTGAATTTAATCTGACCAGATATTTGCTAATTGCTCAATTATCTTTAAAATCCAACACTAACCTATAGACCAAATGACCATTCTATTCAGGGCCATACAAGGGTTTATGTTTGTAACACATAACTACTTACAATGAAAAATGATGTACAATCTAAATTTAGATAGTTCTGAGAATACACAAACAAAACTGTTGCAACATGTTGGTTGAGATGTAAAAACCTTTCAACTATGGTCAAAGATAGACAGCAATAATTGATCATTTCGAACCAATCAAGTTAGGTGAGGTAGAATACATCATGACATAACATGAGCTGTATCGTAGTAGCCCAGTCTGTATAATAGTTACCTGTACGTTCTTCCAATACTACGGAAGCCGCCAATAATACAGTGAAGAATGATGTTGTACGAATAGGTTTATAATAATCCGCTTGACACAAAGTTCTATTCTCGTATGCGTATCCAAAACACGTGAATCTTGAATTTGTGATTGTCCCAACACCTGACTGCGCGTGCCCTGTTTTTACAGATCAACTAACAAATCGAACACCAGAGCTCGGCTTTTTAACCAAGGCCAACCAGGAACGGTTGATATATTACCCTCCCATAGCTCTCTTCGTATGATTGGCCAATTTTTATCTCTAAGCTCCGCCCACCCAGTCACAGGCCTACGCAATGAGCCATGGATACGGGATAATTGTAACGCTGTATCAAACTGAGGTTCATTGCCTGTCTACAGTCAATTTTTAGTAAAATGAAGTGGAATGAAAGGTCTTACGGCTTCAAAATTGCAGACAATTACCCAAACAAACTAAGATTTGCTGATGATATTGTCCTGATAGCAAAAGACCATCAAGAGTTGCAAGCCATGGTAAAGAAATTACATGCAGAAAGGGGAAGAGTAGGTTTAAAAATGAACACGACAAAAACTGAGACACAGTTCGCTAATACAACAACGCAATCAAACATCGTGGTAGACAACGAAAGCCTAGACAAAGTAGACCAGTACATATACCTTGGCCAAAACATACATGCAAATGGGGGTCAACAAAAAGAAGTACGTCGAGTAGCAATGACATGGGGAAAATTTGGAAAAACTCAGTCAATATCTACAAAATCGAAAATTCCCACGCGCCTTAAAGAAAAAGATTTTCATGCAGTGTTATGCTAACCCTCCTATATGCAGCAGAAACATGGACGTTCACAAAAACACTGGGTTGTAAGATTAGATCCACTCAAATCAAAATGGAAAGGAAAATGCTAGAAGTAACATGGAGGGAAAAAGTAACAAATAACACAATAAAAGAGAAAACAAAGCTTCCGGACACACTTCAAATGCTGGTAATCAAAATGAAAGTGGACTGCAGCCAGAGCTACAGATAATTGGGCACATGACCTATTAAAATGGGAACCACCGAAAAAGGGTGTCCTAGGACCAGATGGAAAGACGACATTGTAGCTGCAGCTGGTAGAAGGTGGACAGACAGACAGACAGACAGACAGACATGGCGAAAGATCAACAGAAAGTGGTCTTTTCAGAGAGGCTTTTGCCCAGCAATGGGAAAGAGACGGCTGAAGATGATGATGATCAAACTGATAATGATGGTCTCACTGTTGCCCCATTGCACTGTTGTTTTCAACAGTAAATTGACATGCAATGGTTGAGCATACCAACAAACATGATCGGCTGACTTTTATCCCTAAGCTCCGCTCACCCAGTCACCAGACCTATGATATGAGCCATGAATACGAGATAATTCTAACCAGAGTTTCTATGCATGTCTCTGATTGTAACGCTGTATCAAACTGATAGCAATGGTATCACAGTTGTCCCATTGCATTGTTGTTTTTAGCAGTATTTGATACGCAATGGTTGAGCACACTGTAATTGTGTAACAAACTCGGACATGACCATTCCAGCTGACGTTTATCACAAAGTCGCAATGATACACATTATTACATCGCTTGAGAGGACCAGTTCCGGATGACGTGATGTGTTTGCCGATGACAAATCCCAAGTATCAATGACTTGGTGAATCTTGGAATGAACATAACTTAATGGCATCTTGAGGTAATTTGGCTATTCATCAGTTGAACACTTTAACCAGCTTTACTGGAGTTAAAATTTCAGCCAATTTAATTTTCATAAAACAATTTGTCTAGATTACAAGCCTACGTATTGTATACACCTGTGGAATTATCGTGCCAAACCTGATGGTTATGTGTTGAGTGTTCTAATCATCTGTTTGAGCCTTGTGCCACTGAACACCGATCCAAGTGAAGGATCAAATGGTGCCACCAGTTACAGCGTAGCCAGCGATGAAGGACATGGAGTTACACGTAATCCACATAAATCTCAATCGATTGATTGAAAGATTTCCCCGTCAGCAGATATGTCATGGCCGACTTGAGAGGCATAATCTTACACTTGACCACAATCCAGACTAGAAATCCTTGTCGAAGAATTATTCCTGAACAGTCAGGCTCAAAGTCAGTGCCAAACACAGATTAGCGCAGAGCTTACAGGCGTGAATTTGTGAAGCACCGTCGCTGTAGGGTTGACATGACACAACAAGTGGTGATGTCATGATCAGTCATTCGTACAGATAGGACAGGCTAACACAGGGGGAATCCTATTCCGGAAGATAAGGTTTCATCCAAAGGGGGCTATTTTTGGTTTCAGACACGGATAAATGTTGCTAATTAAATCGAATCACCTATGGAAATTTAGTTAGACAGAGCTAGGTTTGTTTCACCTAGCAAATATTAGTAATTTGCATACGGCATAAATGGGGCATTGTCATGTCTATTCAGACGAATGACGAGGCATCTTTTTAACAACGTACACACTGTTGCAGATACATATAGTGGGGGTATAAGTTCACAAGATCAGTGAATATTCCTATGGTTTATTATTCTGCTCATCACTATACAAAATGCAATAGCTTTTGTACAGGTGAAATGCTAAGAACAAACTCTTAGTTGGCAATAATTGATTGAAGTTAAATTAAATACAGAATAAGTAGTGATATAATGCACAGCTGTACATCCCGGGTAATCCAGGATAATCAAAACTGTATCGCAAGGTTACACATCTTCACAGATATACACAATTATAGTACAATCTTATTTACAGCGGTAAATACAATCGCGGTTATACGGGGAGCAGTAACATTGTGATTGGTGGGGAGTGATGTCAAACACTACAACTAGGACGCCTAAAAAACTTCAGGGATAAATCCCTTTTCCAAGGATCGAAGCGGCTAAATCTACCATCGTGACTCCGATCGGTGGTGATAATCATAAATAACTCGTCTTTTGTCTGCCGGTGTGTCCCCTTTACTAGAATTGGCAGAGGTAACCATACCATTTTGGTGATATTCTACTGCCTTCTCATCTACAATAGATTGATCTTTAAATGCATGATGCTTTTAACTGTACATTGAGCAGGTCAAATGTGAATGAAAAACCTTGTTTACAAAGATATCAAAGTCTTACAGTAAAGCGAAAGGAGGTACAGAGTCCACTACCTACGCATGACACGGCACAACACTGAGGACAGTTGTAAACACAGCAGCATGGTCCAGCTGAATAACTAACAAGTAACAATATATGCCACATGATTCGAGGAGGAACCTAGTGCAAACTTACAAAAAAAAGCTTGGCATGAGGCCTCACAATAAAAAGAGGTACCTAATTACATCAGTGACTGGCACCAAAAGTGCCAAGACATGCAGTGCTTTATTTGAGGTATTACCAGAGTGCAGACAGGTCAGGTAGAATTAAAGGAAGTGTTATGACTTCTGAAGATGGGATTGTGCAGATCTGGGCGCTTGATGCCACTGGGGTTATGAGGGCGGCGAAGTCATCAAGGATTATTTTGAGTATTATTATGTAATGGAATCTGAATGGCGTGAGAGCCAAACAAACCAGGAAGGGAATCCTGAAGCAAAGAGGCTGATGACTCAATGAGTCGTTCTAAATCTGTACATGAATCCATCTGAATGACCAAAAACTATTGTGGTGATTTCAGACAGGAATTCCGATTATGCACGCGACACATGTAGTGTACAGCACAGTGTCAGTTATATTGATATAACAGTCGTAGCGTGCCGAGAATAAATTACCCTGGCAACACATTCATACTCAATGACGTTTCCAACAATCGATCATTTTCTCGCCATGGTGCAAAGTGAATGATTGAGCTTTCCCGAATGTATGGGGATATTCCAAGAATTGTAAACCAACCAGTGTTCTGAAGGTGGCTTACCTGTCTGAAAGGGGTGAGGGTACGCAGACGTTCCCTCTGAATATTTGGTCCAATGCTGCTGGCAGCCGGGAGAAGAATCTATCACAGCTGTTCCTGCCCTCGTTATAACATTTGCTGGTGACAAACCTGCAAAAAGGTTGACAATAGGTACAGCACAGACTACAATAGGACCAAAGAATGGACTATTGGTGAAGGTGATCACAGGTGGGAGCAGTTAGATCTGCACCACAATCACCTGCCAGCATTACCAATGGGCATCAAGGGCCATTCACTGGCTGGCTAATGGCCTCAGTAGCTGAGGCTTCTTCTGCATGCTGCCTGCCGCAGACATTATAATGTAAATTGTAGCTGTGATGAGTAAAGGACAGGTGAAACCCATTAGGCCCGCTAGCTACATAATGTTCTCTTTTAAAACATGTGTGAGGTTTTGTGCATTACACAGCAGCCATCTCAAATGGTTTTAATGAGACATCCAAGCCGGGTCATAATACCTTGTTGTGCTGGCCCTCTGATTCGACAGCAGTGTCTAGCGCGCACAAGGCAAGCATTCAGATAGGAATAATAGACAGAAGCTAACATTGTTCTTGCAGATTCCGTGTGCATGATTATAGACTGAATGAACATCTTTGTTTTCGAAACAAATTGGGATTCCGTCAGTCTGAATGCATGGGTATCACCAAAGCCTTCTAATTAAAGTATTTATGGAATAACCGCTACAGAGAAGTGACCAAAGAACTATAGTTATATGTCATTTGTATTTCCTATTTTAATTTTCTTCAAGAATAGGAAGGAGTTGCCAAATCAATTAGAATTGCCTTTGGATGCATTTCATTTCTCTTTAATTAGAAGACAGTTACCAATGGAGGCTTCTACTACGCGTATGGGTGGATTGGTTTGATGCTGATGCCTGTCTAAACAAGCCAGTAGGGGCGAATACCTGACAATGATGTCCAAAGGCGATCTGGAAGCTAACGTGATCCACTTGATGCACGTCTGCAATCTGTTATACAATAATTAGAATGGAAAAACCTTAACGACATCTGGCACGCAGATAGCAGGCTAACTGTTTTTAGTTTGGGAGTTATCACGGCCAACATATTTACCGTTTTCTTCGCGGCACTCCTGGATGATCGGCGGAGGTAGCTCTGGTAAAGGCGGAGGAGGTGGAGGTGGTGTACCGTCCCTGTCTGTCTCCGTCGTTGAACAGGCTGTAAATAACAGGAAGTGATATCATAGGAGAAGCGGCATACATGGTGATATCATGCTTTGGCCGGACAACGGCAGCTTCCATATTATAATGTGTCCAGTAGGCGCAAATCTGATCCAGGAATTCTATTCACAAAATTTGATTACATGGTTTGAGCGGCTTACGGCTTTACCTAACCTAATCCTAGCCAAATTGAAAATAGTTCGATTAAACTTTCCTGAGCCCGTTTATCAAATTATTCATAAGCGGCCAACTTCAGGGTTATACACAAGCGACGAACAATGCAGTGCCACTCACTCCATGTTAATTCTGTAATACATCTAACAAATAACATCAGCAGACAGCTACAATATTCGAGTCGCCTAATCGCTATCAAGACCGGAGTCGAAGCCTAATAGGCCAGCTTAAACAGTATTTTTACTTTTATCCAAGTCCTCTTGTAAGCCAAACTCCAGCTTCAGTCGTTCATCGAGTGACACGGTTGGCCTCTTCGGCTTCTCAGCAGTGCCAGTCGGCTCTACGAAACAAAAATAGTCCACAGGTCAGATGGAAATTAAGGGCGCGGTCTGGTCAGTAGTCGACAGCAAACCCATAACAAAACAAATTCGTACATATTGCTATATTCACAAGGCCAAGATATAGCACATGCCGATCAAAATATCACCCATCGATCCACTGATCTAACCAGGATATAAGGTTTAGGAATGTGCCGTCTACAGTGCATCATCTGAACGTTGTAGACTGTACAGCTCCAAAGGTATAAGTCGCTGGTTGCTTATGGACCAATTAATACTGGCTGCCGTGTGCTGACTGCTCACCTCTGTGTTCAAACAGTGGTAATGACGGCAGGGTGATGGATGTCAGGGTGCCCGGAGTGGACGGTGCGCTGCGTGATACAATGCTGGAGGATGGCTGACATTTTTTGCCAACCATTCTTTTCCTGTATTCTAGCAGTGACACCTACAAATGAGATAAAACGTGTTAAAAATAATTTCACACAATCCCGGTTATGGAGCGGATTCGGCATAATCTACGGGAAACACACAGAGCCCTGGGATTGGGTCACATTCCTCAGATAGGTTTCCCATGTAATCAACAGGGATATGCACTTAATTTATGCAAAACACCTCTAGATAGCTGTCAGCACCAGCTGTAGAGCTCACCATAGCCTTTAATCCATAAACTAATTAATAACGATCAGCCTTCCCTTGGCTACATCTAGCTCTGGTTGTTGCTAGGCGGACAAATTTTTCAAAAAAACACTGATTGTACCTTTTTCTTGGTTTGAGGTTCCTCCGCGTCATTTGGAGGGGGTGATGTATCAGTCAAGCTGGATGTTCGTTGGTTGCGAGGAGGAGTCACCAGACTGATGGAACGACAAACTGGCGAGGGCCTCTGCTCGTCCATTATTTGCATGGAGGGCGACTGCTCAGGTGCTTGGTGTGCAGCGGAGCTTCCATGCTCCGGCGCTGAGTGGACAGGCGTTAGCTTTTGGTCAAGCCCCGAATGAGCGGACAAACAGCCGTGGTCAGCGGGTGTAGCAGACTGTTCTACCGGTGGTGCTATGACACAAGTCCGTGATATAAGTTGCTTTTTGGGAGACATCATGCTATGCGCAGTGCTGCGCTCAGGAGACACATTTGTGTGTATTTGGCTGCTGTGTGAAATATGCGACGTTTCTGCTGTGGAGCTCTCTGACACAACATCTGGTGCAATTCTGGGCAGTCCATCTGATAACTCGCTGTTGATAATATTCGATTGAATGTCCTCTGATATAACACACTCAGTTGCAGGCTAAAAATAGAAGAGTAATGGTCAGCCAAACAAACGGAACTCCAGACAGCGTGATTCAACAGGCTGGTACATGTGTTTGGCGACTACATCTATATGGCCACCTGGGTAAGCAGACAGAAACAGGTTATAAGTTTTCTCTCAGGTCATCATTCACTGCTAGTATTTATGCAGGTGGAATCAATAGCTTTACGATAAGCTCCCGACGTATAAAACATAATCCAGAGTGAGCTCGCGAAAATAATGGCCAATGGGTTCAAGATGCAGAGCCGATTTTTGTCCAAAGAAACTCGTTTTTAAAATCACACTGAATAACACCACAGGTGAGCTTGGTCGCTCTCGAGGGGCTCATAAAAACGCACAAGAACAATGGTGATGTGCGCTACACATTACTGAATAGAACCTTGCGGAAGGAAGGACCTAGTTTTATTTATATTGACCAGATTGGCACAATACAGCGCATTGCCAATTACCACCACTAAACCTAGGCAATAAGTCTTCAGGGGATTTCAGATGGATACCATGTGCAGATTTGACTACCGATTGACAAACGAGAAACAATAAATGAGTAACTAATGTTGCAAAACATCTGTCTGTTTCCTATAAAAAGTTAAAACAAAAACGATCACATGTGCATTTTAGCAAGCCGGTAAAAATGAGGCGACAATTATAAAATCGGGAAACAATTTGCTGATGTGCAACCACTGAATTACCGCATGTGCATATAAATCATTTTTCTTTTGTAGCCATGAACAGTGGGGCGCAGCGACAAAATACAACAGGATTATTTAAGATTTTAAAAATTATCAGCTTATGCAAATCTTGGGCCTCAGCTAGAAAGGCATGGGAATCCTCGGTTTTCGGTTGCCCAAGAGGGATTATCGTCAACAGCAGTAAGCTGCTTTAGTCAAAAGGTCGGAGTAAGAACAGCGAATGGACACTCACCGTGTGGGGCACAACAGGCGCGGTAGAGCTGCTGACATCTGCCTTTTCACTGGAATCGAAAGTTGATGATGCTTTCTGGGTTGAGGTAGGCTGGTCGCCAGACGCCGAGACAGATTCTGGCACAGCATTGGGTGTGTAGGCAGATGTCGCTGCTACGTGCGCAGCATCATCACGCGGAGGGCTCACAGGAGCCTTGTCTAATGACAAAGACTCACGAGCCAGTCGTCGTTTTTTGAGAGGTGTCACAAAGTCGCAGCCACTGCCGGGGCTTAGCGGAGTGTAACTACCGCTCACCATGGAGTGCTGAGGAGAGAGCCCAGGACGAAGGTCAGCGTTGGGGTGATTCGGAGATGCCTGCACACTGGGAGGCGCTGACACAGCAGTGTCCCCTTCTTCCATGGCCTGTCTCAGCCAACGCTGAAATCAGAGCAAACCAGCATGGGTCATTCTTGCCATATCAATGCACAAGCCATTACAGGCAAACAATCAGCTTTAAAAACCACAGGAAAACAATTATCGTTTTAATGTTGAGGAGAATGTAAAGGAAACAGGTGTAAGGGGCTTAGCGGATCCAGACAGTAAACTGATGTAGTGTGGTCAGGCAAAAGTGAGAATTACCTTTTTAGCCGAGCCCATGCTGTGATCTAAGGGTTTAGTTGGCTGTGGAGTAGCATTCAATGAACCAGAGGAGTGCTGGCTGTTGGACGCACTGTTCCGCCGAAGGTGAGCCCATGAGCTGCCCGTAGACGAGGTCTGCTTGACAAAGTCCATACTGTCATCCTCACCGGTGTGGACAGTCAACGGCCTGTCCACGGGCACAGAAGGAGACGGTCTGTCCGGGCCTTTTTCATGGTACTTCTCAAGGAGATGCTGAAAAAAGAATACCCATCTGTTTGGCTTCTGTTAGGTTATTTCGTAATGATTTTGTATCACATAAATCATGACAATGAAAGGCGGTCATCGGCCCTTGGTCAGTCCAGGAATCTTCATCCAGCTAATAAATCATACTGGATGAGGGTTGATCCGCCGCAATCGCTCCAACACTGTCTACACTGAATTCTTCACCTTAAAGGAATAAACACCACATGAGCAGCAATGACTGGTGGTGCCAGGACACCAGCAGACCACGCGTCAATTCCTCTTTCTAACACTTACCTTCTTTTTAGAAAATCCGGAGAAGCTGAGAGCGCCAACCGTGCCTACACTGGTACTGCCTACATCATGCGGTGAGGGCACTGTGCTCGCCAGTAACGAATCCTGGTTAGAGTCCTCAGCTTCCGATATGGAGGGTGTAGCACCGCTAAGAGCGCGTCGCCGTTGTGTCGTCGGACCGCTTTTGTTTCGGCTTCGACGGCGAGCAGCCGGTTTGGATGGCCTTGAAGCAACAACCTCAGGTGGTGATGTTTCGACAGGCGGGGGTTCAGCTCGTGGCTTCGTCGCCACTTTCTGCTGATATTCCTTCTTCCGCTCCTGCCTCTTCTCCATCCGCTCAAATGCCTTCATATAGGCCTCTATTTTCCTTTCTTCACGACTCTGGTAGCAAAAAACAGTTTGTTACATCGTTAATTGTTGAAGTCTAACATAGGTTTTTGTAAGTGAAGTAGTTTTTTGTGTTATGGTACTGGTACAACTATCACTACCTTATTGCAACTAACAGTGGAATTTGATAAGCAATGACAATGTCATTAAGTAATGACATTGCGCCCAATCTTCTCAATGAACGGTAGAACCTGCGCAACACTGCGGTTATAATCATCTGCACATGGGCGGTTGATTCCCTGAATGCTGGCAAACCGGACAGATAACCTCTCTAGATCTGGCTTAAATCACCTACCAGGTGTTTGCGATCATCTGATCCCTCAGTTGGTGACATCAGAACATCGCTGTCATCGCGCGAGTCAGATGACTTGCGTTCCCTCTGCAAATTGGTCGGCGTTACATTAGACGGGTTAGTTATTGTAACTACACAATTTGGGTTAGGATTCCCGAAGTAGGCCAATCATTGTAGCGTAATACAACATAACGGAGAGTTGTCCCATCTTGGTAGTAAAACACGCAAGTGAAGATAACTCCGCACCGGCAATGTGCCCATTCAATTGACTCGAATAGAGCGTTGTATCTCACCTTTACTGGAGCGGGGATTTCCACCTGTAGATCCAAACTCTTCTTATTATCCACAGAGTTTCGTTTGGTGAGTGATCCTTCCACAGTCGGGCCTGGTTTAGTTGTAGGAGACATCGGAGAAACATCATCCGCTTTCCCGTCAATACTCTGTGGTGCTGTTTTGAGTAGCTTACGGGCGGCCTTCCTCACAGGGCATTGTGCCCGTACACAGGCACACTCCACACAGTAGTCACTGCAATTGATCATTCCAAAATACAGCGGTGATAATAAACCGGGTATGAAGTTCGGGGTTGCCCCTCACGGCTGGATAAAGAGAAGACAACTCTGTTTTGGGCTACTCTCGCTATAGAGCATCAACAAGACAACACTGCGATAAGGACATTATACAGATATGTTTCTTTGATTTATCAAGACCCACAGCAGAGCCTAAAGAGGAGTTAAAGAAACAAATTTTGGCAGAAACACTCAGCGTGGCTTTCTCAATCGCCTGAATTTCATTAATTATATTGGGATCAAATTTGGGTTCACTAGCTTCTCTTCAAACAATCAAATCAGCACTAGCGTAAAGGACATTCTCTGGCCGCGGATAAATTAGCAATGCAAATGTTTAGGGTAGCCAATCTTTTGTGGCCAGCGTGGGGGTAATACTAAGGGGTATATAGTGTTTCAAGATCACACCACCTACGACTACATCCTACTGATTATTTAGTGAAAGGTTGGCAGAAAGGTTGATTTACAAAGCGTTTCTTTTTACTGGAAAAGTTGACTATTTTATGCCGTAATCTCAAATAAGACAGATCAGTAAATCCAGTTATGCAACGATCGCGTACCAGGTCTTGTAATCAAAGTCAAAAGCAATCGTCACTTCAGTTCCTTTCATGAGTTCTTTCTTTGAGTAAAGCACCAAATAAAGCTGACCGTCCACTATCAAATGACGGACCTAAAAACAGAGAAACCAAATGACTACTACGCCAAAAGTGTGAGCAGATCGGCTTCACACATACATCTGTAATGGTGATGGGGAAGCCACGTCACACTCATTGATTACGGATTTAATTGCGCAAAGATACACCAGTAAAAGCTATAAGCAGGAGGTTTCACACCTGCTAAACCTGAATGCGTTTTCTCACGCACGGATGCAACATCACAATATTAGTAATCGGAGAAAAAATAACATCATATACTACATCACATAATACTTATACCATGAACATATTGTGAAAGATTGCATTTGGAGAGCAAGGGGTACTCTATTCAAACATTTTACCTCTGAGTTTGGAACGCAAGAACGACGGACAAATCTGGCCTCGTTTCCATATGAAGAAGCATCTAAACATAGTTCCACGCTGTCCCAGCCTTTATAGAAAAGCACAAACGGCTGCGGTCTACAAGATACAATGAACATAAAATGCCTTGAGCACGCGGCCATGGAGTGAAAAATTGTGCAGAAAATGCAAGCACTCAAATAATAGCTCTCGCCACAGGAAAATCTCATCAGGTGTCGCTGGATCACACACCATGTGTTACAGAAGGTCACTTGTGAATGAACTAACCCATGGACGGACAGTGAAAGGCTGCTTCGTTGGCTAAATCAGGCTTACCTCAACGTCAGATCCTCATCTCGTAGATACTGTTCCTGAAGCATGGCTTTACCTCGAAATTCAACCAACGGTGTCTCAGCCACCACAGACTCCTGCACCTCCAACCCTCGCCTACCATTGGCCAACAAACGCAGCTGACATCTTGTAGATTCAGGATCAGGCAACTCAATGTCCGGCTAAAAATTAAGAAAAAACTTAATAAGGTTTCTAGCTCAACTCACTATTTAGCCAAAGCATCAGCTGTAGAGTATTGCTTGGATTCAAAGGGTTTCCTTCGGAGGAAAGCTTATAGCTGTGAAACTTAAGCTCCAGTAGTGTTGCTTTCCACGGACTGCATTTAGCCAACACTGCAACACTAGAGAGACCTGCACAAGTAAAGCTTAGACTCATCTTATTAAAAAACCGCACAGTGGCCACAAGTGCTGGTGGCGTACCGCGCTGTAACAAAAGCCAATCAATTGTTAGCTTTTCTGTGTCATACTAGCCTGTTGTTGTGTGTTGTTGATGTGACTGTTTAGTAGTTGTTGGATATCGGCACTGTACTGGTTAGCGGTCGCCTGCTCATACAAACTCATCCACGGTGACTCTTCCGCGTCAATGTCAACGGACAGCATGGCATCGCTGCTCTTGCTTGGCCGCTGAAAAAAGCGCTCATTCAATGACTGGGGCCACGATGCTCACAAACATTCTGCTGATAATTCTATGGGAGCCATCTGCGTAGTACTATTGGAGCTGATAATCTATTTCACGGGTCACAGTTCAGTCACTAACAGCTAACCGTCACAGATAAGGGGTGGTACCGAGTTGGCCAATGTCCAATCCATGAAGTCCTTGCAAGCCGGTTCATTCTCACACTCGCAAATCATCCGCGATGACAGATTCTAGGCTAGTAGTCATGACAACTACACTGCTCATTTATCCTGAGATAGGAATGTCAGAGCTCCAGTCAACAAACTGCAAAACATTGTCATCACGCCATCGTGCCATAGCATCTCGTCTTGCAACAGGATGGCTTGCGTGTTTAAACAGATGTGCAGAAAACGGCTAGACACTCGGGAGAGCTTGTCCTATTTACCTTTGGCCTGGCCATCCCGGGTGACTGAGGCAAGTTTGTTGATCTCTTCTTGGTGCGGATATTCTCAGAATCACTTGATTGCCGTTTCGCCTTCAATGCCAGCTTAACTTTCCCCAAACGAACTGGAACACGGGTTGGCTGAGCAGCTTTCCGACTCAGTTTGGCTTTGATCTGCTTATTTGATTTAATAGTTTTGGTCTGAGATCGTTTGGTGTTCATGTTTTCATCTTCACAAGCAGAATTCCGTAGTATTTCAAACCGTTTAGGCTTTTGTATCATTCTCGCCCGCACTCGTGAGACTTTCCGCGGTAAGCACTGTTCACACAGATAGTCCTCTGGTATGTTTTCCCTGTCTATACCCATACAGTCTATGTGTTGCCATACTCTATGAACAAACAATACTTGCTTTTAAGAAGACATAGTACACAGGATCAATACACGGCTTTATGCTTTCTTGGTTTACACTAACTGAGGTAAACGGTTGAATACTTACTGGCACTGATCACAGCAGATCATATATCCGTCGTCGTGTGAGTAGCTACATATACACCGGGTTACGCTATCACTGTAATCGCCTCCATTGCCGATCTGGCCGCCTTCTATCACAGTCTCTGTTAACATGATCTCTGGCTCCGACGGACTCGCCGCCTCTTTCGCGACTACTGGCGACGAACCATTCCTCTTTTCTTTTTTCTGCTTCTTAGATGTCCGTTGTGCTTTAGGCCTGCGGTCCACTACGAGTTTCGACGGTTTGACCGACTTTATAGTAGTTTCGAGCAGTTTCTTGCGCTGCTGAGGTTTACCTGGACTCGGTGGAGGTGTAGGTGGTGGTGGTGCACCGTAATTGTGGTCCTGGAGAACACGAAAATCTTGAATGACTCCTTATTACTACTCAGAGTTGGAGTAAAATGACTATCCAAACCAAACAGAAACTACTTGCTGCTGATAAATCCTGTCGCGCGTTTGCATGTGACTAGCACCAAAACAGTCAAGCTAAGCCAAGTGAATTGCCGCTAGCACGCTCGAATACAATCCTCACTAATACTAGTATTGTAGCTCAACCAGCAATCAATAGATAGCGTATACAGGTAAATACAGGCATTAGTAGTAAAGGGGTGGTATCTTACCTGATACGGCAATCCATAGCAACCAGTGTATGATGACTGGGGAGAGGTGACTTCCTCATTAGGACTGAGACTACATATAGGCGGTGCCCTGAAAAGAAATGAAATAATTATTATAGTCTTGGCAGATGAAAATCGAATCCTTCAGCTGATTCTTGCACAATCAATAACCTCATGACAGATACCACCCCCATGACTAAGACTGTCTCACAATGCCCATTGAGGAGATTGAATGGTTCATGTCCATAGACTACAAACCATAGAGTTCAAACAATGAATTTCAAACATCGCTGAATATTTTCAAGTGTTCGGTACGGCATTCTGCTATACAATATTAATTTGTGCCATTGACTAAGCAAGGAAACCAAATGGCTCTGAATAGCTTTAACAATTAACCAATATGAAGCAATCTGGCATTCACCAGAAGACAGCAAGATTCTGTGTTTTCGAAACCAATGTGAATTTGTGTATTTACAGTTAATTATCAGGCCTTAACTTTGAATGGCATCAAGACAGGGCCACGGCATCAAGACAAACAAAACCAAGCTTTATTTATGTTTTGCACACTATGTGCATGGTTGTGGGTCAGCAAGTCCTCGCCATAGGAGAGCGACTCAATAACTTCTGTTAGTAGGCTCACTAACCCTTGATTCCTTCTTTGCCAGTCATTAGTATGAACTGATATTCATGGCACACAAGTGTCTTTAGTCCATGGGGTGGAAAAGAATTGACTCATGGGAAGTTTGTTTTATCGAAAGCCTGGCCAATACCACCAAAAAAAGGTTGCTCCTCAATGCATCACGTCATTTGCACACATTTCTAAGCCTGTCTACTACTCATCATCAGGCTAGCATCCATAAACCAAAGGATATCATTACATTAACAAGGTGTTATTTAAATCTCCAGATAAGTTTGATTTGCTTCTTTTCATTAGACTACAGATAGGCCATGCTACACTTACTCTACATTTGCAACCATAATAAGGCTGCTGACGTCCACATTGTCTTGCCCAGGCGAGATCTGGTCAGCATTCATGACTCATTTGATGCTGTTGGAACATTGTGGCTGCAAAACAAGAAGTATCAAGTCTCAACCATCAGCCAGTCACGGTACAAAGCAATCAATCACAAAGGTGTAACAATGAGACACCGTTTTGGTTGAATGACTCCTAGTAGCTTGATACAACTAGACAGAGTGTGGTTGGACCTATTGTAGCTACACTAAATCTTGCTAGTGGGTGGTGTGTTTTTACAGCTGCAGCTCACTTTGATTAAATGAACATGTGACAGGTTGCAGGGTGGAGACCAGACAGCCCATAGAGCACACAGTAGCCAATTTGGGACGGTAGTACCTTGTAGTACCTTCGTAACAACTAAAATGATTGGAATCTTGAGCAGATGACTACTATAATTACAGTACTCCTGAAAAGGCATGTGTAATTTTGTAAAGAGCTGAACATATGAAAAATACCGCTAGGGGAAGAGGTAGTGGCAGCTGTGATATTGAATTATTGAACAGCTCGATGTCAGACAGTCTTCAAATGCAGTCCTTAGGGTGTACACTAGCAGCCAATTACAACAACAAAGATGACCCAAGAACAAGCAGCAATGAAAAGCACCAGCATTTATGAGTAATCTGCAATAAGGAATGATGATGTGTAGTTTTGATGGCATACCATGAGCCGATTTTGGTGGGATTTACTTTCACATTGGGAAAATGGTCCGACTCTGTGATTTTGTTAATTTTCGAACAACTAGTTAATGGTCAAGCAGCTTAGGTTATGCGATGTCTTACCCGGAAACCATCATGAGCATCATGGTAACACTAATAGACAACCACAATTGGAAGAGAAAATAGAAAAGAATAACTTGACTCTTCACTCCAGTACAAACACGAATCAACCATTCCTGCTGCCAGTCAGTTCGTACTTTGCTTTGTCACAGCTGCAACAGACCCGTTGTCACAATATCTGAGTAATTGACTAACAGTAACAAGCAACATGTCAACCAAATCACACTGTCTGGCGTGAAAAAAACACATCTGATCTAGCTCAATTAGTCTACGCGTATTTCTCGCAGAACATAAAATTTT
>Ga0224501_10001027_pt1 | contig 21458 bp, 12 predicted proteins | sample SF_Oct11_sed_USG_4_FD_169105 | JGI IMG/M metagenome (GOLD analysis project Ga0224501, IMG submission 169105) | Sediment microbial communities from San Francisco Bay, California, United States - SF_Oct11_sed_USGS_8_1 | ecosystem: Environmental > Aquatic > Marine > Sediment | place: USA...
ATGCCATATGCCATATGCCATATGCCATATACCATATACCATATACCATATACCATATACCATATACCATATACCATATACCATTTACCATTTACCATATACCATATACCATATACCATACACCATTTACCATAAATTGATACACCGGAGTGTTGGTTTGACTAACCGTGGGCAATTAGTATTTGTCACAAATATATTCATGATAAGCTGGAGTTAAATAAAAATGACAGCGTTGGCGATCCACAGCACAGGTGCCATTGATATGAATATATATCGCTTTGATATAGATGTTTTATATTCACGTCAATGGACGGGCGCATGAGGTTTCCCAAACAAAACCACGTGATCAAGTGCCAGGGCTGTATCACGGGCTTTATGTAAAAGGTAATTTGGCGCCAAACCTAAAGGGTTGTTCCGCACCTGCAGAAAACTACCTCCGGAGACATTGAACTGAAATATACTTACAATTACATCTACAAGTTACATAGGATAGAATAAATTAATTGGTCTTGCTTATACCTATAGATCACCGTGTTGCTCTCTAGCATCATGGCTAATATTACGAAAAAGCTATTATCCTTAGGTGCTGGCATATCAATTGAATCTTCGAGTTCGTCTGTTCTGAGGTAACTTACAAGTTACTTAGAGTTAGAGTTAGACTTAGAGTTAGACTTAGAGTTAGAGTAGACTTAGTTACTAACTAGTATTAGTAACTACTAGTAGTAATACTTACTAGTACTAGTAATAACTTTGAGTTTGAGTTTTGACTTTGAGTGACTGACTAACTGGAGAGTAACTACTAACTATTGAGTAAGTGACTGACAGTGACTGACTGTGTCAGTGAATGCGAGTGACCAGTCAGTCACTACTCTACTAACTAACTAGTACTAGTAGTAGACGCTCAGTTTAAACTTTAATACTTACTAATCAATGAGTTACTACTTACTTACTGTTACTCTGACCGACTCAGTGACTGAGCAATTAAGTACCTCTAGTTAAAGTAATAAATAAGTACTAGTAGTAGTAGTAACTTAGTAAGTCTACTCTAACTGCTAAGTGACTGGCTCAGTCATTGGGTGAGTGAGTTAACTCAATCAATGGCTAAGACTAAGAGTAAGTGCCTGCTAAGTCAATAAGTCCATTAAAACTAACTAAACAAACTGATTCTTTATCACGTGCCTGTCAGTGCCACTTTGTGAGACTCTGATCAGTTGATGCGGCGACTTTACCATGCCACTGGTAGATGCGGTTGGTCAGTGACTAACTAGTATGTGTGTGTGTGTGCGTGTGTGTGGCTCACATTCAGGTAAACTGGCTTCTTCAGCTGGATGCTCACTGGACAATTTTGGCTTAGGTGTGAGCCTGACTCAGTCACCGATTGACTGTGACTGAATTTCCTTTTTTGCACTTGAGATGGTTACAAAGTCCACAAAAAACCATTACATACATGGGTCCAGTCTCCAGAACTTAGAATAGAAAACGAAAAAGTATTCGCTGCCTGAATTATAGCAAATATAGTCCAATCGGTCTCTGTAGTCAATATCTGGAGCATTTGAATTTATGCAACCTCTGTGTCCTATGTTCAGAAAGGCCGAGGAGTTATGTCGCATGCTGGATCTAAAAGGAAGCGCTTGTATCAAATCCCTGGGCCTAATCGGTGATTCTAAACTCCTCCTCTGCCTGGATATAGCAGCAGCTGAAGCTGGAATATCTATTGACAAGGTAAGTAAAGTATTGTAAGGCGTGTCAGGGTATTGTAGCAGTGTGCACTTTGGCTGAAAAATGAGGTAATGTTACAAACATGGTGGTTTTCTTTAGCTACTTCCAAATAAAACAGTCCATCTGGTGTAGTGAATGAAAATTGCTTTTTTTCAATTCGGGCAACTATAGTTTGAAGTAATCACTCATTTCAAATAATGCATAAAGGTTTTGGCAAAGGTATCCTATAAAATCGGGAGTATCTGTATTTTTTGTACTGCGGTTTACATTCCAACAGAAAAAATGGGAGGGGGCAGGCTAGTTCAGTTGGTAAAAAAAAGCTTCCAGGACTTGCAGTCTATAGATCACAGGTCGAGCCTCACTGCCGGCGGCGTGTTTTTTCTGGTATGAGCCTTTAGCATGCCCCTCACTCCAAATTGCTAGTGCGGATTCGGAGGTCCCAACCAGTTGATATTGAGGGTGAAGATCACTTCATGGTTGTTAAAGATCTACCTCTCCCTTCTCGTTAATTCTAGTCGAGTTTCGCCTTTAGACTGACTTGGGTTGACTGGCTCCCAACCTGCAGCGTTCATAACTGACCCACACATGCTCTGTGCTAAGTTGTAACTAGTGAAAAACAAGTGTCTGACCCGACAGCTTCGCCATGCGCGAGAAGAGAAAAAACAAACTATCACCTTCTTGGGAGAATATCAATAATTAGGCAGAGAGTGCCAAGAGGCAGTCTCTACCGTGTCTCGCTGAGGGTATATTTCACTCCCTTACTATTTGCTAATTATGGAAGCAGTCATAGTTTAGTGGTTAGATTTTAAGATTGCAGACACGCCTGGCGTTCAAATCTTGGAAAAGGTAATGGTGGGGATAGGAAGGCCAGCCAACATCGATTCTCTCCTGAGTTCTGAAGAGCCTCCCTGTTAATCAGAGGCAAACTCCAAGAACTCCATGGGGAATAATTGAGTAGTGGAGTATTCTGTTCATCGTACCCAGGCTTAGGTTTGCCCACTCCCAGTTGCAGCATGGTGGTTTTAAGATTCTGTGGGCACTATCTTGTGATAAATCCTTCCTGCGAATTGCCTGTCAGCTGAGCGCTTTTTATATAAAACTCACATAATATACCTCTCGTGTGTTCATGATGTGAAGGTGCATTTAGGTGAAACTCAGAAACTTAGAGACGTCAAACCGGAAATGCGGTACTCCGCACAAACAGCCTACCGCGATCCTATTAGTCAATGTTTGACCAATTGTAATGCGGATAAACTATGATGTAAAAGCCCACAGAAAGACAATCGGGACATTGCAACGGGTAGTTTTCTACTCAGAATCAGTAAGCCATACCGACCGGATAGTCGGTCTAGTCTGAATGCACCTTTAGGAGTGAATAACTTTATTTGACCTAGAGACCTAGAGATTGGCAATTGTGTATCAATAGATTCATATCATTGGGTTAACCAGGGCAGCCAACGTTCATGCGGAACAAAAAGAAATAAATAAAAAGAAATTGAAACATTAGGCGCATTCGCGTGCTTGGGTTTTTCGCGACCGAAATGAATCTGCTAAATTGCGCAAGAGCGCGACCGAAAAGCGCGATCCAAAAAAGCATCTTTCACTTTCGGCCTCAGTCCGCGACCGAAACACGCGAACAGAAATCCGCGACCGAAAGTAGGCGTTAGCCTATTATTTTGGGCAAATGTGAAGGTTATAAAGAGGCTTGATTAATATGTTGAGATAACGAATCGCGAACGATCGTTCAACTCTAACCGACGAGTTTAAGTTGGGAGAGGACAACTCTGATCCAATCCAAGTCCATCCTGAACTCAACAGCATTTCCCCCACCGCGACCGAGTGTTCGCGTGCTCGCGACCGAAAATTTTCCCAAAATTTCGGTCGCGCGTACGCGAATGCACCTATTGTATGCTTTTCTTTCAACCCAGTTTTTTTTTCATAGGAGGGGGCAATAAGACAATCCGGACTGTCTAAGAAAGCTTATAAGAATGCTGAACGGGTCCTACAGACACTATTGGAAGTAAAAACAGGAAGCTCATTAAATGACTGCGCCATGAAGATAGGTCATCCTGAGCTGAGAGAGGCAGCAGCACCCCTGGTGCTTCAGTAAGAAAATAATTTCACGATACCCTGAGTTTGATTTGATATGATTATTTCACATGGATAGCTTAAATAGGACTAGAAGTCTTTTTTACATTAAGGTCCATGAAACAAAGAAAGCGTTAATCAAAAAACATTGGTCCTGTAAACAGAGTCCACTTGACAGTTACAGAGATAACTGATGATTGCCACGAAATGGCCACCCAAATAAAAGCATCTTAGCATCCATCAGTTTAAAGGACACAGAAATTTGAAACCAAATAAAATATTCCTTTGATAGAACCGGCATCATATAACATAAGAGGTAAATAAAGAACTGTTAGAACCCAACATTTGATGATCCGTAAGTATGACAAAAGTCACAATGTGCAATTTTTTTCTAGATTCTTGTGACAAATAAACGTACCATAAAATGCTTTTTGGAATTATCTTCTCATGGCCAATTCACAGTGTTTGACAACTCCGAATAATAACCCTACAATGAAACTTTGATGAATTCCAGTTTTATGCCCACACATCATCTTGCCCCATCGCCTTGTGATAAACAGTGCTCTATTTATTTTTGTCAGGTACCTGGATAGCTATCTCAATGGGGATGAATCTTTGGTAAATTCTCGTGTCAATATGGCGGCTCTGGCTGTTGTTGCCGAGTGAGTACATATGTCCAGATGTACCAAATGTTCTAATAGCTACATTTAGCAATCATGGATTTTTTTTTGCGATTTTAGGACCATTGAACTTTTTTACTTTTGATTGTCACTTTTTGTGATATAAATGTTATCAATACAGATAATGAACACGTCTTTTGAATTTAAAAACATTAAATAATTTGTAAACTATCGGCAAATTATATTGTAGGGAAAGAAAAGTCAAGCTCAAAGTCAAAGACCTGATGGAGCTTTGTGGAAGCAATCGCTCATCGTGGGCTCTCACCAAGGACCAGATGACAAAAATTTATGGTAAGCCTCCTGGTTTGATCATTTGAAGTGGATAGGTATTATTAAGAAATGCTGAATATGCTTTTTATGCGGCCAAAAATTGTCCGGCCACTCTGAACAGAAATACTCAAATGTTTAATCTGAGCAATAATTGCCTTTTTTGTTCTACTCGGACACTGGGCCGTCCTAACTAACAGACAGTCTCCTCAGCCTGAGTCTTGTTGGAGCAGTAAGAGCAGGCATTAGTGTGAGAAGCTCACACTCCCACCGGGAATCCACAGTAACTGAGAATCAAATCCAGGTTTTCAGCGCTCTACCGCAGAGCTTTCCCGTTGTCTAGAGTTGCCTAGCATTCTGAGATACAATCATATTGGGTGTTGGCTTATAGTGTCACAGTAAAATCAGCTACCGGATGCATGCACACGCATTACCGCAGTGTGACCACTCAGCCGGGTTCAGTTATTGAATACTATATAGAATCGTGATGTTTTCATTATTTAAGTGTGGTGGGCGGAATCTCAACTGTCTAAAAACTTGTCTAAGCTTGTTATAAACTATTGAAACAGAACAGTCGGCGAATGTGATAAAAATAAATGGGATTTCAATTTATCTTAAATAGAGGGTTACTGTTGTTCTGCTAAATGCCTGCCTAGTTCTCGATATGCTCTGAGATTTTCCCCCTATCCACTCTCAGTCTCACTCAATGAGGTTTTGATCATGTCTTTGCAGATTCCTTACATCGGAAAACTGAAAGCACTACTGAAACTATAACGAAGACAAACAAAAGACCTTCAGGTGTGATTCCCCCCTACCCACTTATACATAATAGCCCGTTGTGGTTAAAGCTACAATTCAGACAGAAGTCCAGGATTCAAGCTCACACCAGGAACATGGATTATTTACTTTAGTTCTACGAGTAGATTTGTAAACTACGCCATGTCTGGTCGTATAGAGCCTGTCAGTGGGTGCTATTAATAGAAATTTATCTAAACAGCAATTAAATTTAAGGGACTTCAAAGGAGAAATATTTTGATTCTAGGGTATCTTCAGAATAGCATAGAGGTTTATACAATGCTCAAACTCGTACAAGCTAAAAATTCGTTGTCGGTCGCACAGCTTACATTTTGTTCTATGCATGAGATACACCAGCTGGCCGGTTAGCTCAGTTGGCTAGAGCGTCGTGCTAATAACGCGAATGTCGCGGGTTCGAGCCCCGTACTGGCCAATGTTTTTGTGCTTGACGAGACCATGTGAGACTTTCCTTGAAAGTTTTGTTTGATGCTCCGAATTCGTGGTGAATTTAAAATGACTCCTCGAGTGCGGTTTCATGTCTCTTGGTTTTCGACACTGGACACTGGTATACAGACTTGGGGGTAGATTTGTAGTAGACGATACAATTATACAACTACCCATGTAGTAATACACAACTGATTATCATTTACTCGGTGTGTCATAGCTTTCAATCTGATTGTTTTGGGTCGCACTTCGATGCAATCCACGACGTGGGGGTTCTCTAAAAACTATAGCACTAGGTGACTTGTAAGTTGGCTTCTCATACCTGTATGCATTTACGGCTGGGTCATGCGTCATGGCTGGCTATTGTGTTGTAAGGTAATACTGAATGATTATAAGCAGTCAAGCTCCTGATTAGTTCAGCAACTAATGTCTGAGCAGTTTTTCTAATTGTTCGGCCACCAAACGAATTTGGTAAATTGAGAAATACATGAACATAGGCCACCTTGGTTAGAAAATCACAACCCAGTATGGCTGATAAGCTTAGATCTATAAGAGAATGCAGTCATCAGTGAAAAAAGAGACAGGGATAGCTTAACAGGCAGAAAGCTTGCCTCAAGATTGCCTGTGTTCGAGTCCTAGTCATACTGAGCACCCACTGTGAGAACGGGCTTCTCACATAATTCCCAGGTCCTAACACTCCGGAACAAGCCTCGATCCACTAAATAAAGTAGTTAACTGTCCGCATAGAGTCATCCAGAGAAGGAAAAAGGCACCGTTTGTATCAGCAGTACTTTTGCGTGACTGAGAACATTGGTACCCAGAGTGAAACGCTTCGTTGGCTGTCTAGCCCCCCTTGGTTAGTTGAGTTTAAATATTGGTCATTGTTATTCTATCAGAATTATTAGTATCTGAGTGTATTTTTTTCTTTGGTCCAATGATCTGTTACTGGTTCCCATGTTGTTTCATAATATTTGGACGCGAGTCATGCCTTTTGTTGGTGCTGCCATTTTTTCTTCTTTGATTGCACGAAATATCACACACTGGCCTTTCATACAGCAGGCGGCATTCGTTGTTGCTATGCAACAATAGGCCTGCTATTGTTTATTGCCCAATCGTAGGTGGTGAGGCAGTATGCTGAGCCGTAATTAGTGGTATCGCATTACAAAAAAAGCTAAAATAAGTCTGTGTGCCAATCGATATTACTAGAATACAGAAACATAAATGTGGTTGCGAATGTACCAAACTCTCAGTGGTATTCATGGGAAATCTTGGTATGAAGGGCAGCCATTGAGAATGAATTCCAAACAGTTATGTTTTGTCTATTGGGCATGTAGCTGTATGCATACCTTTTTGTTATCATGCGAAGGCTGCGTAATCACTTTGGTAATTAACCCATAAGGTTTTGCACGAGAGTAGCGATATGCCACAGTTAATAGAAATTGTTCTAGTATAGGCTAGGAAAGAAAAAACAATATACAAAAACCTGCAATTTATTTTTTGTAGCCACCACAGATAAGGAAAATACAAGCATTCAGGAAAAGAAACCTAAAACTTCAAACCCCAACGAGCCACTAGAAACCGACAGCTTTGAGGTATGGAAAATGAAAATTTTACGGAACGCTAAGCGCCATCTAAAGCAAAGCCGAGAATGAGAAAGACTTTATTTACAAAGACTAGTACCCATACCAGCTGAACAAAGCGCTTCATAAATTGACCTGCTGGAATGGGTCAGCTGTTAACGCTTTATAAAGAAATGGCCGTCGGTTCACATGGGAATAACTAGGTATGCCATACCATAACAGGAGTTAATTTATGTAGCTGTGGTTGTTTACAGTTTATTGATACATGTAGTAATTTAAATAAGGATCATTAAATCACGTTTAATCATTTTTGAATTATTCTTATAATATTCTGTCGTTTGTCGGTTAAGCCAATCAAGAAACTGGCATAAACCTTCCACTGGGACCGAATCAGCTGGGTACAGATGGTTTGCAACCCAAACATATACGTCACCATATTAATTTGGTAATGTTTACTGAAGCAGTGGCCCATTCTGGAAATCTGAATCAAACGCACGCCATGCATTATGTATGGCGTATTGTTGCGTTACCAGCTACCATATGCTGTATTCAAAGACCGTGTCTACACACCGGTGCTCAAGACTTATACACATGTAATACAGACTATTAAATGCAACCACTTACTTAATTTCCTCTTGAACATGGTTATAATATTTCAAGTTGTCATCATCGATTCAGTGTAGTGTGACGAATATTGGATACCAGGTTGTAGTATGTAATTCGTTTACACCACTCTTTGATTTAGACTAAACCTTCATATTCCCAAGCTTTATTATGCAAGTTGTACTGCAACCGCTGCTATGCGCAACATGAAACACAACAGCGTCATTCTTTGCATGCTCTATCAGCTCCGTATGTTCTTACCAAGGCAGCTGGATGTTTGGTATAGACAGGTCAAGTGGTGATTCGACTAGCCTATCAAGAGCATGTTATGAGGACGACGGGTGATTGGACAACAGGGACACTTTCATATCTTTCGATGCTCTTTTGAATTGATTTAATATTGTATCAGAAGGATTTAGCATAACATTGGCTGGGTTCATAGTCCCATGGGTGTTAGTCATCACATTATTTCAACCAAAATGGGATGTAAACTAAGCCCTAGTTGCATTGACGAGCCTTTGGGGAAATTCTTGATGGTTATAGGATAAACTGCACTTGCTCAAATTTTATATAGAACTTTGTCTATCCCTAATGGCCTATGTAGAGGCTGGATCACGTTTCTCTTTTTCGAAATCGGGCGCTTGATGGGATAGCGGAATAGTTAGGCGGTGGAGCGTTGGGTTTGCAGCCATGAGAAGCTCGGTTCAAATCCCAGTCACTATGGGCTCAGGTATGAGTGTGAGCTCTCCATTTAATTCTACCTCTCTTTGAGGTGAAGCATTGATACTGACACGCTGGCGGCACTCCATGCTAAGCCGTCACTATAAAGAAAAGACAAGTATCTAACCCGGCAGCTTTACCATAACAGAAGGCATTGTATGAGAAAAAAACCTCGATCATGTGTATTTTTCTCTCAGATTAAGAACGAACCATGCTAGGATATGTCTGGGCGTCGTCCTTCTTGTGCCACAACCGATCATATTTTTAGTGATGTTATAGACGGAAGTTGTACAATATGATTATAAAGATCAATTTGAGCTCCAGAATCAATATGGCAATACCGGTAAGAACCGGTTTGACAGGACTGCAGTAGAACTGATGGTTCTGGTTACCACCACTATATGGAAATGATCGGAGATGACTATAGAACCAAAAATCAAACAAACATTGCTGAAATGACCATTACAATTTATAGTCAACTGACTCCGCGATGAAAGTGGAGGCTGCCGGCCTATTGAAGTTTCAAATTTAATCTTTATCTTGAAGGGTAGCTTTCAGTTGTGCATACATTGATGTGTGTATAATTCTGATGTTAGTAAACTGTGACTGAGACCTAATACATTTGTATATCAGACAGTAAGGAGGTGCCTTGATGTATTTATACAGACCAGTAACAGGGCGCATGAAGGATTGAAATAGAATACAATAATTTCTATGCAAATGATCATTGAGTTACTGGAGCCGAACCAGTGGCTCTCAGCAGCAGCACTTTGTAATACAAACAGTATTGAAATCTATTTACACTTACAGCAAGATATTTGCGTATTACAAGTAAATAGTGAAACACCACCTCTCATGATGGCTTCAGGTCAAGTTAGCAACTCTGCGGTTTGTTTAACACCATGCCTTGTACCTCCTAAGTATAACTCAGTAGTGGTACAACAGCTCACACATCCTGAGAAAGAAAACCCTATACATTTTTGTTGCACTCGCATTGTCATGTAACTTCACATTTTCAGAATTAATAAGTAGTCAATCGTTTTGAAGTTTGTAATTCCTCTGATGCGTTAGGTTGAATGATAACAGCTATACACCCAATTAATTCAAAGGAATTTCCCAATCCAATGTTCTCCCTCAAGGTACCCTGTATGATGAGGAAGTTGTTGTTAGATAAAACTTTCAATGGTAGACTCAACCTTATTACATCTTCGTAACTCCGATCAACCAACAACATTTTAAATCCGTATGTACTTCCCGTTATGTCATTAAACCATGTCACATGAACCACCTTTATTTGACAGATTCGTATTTTCATACCTCTCTAGTTTTATCGGTTAGTTACTACAATTAACAGTGCTCCCTGGCACTGTTAGTTAGTAGTACTGAAGTGTGACTGTGAACTTTTACTACAGGTACCATGCCTTTTGTCAGTTCTGTGTTTCCATGATATGATAACATCATCGATCTAGTACTGCGTTCGGTGCTTGGTTAAAATCTGAGCTACACAACCTTGTACAGGTATGGTTTTCTATTGGTTTATTTGCTGTCAGCTGTACCGAGGCCCTGTAATCAGTCTTTCCTTCTATTGTTTGGCATCTGTCAGCTTTTGTTATCTCAGTCTATGACCGGTTTTTGAACAATGCTACTCAGTATTCAAGACAGCAATATGAGATTTTCTTCATTGGCCGCAGGTTCTTAAATGTCGAGTTCTACTCACAACTGAATCCTTCATCAAACACTTGGCACTGCAGTTCTTAGACTTCTCAATCAGAGTACGCTGACCTGAAGTAAACTTTATCATAAATTCACAGTATTACTAGCATTATCATCATTGCCAGTCTACTGCATCGGCAGCTTTCACGCACTCACTGCTGGGTACAGAGCTCCTCCGTGTTTCTTCATTGGTGACTGTCCTATGCTTCAACCATCCATCATTACCCACCTTCTGTCTTAACTAGATGCTCGGCCCATCTAGTTTTCGGTTATCTTTTGCCATCCGTCCTCCAGGCTGGCATATTATTTACTCTGTTGTTTTCAACTTGTGCTAGATGCCACCCCACTGCCATTTGGAGCGTTTAATTTCAGCTAAAATGTCCTGTATTTTGGTCTTGGGTCTGATTGACCCATTCGCGAACTTTGGTTCTGAGCTCCACATCAATCAATGAAAATCTTTACTGTAAAATATCATTCGCGATAGCTCAGTGGTAGAATGAATGTATCTCACTGTCTTGTCCTCTCTGTGGCCCTGGTTCAATTCCGGACCATGGCAGTGTATTCAAAAGGGTTATCCCACGCTGATCATATGCGCTGCCCTATACACGGGTCTGAGAGAACCAGAGAGGTTAGGACTACAGCTGAAGCAGTGGTTAGGAGTGGAATGGCACCCCCTTAGAAAAATGCTTTCAATCACATGATGGTCATGAGATGCCTGTGGATCAACCTGGCCTACGACGAACAAAAAACAAATCAAATAAATCTATAATCTAAATTTGTTCGATCTATACCAGATCATACACTTTGCTACATTGCAAATTAAGGTTCCTTTGCAGTAATTAGAAAATCACCTTTTGTCGCGGTTTTGTCTTATGAGAGGTCCTGCTTTACCTAGGTTATCGCTGCATAGAGCATATTTTACCTCATAACAAGTTACTAACCCTTTATGTGCTGTGGGGGCATTGCCTGCTGCGTGTATCAAACACAGACGTAGCCTTTAGCATTTTGGCGATAATGATTAATTATGAATTATAGAACTCTGCATTGTGCAGTAGACTGGTTGATGTAGATTATGGCTGCTGTTCTGAAACCACCAGATTCGTGTCAGTTCAAACAACACCTTTTAAACCATGTCGAGCAGCTCGTAATAGATCCATGCCAATGTGTAATAATTGAATTATGAGCTCTATGACATAATGTCAGCTTCTACTGTATTTTTGCCCCTGCATCATTTTGACTGCTTACTGCTTTTAGATGACTTTTGCATTCAACCAGTAAGCATGTAATAACCATAGGTGTTTACAGTATCTACTTAATTTTTTACATTCATATCGATTTCTTGATCAGAGTGGGAGAAAAGTGTGTGTTCTTGGCTCAATCCACATGCCAATGTGAAGTTAGCCGAGTGCTTAGTGACATTTATGTCACTGGATTGCTGTAGAGTTCGTTTCGTGATAAAACTGCCGTCAGGTGTTGTGCAGAAATTGGTCCAGCGAGACTTTTTGACTTGCACTGTTTTCCAGTATTATTCATCAATAGAGTTTCTACATATTTTCAACATCCCATGGATTGGCCTCCTTTATCTAATGCTGCAATCTGAAACCGGTGAGGGTAAAACACAAAGCGGTGCCGAACAAGGCCCAATATACTATTCACTGCTATTCCAGCAACCCATCGGTTCACTCAGCTTTCATCTATTTATGCCAGTCATCACATTCTAACACACAAGAGGTGATATGATGTATAATTCGTAAACCATAAAAAATGCTTATTAAGACGGTATCTGGTAATATTTATTATTTCCCATTAATGATACATTAATCGTTGATCAATGAAGAACATTCATCTCACTTCACTAGAAGGTTTGAAGCCAGTAGCTCAGTTTTAGTTGAAGTTATGCACCCACCATTGAAACCCTGAGCGCTGGGTTTACAAGTTCTTATTTCTTTCCGGGCCATTCTTTTCAAAGGCAATCACACTGTAAATGCTGATTGGTCATTTATTATTGACGTACTTCAGATCTGTGGTACGTCCAGTCTGTTTGTATGCCCGTACTAACACATTCAATATACCTTCGGCAAATGGAAAGAAATCAATAGGGCATTGTTTAGCTCTTGTATAGGTTGCCAGGTAGGCCTTACAACTGCTGTGTAGCAGTCTATTCACACACATACTGAATCTTAATCTATCCACATTGTTTCCAGCTTTTTCAATTAGACGTATACTAGCGAGCCAAGAGGAGTTCACCTTACCATGATGCTGAGGCATCACCTTAGCTAACCGGATCTAAGCTACGGGTTATTTTTGGTGAGTATTACTAGTCGATGGTTTCACAACTACATTCACCGCCTAGCAAATTGTTTCTTAGTAATCTCATGCGCGGCGCTGTGAACTGGTCCCAAAGACTTGTTCTGTTACAGGTAGTAAGCTGTTATCTGGACTATAGCTGTGACCACCACCAGCAAACATGGGGGGTAGCCAATCTACTGGTGCTGTTATCTGTAACAATGTCTCTGAGCCCTTCTACAATACAAAAGGCGAATATGTCGGCGCGGTCGTGGAATACCACTGCAACGACACGGTCGTATGCGGCAGCTGGCTGCTGCTACCGGCTGAGAATTTATGGAGCAAGGAAATACGTGGGTTCTTATATCTTATCGCGATGATATGGATCTTTGTCGGCATAGCCATCGCTAGTGACATTTTCATGATGAGTATAGAAGTTATTACCGCTAAGAAACGGACTGTCGTTGTATGGGACGCCGAGAAACAACAGAAAGTGGAACGGCAAGTTCTTGTCTGGAATGAAACCGTAGCTAACTTAACATTGATGGCATTAGGAAGCTCGGCTCCCGAGATTTTAATAGCTGTAGTGGAAGCCGTCAGCAAGTTACCCATGACATCCGCACAGGCCGAATTCTACAGACGACAGGACGGTTTAGGCGTTTTCACAATCATGGGCTCAGCATCTTATAATTTACTCGTTATCTCCGCCATATGCATCATCGCTCCTAAGCTACCAGACATAAAAAAAGTTAGCCAGTTTTCGGTATTCCTGCTGACATCCTTATGGTCTATCTGGGCATACATCTGGATGTTACTAGTGGTGCGCTTCATATCACCTAATGTCGTTGAGGTGTGGGAGGCATGGCTCACCTTGGCATTCTTCCCTCTTATGGCTATCACGGCCTACTGCCAAGATAACGGCTGGTGGATTTGGAAATGTCAACGAAACGCTCAGGTGGTGGGTGTGAGCGGAGATGAAGAGAGTGTACCTGTCACTCATAGCAGACATGTAAGTATTACGTCTCTTATTGTGAATGTGGTAAACGGTAATTTACATCGTTATCCGTGTTCTGATCTAGTTTATAAGTGGGTGCAAGTAGACAGTATAGTTGACTAGAATCACTTGATGACAAGCCTTGGTCATCAGTCGAGTGTTGAAATTAACACTTGGATCGACCTGTGAATGGCGAGTGCTGGTAGTTATACCTAATATTATCATAATTGACTGCTATCTGCTGCAGCTTTGAGGCTAAACTAACAAGTTTACACTATGTACTAACTCAACAAGCAATGCTGTTTCTTAAAATGCATCTGATTCAAAGACTGATCAGCTAGACTGATCTGAAAGATCTTAATAATATTAATCTCAAAATCAGCAAACAATAATTGTGCCCAGCCACTATCCCCGAATAAGTGTTTTTACAAGATCGCAATATACCTGCGTCACCCATTTCAAACAGTAATTATATGCATCAGTCCAACAGGCTCCACCTGTAGAGAAACAAGACTGACTGCGTCCGGGTCCCTGGTGAATCGTTGCAGATTCCATACGCGCTCACTACTATGTGAATGTAACTGGTGGTTAAATGTTACAAGATTCGATACAACGCAGGCCACTATACAGCCTATAGGCAAAACATCTATACAAACTTTTCGGCTTAACAAGATTACAAGCAAGTTCTTTATGAAAATTGCAATTTAATTAGAATTGCACGGTGTATATGTAATTTGATAACTAATAATGCAAGGGATTAATCTAGATCATGGCATGGAAAATCAATGTAGGATGGTGTTCTATCATAACAGAAGTAGCTGTATCGTTCCGACAGCCAGCAACGTTCACAACGACCGCTAGCTCTAGTGAATCCTCCGCTCCGCGTGTTCACTCTGTGCACCTTTGGCATTCTCGCTATTGACCTACATTGAGAAACCGATATAGAACATCCTGCCGGTCAAACCATTGAAATCCACTGCTTCAAGGTTTTGAGACATTAAGCTGACCATTATCTGTATTAAACCTGAAAGAAAACACAGCCAGAGCTGTTTTGTGGCTATTGTGTAGATATTATAATAATGCGCAGGATCTTATTTTGATTCTATTCAAACTCAACTATTAGTATTAGTCCTTACATGAGCTGCAATGGTAATTGAGTCGTGAGTTAGTATAAAGCTTGTTCAGAACCTTGAAATACTACCTATTTACAGAATCGTGTTACTGCCACTTGGCCGTTAGCAAACACAGCTCTAGCAACCAGTCTTGCCATACTTAAATGATGACTGTGGTACTGCAGTGTGTCACACTCAATTAGAACATACACAATAAGCTGCAACTGAGCATCAATCACTCCACCCCCATAGAAGATACAGCATCGAATTGCATGTAAATGGAAAATAGTACTCAGGTTTGTGTTTTTTACTCCCATGGGCATGTCTTTGTATTGATAATTGATCGGGAACGCAGTGTAGCTAATGCCAATCCATTTGGTTTTTTATGTGTCCTATTACCGAAATAAAAGACACGCCGCTTTCGAATTTAGTTACACAGATTGCCTTCTAATTTGAGCCACTATTTCCTATTTAAAAAACACATGTTCACCTATCCACTAAGCTCTAGTCATATACTCGCTGCGCTCAGTCACAGTGAAAATTACCTCAATCAATAGGTTCACCTGAGTGACATACATGTATCAGACATAATCAATGGGTGTTAACTTTCTCCCAAATATTTATCGCATGCAGCAGTTTCTATGCGGTCAGCTGTCGCTGCCGAAAGCCAATAACCAATTAAGGGCAGGTAGCCGAATTACTTTGAAAACATTTTCTTTATAAACGCATTGATTTGATTGTTATCAATGGAATGACCGGAGAATGATATGGCAACAGTTTATCACAGTTTGAGCATAAAAATACAGTAATGGGTTATATGAGTGATATACAAACTGCTTAATATAGACAAAATTCCAGCCCAATCTACCATTTTACAAATGAAATGCTACTAAATATTATAATTTAGCGAAATTCAGGGTAATGTTTTTTCTATCATACGCTCGCATAACTCCATTACATTCACGCACTGTGGGTGTTATGGCTGCTAAAGCGTGTATGAAGATTAAACTCTATTGGTGGCACATGTGTTACACATACACCGACATAACGGTTGTTACAGACTGAATAAACTAGGCTGTCACAACCAGTGTATCCCAGTAATCGTTCTCTCAGGCGTAAATCACCGACAATTGACCCTTTCGAGGTTACAAAAATCTTTACAAAATCATTTCCCCTCCATTAGACGCTTTGTTTTAGCCAATCAAAGAAAACCTACTGTAAAAATATTGGGGTTCGCAATTCGATGGTCAAATGGCTGCTGATTGAACAAAGGCAGGAATGCTTTTATAGCTTACCTAGCATTAAAAGTTAAAATTAACACAAAAAGGTTTTAAAAATGGGCCCATAACAACCCCAGTACCTTAAGGTCTGGTAAAACTGTTGTTTCATAAACTGTGCTTATTAGAAATGGTGTATTCAGTATATTACCATAGTTATGCACTCCAGTGACATATGTCACTGTGTACCCTACTAATATTCAAGGAATACATGCACATGCACACATTGCTTTACCTGAATAAAATTCTGCAGACTACCTACGCACACCTACCTTTGCCTGCGGGTCTATGACTCTGCTTTTAGCGAACAAACTGTGCAGTCTAAAATCGAGACTCAGCCGAGTACACAATCGGTTTTGCAGTTCATAATCAACCAAATTATCAGTGATTTTGTATCTGATTCTATTTCAGCATGAAGGCCCCAAACCAGTAAGACGGGTGACAGTAACATTGGTTTCGATAAGTTTTTTTGCGGGTGATGGGTGCAAATGATGGAACGATAGATGTGTCCAGTTTGACAGCTCTCGTACCGATGGAATATGGCTTCTGAATTGATTTTTAATCTAACATTTTGCCCATCTAACACCTTTGCACCCAGCTCAAACCTGTACTAATATTTCAAACTGAGTTGGCTGTTATGTCGGCATTGTGTACCAATCTTTAGTCAGCGAATCCATTAGTTCACAATGATGCTAACCGGCTCGCTATGCATCCTGACCCCCCCTCCCTGGCTCTATTTTCTATAGTTTTCATGATTGTAGAACATCAGAGTTTTAAATCATCATGAACATCATGGACACGGTGGTTTGCTTCACGGTCCGTCCAAAGAGCTTCAGCTGATCGAAGCCGAAAACATGCACAGAGAACAACGAAGAAGGTTTGTTCACTTAAACTGATACTTTTGAGAAGGTACTCCTACTTACTTTAATTACTGATACTAATAGTAAAGTCAAAAAGGTACTCGAAAACCCATCGGAACAGCAGCGTTTTAATTTAATATTTATAAGTTGCATGAAAATTAACCAGTATTTGGATTAGACTGTGTGGTTAGTTGTTTGAGGATATCGAACGAAATGGCTTTGTTTGACATAATTTTAATAATTGAGAATGCGAGAGAGTACTGATTAGGGTATGTTTAAATTTTGTGGCAGCCGTTTTTGTTTACTTGTAGTCATGGACACCTGGATGATGTGGAAGAAGGGCAAGAGTAAGTAATACTAACTCCGATGGCCGCGTGCTGTGACTTCGGTAACTCCCAGTGCATCGAGTGTATTGTGGAGACGGGTCCTTAACTTTCAGCTTTTTCGTTTCAGATAATAATCACAGCCAGCTTGAGCTAGAAATGGTCAATTGTCTTAGGGTTTTCAATACCGCTTGTTAGAACCGCTCAAGTCATTTTCTTTCAGCTACTTGGGCACCATTGTAGGCAGCATTATGCCGGGGTTTACAAAGGCTTCCATGTCAATACAGCACATGCCTGCTCCGACAGCAGAAAATTGAGCAATCAATTCTAGCGTTAACCATCGTTGAATCTGTTTAGGATTGTAATTTCCGCTACTGATGGGGAAATAACAGATTTAAGTCAGCATGTGCGCGGCCGAGCCAGCATTGATTCGCGCCGGCTCACTGTCCAGGATATTGAGTCGGGCCATGAACATGGCCGCAGACAGTCCTACATCAGGTGACCGATGTGAACCGACACCTAGTAGTCTGCGTCTAACTAAAACAACCCCTCCTCTCACTCAAGTTTTAGTTATCCCTGGTAGCATGTTAGCACGGCGACCGACCGCCATTCACAGAGTTTGTCATCATTTCAGTGTCACAGGCTCAGTCTCATCGCTGATGAGATATATGGTGCCAAATCGCCACACTCGCTCCAGCATAGTAGCTAGAGCCAGGTATACGGTGACGGGCCTTTGGGTTCTGCCACCATTTGGCAGATGCCCGCAGGCATTCGACACCTTGGTGATGGATCCTCGCCTTTCTGTCCTTCTGTCAGTAGAGATTGATTACTAGAGTAGGCACTGAACCCCATACCAATCACCTAATAGCGTTCTGGATCGCCTACATTCACATACCCTTATAGGCGACATTCACACCTAATATTTCTGAAAGTTGGAGGCCTTGGAATAGTTTGTAGAAATAGTTATGTTTCTTGGCAGCGGCCATCGAAGGCTGTAGTTTGTTCAGTTAATAGATTCGGGCTGAAGTTTCCTTCAAAATACGGAACTTGATCCCGGTCTCAGGAACATTCTGTTTGCTTTCCATGAATTCATTTAAATTAAAGTAGGTTTGCAGATATGGCAATTTATGGCAAAATTTTGTAGAAATATTTCGAGAATATTTAAAAGACTTTGTTTGATTCAGGGATTCAGGATCCACGGATGTAGCAGTGAGATCAGTTGATGGGTCGGATTTGTCTCCACTGCACAGCCCTTCTTGTCTAACCAGTTCGTTGTGCAAATTAATTATTAGCAACAATTGTTTGTCTACAAGAGGTTGCACAGAGAGTTCAACCATCCAGCTATAGCATAGCCGTACAAATCGCCAAATCGCCATCATCCATGTCTCTGTTGGTTTTGGGAATCCATGTTAGCGATTGACGATTGTTACTCTTTCTATTTGATAGCTATTTGGAGTATGTAGAAGTTCGGGTGGTGTAATTTCTGTCCTTCCACCCATGACAGTAACCTAACGTTACAAAACTCTCCTCTCAGTAACCAATTTAATCTTCCTATAATACTTTGTTTGAGTTATTTGACCTTGTTTTCAAGACCACCTGTGTCGATTCTAACCAGCCTCAAACATCATTCCATTCCGCAGTCATTGATGATGGTCATATCTCTATAGGTTTCGTCACGCCGCTGTCAAAACTATGATGGGTTCTAACCATAGTAATCAGAATCATCATAGACCAAGATCATCGAAAAGTAGAGATGCCAGAATCCAGAATGCTCAAGAGGCAACGCGCAATGCAAACCTTGCCAACCCGCTCAACCAAGGTACTTGCTTAGTCAATTTCTTATGATTCAACTCCGAGTCAGGCACTTGGCCATCCTACTCAATGAAGCTCCTAAGCCTGAGGCTTGTTGAATCGGTAAGAGCTAGAAATAATGTCAGGAGCTCATTTTCACATAGGATGATCAGCCTTAATAAGATTTGAACTCCGGATCTCTTTATCAAACACTCTAGCCATTGAGTTATCCCACTATCACAAATTGAGTGAAACCATGTCAAATCTTTGACTCAGCTTATCAAAGGTTGGCTCATTCTAAAAATCAGCACAACACATAATAATAATTGCTTTTTGATCACGCAAAATCCGATCACCCTGTGAGCTCGATGTATTTCCTGTTCGGTATCTAATTACCTTCAAGCTGAAGGTCCGCTAAAGAGACAGGTCAAGCGCTTTAGCAGAAGAAAGAACTGCTTACAATCATCTACTCTCATGTGATTATCTTCCATAGATGATTTGATGGGGAAATTTACGTTTGGTGCCCCGAGTTATTCTGTGCTGGAAAGTGCTGGATTCTTAGAAGTGGATGTCCTCTTCCATCGCAAAAAGCCAGCCAATAGCAAGCCGAAGCTGATTGTGAGTAAAAACCAAATCTGATACACTTGTACTATGACCATTGACACAAGATTGTAAAAGTTTATACTAGTTGATTTAGATGGAATATTCACTAGGAGAGGGCACTTGTCCTGGTTTGGTAATGAAAGCCTTCGAGCAATATAATGTCACTGGCTTGTTAATTGTGTCATACAGATGCTGATTGCTTCAATGGTCGGGGAAAATCGAAACAGTTATCAGCAAATGGTAAAAACATCCAAGAAAATTTAAATGTCATTAAACTCTCTATAGTAAGACTGCTTAATGCCTCAGCTTCATAGTGCTTTACACCGTGAGCCGTACTATTAAAGCTCAAGCTCACCATGCAGCGAGATAGGGCAAGATCATAATGTTTTACACAGGTAACAACATTAAGCCAATGTATTGTTTTCGGGATGCCGCATAGAGAAGGTTACTCAATGACCGAGCCTCTGTTGTTCAACATCGTGATCCTGCAAAAACGGTGACAGACAATGTAGCTCTTTAGCCGAAATTGAATCAAAAGTGAATGCTTGTCACTTATGAAGCATATTTAGCTGGAGGGGTGTCGCCTGGTCACTTCTTGTCCCAAATATACTAATCACGCTAACTGCCTGGTACTAAAATAACCCTCTCTATTGCAGAACGGAAACAATAATTCCATCAATTCGAGTTTATCTAATGGAACTGTGGAGACAAATCTCGCTGACGTTGATGACATCACTGGTGTTGTGTCATGTCAATGGGAAACCAGGGAAGGTTCAGCGAAACTCAATCGTGACTTCAAGTTCTCATCTGGCAAACTGGTAAGTATAATTGCTTGATGAATCGATCAAACGAGTCATCGAACTGCTGTAGTTTGATGATTGATTCGTGCGATGTATATGTACACCCTTGTTAAAGTTGAATTAGTATCAGACACTCGTTATAGATTGAGTGTATACCCAACTCTTTTTATCATTAATTCTCTTATGGTGTATGTTGTATGTCGACCTTAAAGTACTTTTACTCGAGTGCAACTTCATTAAATAATGTTCTCACATTATAGAGTGAGGGGGGTGAATGTAATATACGTAGATGCGGTTGTCTAGTTGACCAGATATTTACACGTCTGGGACCTTCAGGCATATTTATTCACTTTGATTTCTACCGGATTTGGTTGTTCAGCTATAGATTTCTATGTCAAATACGATTTTTCTCTTTTGTGTGTGCCTAATCCTACACGCAACTGAAAAGAGTGGCTATTGTTTAGGTCTCCGTTAGCAAGAATAGCTGATTAGTGTTTTTATGCATGCTGACTACCAGCGTGCCCAATTTTCCAAATATGGCCGCGTCGTAAGGTCCATTCTTGTATTAGTTAAGATAAAGCCTCGTTTCCCTGACTACCCTACCCAGTTGTGGAGTTTGTGTTAGCTTTTTCACATTCTTTACTAGGGAAAAGAAGGACGGCTAGTGAGTACCCTCTTACTGTGACTATAGCAGTGGTTCTTCAGTTGCAATTGATCAGATCTTCATTTTCTCCCTGAATGTGAATGTATATGTACATGTACCATATGATTAGCAGAAATCATGTAGTGGAAGCCTTAAGTAT
>Ga0224501_10001028_pt1 | contig 21455 bp, 17 predicted proteins | sample SF_Oct11_sed_USG_4_FD_169105 | JGI IMG/M metagenome (GOLD analysis project Ga0224501, IMG submission 169105) | Sediment microbial communities from San Francisco Bay, California, United States - SF_Oct11_sed_USGS_8_1 | ecosystem: Environmental > Aquatic > Marine > Sediment | place: USA...
CCTTTCATAAAAGGCTCTCAAGCATGCCCATATGATGCCTGATTATATGCTCTGTTACCCAGTTGAGTTAGTGGCATGGCTTAGTTATGCCGTATCCGTAGTGTCTGCTTGTCATAGACATGCGTTTTCAAAGATTACTTGGTGAGTTCTATTTTTCTGTTTTGGGCCCACCGTGCAGGCAACATCATTATTCAGCGATTTGTCTACCATGAAAGGTGATTTTAAAAGATATACCCCGAGTTGAATTCGGTTGCTTTTCCATAGCCCAAGAAAATGTCCCACGCTATCTGCTCTACATACCTGGATGAGTGAAAATGATTGTAATTACCTGAAAGCTAATGGGGTGCACTATAACCAGTATAACTTCTATACCGACAAAGTTTGATATTAGTCCGCACTTGCCTCCCCGGTGTAGTGCGTTACAGTACTATGCGCTATCTCTTTTATTGCCACTCATTTGATACACCAAAATAATCAACTTTCTTGAAGAAATGGCTGATCGTGTCATTCCAAGATTCCAAAATTCCAAAATTGTTACATTTTGAGACTGGATTAATCTCTGTAACTGTATAGCAAACATAGCAAACCTCACATTGCGTGATGGATTTTAAGCCCCAAACCAAAATGTGTTTATCATGATAACAGATTAATGTATTCAAAAGCCCGTTACTATTCATAAATCACTCCTGGCTCCATTGAGAAAGTTCGGTCATCTCGGACACCTTGCGCAGCTAGTGGGTGCTAAGCTGTCTTCAGTTTTATAGGCAATACATCTCAAAAGGGCTTCTATTCAGATTTAGTCGGGTTTGAAATTAGGTTGGCGATGTGGCTGGTAGCTAGCTTATCTTCCCAAAGTCATGACTGTCTTTCCTGTGGTGTTACGCTGGGACACCCTTGTCCAGTCGCTATGTCTCTATCCCCGCTCATAACAGTAAGCCCTTTTCTGGCTATCAAGCTCACAGACAGATTGTTATATTTCACAGGAGAACCGAAGGAGAGGGCTCAACTGTCCATGGGCCAAGCGAGCGAGTTCTCACTATCCGTACAGGAGTATGATATCAACACGCTGACAGCTGATATCACTTCTCCTAGTGGCAAATCTGAACCGTGCATCCTTAAAAAGCTTCCCAACGGCCATCTAGGTATGCTATAACGATAATGTGCATCCACTCTGAAGAAAGTAGGCATACATTGACACAGACACAGACACAGACACAGACAGACAGCTGAAATAGCAGAATTTATAAGTCTATAGGCAATGGCTTGTCTTCATTCCTAGGGGAAATTCTGCTGTTAGCGTTTGATCACCATGGAGTTTTCTGATATGAATATTTGGGGTGAATTAGTTGATGGTAGGTATACAAATTCCTAACGCTCCATTCAACAGTCCAAGTGTTGATTGATAGTTTCCACAAACTGCGATTTTCACTCCGAGTCGCAATGCAATCTTAAGTCCCTCAGGCATTTGTGATTGTAGCTAGTGTCAGTTCTGAAGAGTTGTTTTGAACGTACTAAACTGACACAGATTGATATCACGGGCATATTACGAGTTTGTTCATATCTTAATACACTTGGCCTCAGTAAAAGCTGTAATTACTGCAGTCAGACTGGCCAAAGAGAATGGCTAACACAACCTAAACTCTACAACTAAATTATGGGGTCATGATTAGTGTGATCCAGTAGCATGGAACTCTTTGTCAGGGATGTATCGGTACCAGTGCTGGCCTAGACTTGGGTATGGTAGGTGAACTATTCGTCTGGCTTTTCTATTTTTGACACTTTGAACTTGGAAGTTATGTAGACTAGCTCCACCTAATTATTGGCGCTTCATAAAATCAGCATAAAAATAACATAGATTTGTGGAATAATTGATTTTTTGCAGCGGGTCTGGTTGATAGCTACCTTGAAACCGGTGAAATAACTACATCACACACCCATCACATTTGTTTATACCTGAATATTTTCCCGATTGTTTACTTTAGGCATCTCCTTCACTCCACATGAGACGGGCACGCACATGGTAAACGTTTATCAGGATGGCCAACACATCCCTAACTCTCCCTTCAAGATTAACGTCACTCGCAATGAGGTCGGTAACGCTGGCAAGGTCAAGGTCTACGGTGACGGACTTACAGAGGGAATGGCTAATGAAGTCAATGAGTTCTACGTCGACACGAAGGACGCAGGTGGGTGATTTAGAAACCCGTGAGCTACTAACTGATCAATAGATATTTTGTTCTCATGAATATAGAGTAGCTCTATGACGCTGTTCGCGCTATTGCAGATATGGACCTCGCAGAAGGTAAGAGTAAACACTTAGCATGTTTGGTTGGGCCTAGTCGGTTCTGGTAATCACTGAGAATATCTTGGATGAATTTGTCACTCTCTGGCCTTTTTTGATAAATTGATCGCTGGTCGGTTTCGGACGTCAGTTTAGTAGAAAGTCTGGTCAGTTGGCATTTTAGCTCAGTATAAGATCTAAGTGATCAGGATAAGTCGGTTAGGTCCTATTTTCTATTCGTCATTAATCCAAATATGGTGGTAATATCTAATAAATTGCATCTATAAGCTACCATTCTAATTAGCGATCGGTAAAAAGATACATGGAACACTGTCTGGCATAGAGGATGTGAACGTTAGGCTAACATTGAGCTGCCCACAATGGACTAATGTCACAACTGACATTTAATATGGATATCCCAAGCCAGTATAGTATAGTCCATAGCTTGTGTCAGTTAGGCTTTTGTATTCATCGGCGATGGATAGTTCACGGCCAGGCTATGAGAGGGACCAAGCCGATGTCAGGAACAGGAGCCCGGCTGGACCGACTACTTACGACTGGACTAACTGGCTTGGTACGGTTTAACGCTCCTTAACTGGCTGCTCTCCCCCACTGAAGAAAGTCTACTCGTTTGCGGTAAAATGTTAAACGAAAGAGCAAGGTTCAATTAGTGTACATTCTGGCATTACCTTAGCAATAAACCTATGCTTTATGGAAAATCATATTCCCATAAAATTATGGTATTTCATGAAAGCAGTCAGTATTTGGCTTGTCTTTAGTTTGTCATGTATCGTAATATTCGCGATCAGCTTCGTCAGACTCCTAAGGGCTCCCCTCCGCCTGTTCGTACCAGCCAGACTAAACCAGGTTTAAATCATGATAATGGTAGGTGTGATGTGTGTCGAAGTATCACTTTTGAGTGTCTGGTCGAGATTGCCTATCGTAATAAAGTAATATCTGAAGACATAAAAATTTTAGCGGGAGCACTAACCATCGCTCCAATAAATGTAGAGGCGTGTTTGTAATTAAAGCCTTCAGCGATAAAAGCCACCTCATTTCATGCTGATTCCTCGTTAGTCTAGCGTCAGCCGTAGAAGGGAGCATGTCTAGTTACACCAGTAAGTTCTTTTGTGCTTTCTTCTCATCTGACCTCGGTTTGGATAAGAAGCAGTTGTTCGGTTTGTATTGATTAGTTGATGGTGAGATTCTCATAGTAAAGTCAGCTGACTTGACCATTCTCGGGCTTGTAAAATTGAAATGCTGTCAGGTGCTTTCTGGCATCATCCGGTGCCTGAGTGGCGCTTATTGGTTTGCGGGGAGCTGTCTGTGTTGTAATAACCTTTAAGCCTGTATCTCCACGCAGTTCGTAAATCACACTGTCGGTGTCTGTAAGTCGTCTCGCTATGAGTTCAGGTTTAAGCTCTCAAGGTAAGTTATTGGCGAACACAATATCAAATTGCTTTTCCGTTACTTACATGCCTAACCTCAGAGAGAGAGAGTGTATGTGTATGTAGGTGCCGGTTTATCATGTTGCACTTGAGTATCGCACTTACCAGACCAAATGCATTTTAATCTTGGTTTAATGCAGGTTACGGAGGATTAAGCTTGTCCATTGAGGGACCAAGCAAGGCTGATATTGACTGCAAAGATAGGCCAGATGGTACCTGCGCTGTCAGTTACAAACCAACTCAACCAGGAACCTACGTTATCAGCATCAAATTCGCTGAGGAACATGTTCCCGGTATGTGGAGACAATTATTGTCAGCTATAAATTACTTGATGGCTCGGAGTAATCTAGTTTACGGATGTGAACAAATCCAGCACAACCTAAGTACCATTTACTGCTTCTCTGAGCCTGGAATCAGATAAAATTCCTGCAATCCATGCCATGAAATGTGAAGGGAAGTCTTTTATGGCATCTCGTACCACTTTTTATTGTGCGCTACGAAGCAAAATAAGATTCCTTAACAGCCATTTCTGTCCGGAATTGTTGTAATTAAACAAGATTTTCAACAATTTTTATGGTTCCTTTCTCCACTGCTTTGGAACTTTAATTTGAGACCTCTTATCAAACAGAAAACCTCATAAATGTATAATTATATACTAATATACCAGGCCCCTGGGTTAGGAGGTTAATATACCAGGATGGGTCAAAAGCTAGAGCGCTGGGCTCAGGATCGCAAGTTCCTTTGGTCAGACTGGGCTGCTAGCGTTAGTATGAGGTCCTAGCTCACAACTTTCCTACACAGGCCCCTGGGTTAGGAGGTTCTTCTGTGGGCCATTTTTAAAACAAGGATTCTGCTTTAATGATGGTATTCATGTAATATAAAACTTACCTAACCTAGCCTAAAGATAGGGTGGCTTTATAGAATGAAACACAAATTTATGTTCATATCAGCCTCTCGTATTCATCAAAATATTCTCCTCTCTTTGCAGGAAGTCCATTCAACTGTAAGGTTGGCGGAGTAAGTGGTAACCATGAGGAATCTAACATGCTGACTAGTCATCAGAAGGTGGCTGATACCACTCATGTGGGCAGTGTATGTGAACTCGCCCTGAAAGTACCAGGTAATACACATCTTATATGCTGTAATGGCCTTTGATAATGACCTCCGTTGGTATCTCGGAAGACTATGGTGCCGCATTTAGTGAACCTACAAGTCGGGGTAGGATTGGCATAGTGTGGAAGTGGTCTATGCCCTATAGCACCGTGATAGTGAAATTCAATGCAACACGCTGTATAGACAACCACACAGAATGATACCTATGCAAATCATGCATTGGACAGCAAACTCTGCCTCTTCTGTTATCGAAGAAGACTACATGTAGGTGTGGCTCAATGCGCAAGATCTACATTTTGATGATCCCAAATCACCGTTGTCGGTATTCCATTGATCTGAGTAGATATTGTTAAAGGATATCACACACAGCAGCAGTGACTTTTGAGCAGTCCTAACAGCACGTTCCCAAGCGGATGCATGCGTGGTATCAAGGGATGTTGGCTAATTCCAATTAGCAGTTATTGTAACTCTTAGTGGCAAATGATGCCCCTTACTCCTATACTAAAAGGCCAGCTGTAAAGATTAACATTTCTACCTGTAAACAGGTCAACATATCTTAGCATTTTTGACACTACGCATTCTTCTAGATTCATTCATTCACAACAATAGAAAGGCAAAGAGCGCGTGCTCAACACCTCCCAATTGCCCAATCAGTGTCAAGAGCGCAAGGCGGGCAGAAATTCTTATGTTGATGAGTTTGACAGATTTTTCTGAAAACTATATTTTCTATAATGGTACCTCATTTAGGATTATCTTTTGTTTTGGGGTGCTGTTTGCAAAGACATTTGAATGGCCCTGGTTTAAAACCAATGGGCGTTCCGTAGAGCTCACCACCCAGTTCAGTTGCTCCAATGTCTGTTGAGACTGTCCATATCCCCAGAGCTACATCCGATCCATACCTGTGTTACCAAGATCTACTGTTATCAATTTAAGCTAACTTTCTTTTTTTTCTGCAGGATCCGATCCTATGGAGATGGTGGCTGCTGTGACCTCTCCATCTGGGGTCACGGAGCTCTGTGATGTTATTGATTCGGCCGAAGATCATTACACTATCAAATTCGTGCCCAAGGAGATGGGCGTCCATACAGGTAATCATAGCAATGATGCAGGTTTGTGAGCATTTGCTGGTGAATAGTCGTCTATTCGCGTTTGTTTCGCAACAACGAAACAACCTGTGAAGCAACCATAGAATAAGAAAGTGATCGATAGTTAGCCTTGACATTTAAATAACCTTGACACTGTGTAAACTAGCAAGCCTACTTTCAGGCACAGAATTCTGTTCGCGTGATCGAATTCACTTTCAAACGCACCCGAGGTACATGGTTTGTAAAAACGCACTTTTGAGCAGAAAAACTGAAAATGCATCCGAAATCGCGTTTCGGACGTCAAAACCTGAGCACGCGAATGCACCTAATGTATATATGTTGGTTACGAACAGTTGTGTGCGAAGACATTGTATTTTTTTGCCATAGGCATATAAACCCTTTATACGTATATGATTTTACTCACCTTTCAAAGAAACTGAAATGTAGCTTTTTATCCAATAGTACACAATGATAGGGTGAAAGTACAACCACTTATTAAAATAGGAAAAACGCTATGCGTCGTAGTTCTACTCTTTAAATATTTATGGTCACTTTTCCTGAACTCAGTCAAACTCACTTTGTTAACCGTGGAGCAGCTTTTCCAGAATCCGCCCCGCGACAAATGATGTGGAACTATAAACAGAAGCAAAGATGTTTCTTAAAATGAAATTTTCCTAACAATAGAGTGTTGTATTCTTGTAACAGATAAAAATATCTGCCATTACACAAAAATCTGCTAATTCTGATGTGTGAAAGGTGAAGAAATGGCGCTATTTGTAACAGATTGTTTCTATGTATAGTCTTGCGTGACGAGAGAAATTTCCGATGGTCAATTCTAATTAGATCATTGAAAGTGAATTGGTGAATGTATGTTGCCTATAGGGCATGAAATCTTAGCCTTTGACATTTATGTTTCAGTGTGCGTTAAGCATAAAGGACTTCACATCCCTGGTAGCCCCTTCCAGTTCACAGTTGGACCTATCACCGAAGGTGGTGCTCATAAAGTCCACGCCAACGGACCAGGTAAACGACCACCTCATAGCCTTTCCCTATTGCCTCTTCGTCTTCTTCCGAAACACCTCCCTGTTCATGCATACATTTTGCGTACTAAATTGGACAATTTGATTTGGTAAACCTCTGGAAATCACCATTTTCCACTGGTTATTATTCTGCATTAACTGTGCAGAGCTGCGAAACTGGGTGCAGCAACGGTCAAGGGCACTTAGAGTTAATGATGTACATGTCTCAGGGTTTGACACTTAATCTTTGCAGTACGAGTTCTCTCGAACCGTTACAAGTCCGCATAACTTGCCCTGTATTTTTTCTTTATGAGAAACTTTAACACTGGGTATGACTTTCTGCAGGACTGGAACGTGGTGAGGTAGATGTCACAAATGAGTTTAACATCTACACACGCGAGGCTGGAGCCGGTGGTCTGTCAATTAGTGTGGAAGGACCGAGTAAGGCCGATATTAAGTTCGAAGACAAAAAAGATGGCTCCTGCGTGGTCAATTATACCGCTTCTGAACCAGGTACATTAGTTTGTCAACCTTTTTCTGTTTTATGCCATCCTATTTAGCAGACCGCGTATAAACCTGAGACTTGTTATGGTATGGTAGGATCTGGGGATTATGAGAGATATATTCACAAAGGGAGCTCAAATGGCATGGCAAGTGCTTTGATCCAGGTTAATTTGATCTTGAGTCAAGCGCTTAACCCATTGAGCTATCCCGCTATCTCGCTAGACTTAATTAAGATTGGAGCTTGCTGAGTGTGCACTGAAGCTGTCTACGTCCGCTGTTGTTCAACGGTTCCTCTCCGTCAGCCAATTAGCGTTTGGTGGATTTACCCCTGCCAGAATCCAATTAACCATCAGTAATCATACGCCGTCTACCTATTGTATCGTTAGTAATTACAGTTAATTGAGTATTATGCTCGGACAAGAGTGCCTTTTCGACACAGTAGCTACGTTGGCCGTATCCTATATAGCTTAGCAGTCTATTTTAGTAGCAGGAATGTGAACATCACTTTATTTCAGCCGAGTGACTCTAATGTAATGAGAATTTTGCTTTATATTATACCTCATCTCTTAGATAACAATCCGATATTACAGGAGAGTACGTGATTTCCTGTAAATTTAATGATGAGCACATACCGGACTCACCGTTCCGCGTGCCTGTTCTTCCTTCATCTGGTGATGCTAGGAAGATTACAGTACAGTCATTTAAACAGAAGGGACTTGAGGTATGTCATCGCTAAAATAACTACGGTAATTGTCATGTAAAATCACTGTCATGTGTCTGTGCAGTCTGTGTACTTGATTAACATAATTTGTTGTTTCTTGTAGTCACTTGAAGTAAGTCTCACTGTCGCCATATTGTTGTCATCATTCACAGATACTGTTGCTATTTGTTCAGTGCAAAAGATTGTGTGACTGATTCCTTGCAGATTTCGCTTCGGTTGCTGAATTGAGCGTTTCCCTGTTGGTTTTCCCAGCGCTTCATACCCGCACTGGGTGAACCCAATAAGCAATCAACTACCCGCAAACCCAGCTTTGGAGTTACCCCCATAGTTGGTTTACCCGCATAGGTTGAAATATGACGGTAATGTTTCCGTGTGTGATTTCCTTATGCGCTAAGCTAAATTAGGGTCTTGTGAAATGATGAACCTCCAAAGCCGGAGACTTATTCCTCAGCAAGAGGAAGGCGTAATGGAGGCCTGTGATTGGGTATTGCACCCAAGATTTCCAGCTAAGCTATAGCACTGTCCCGCCAGCGGGTGAAAAAGCAAACACGGTGCCTATAAACGGTAATTCTTTTGCAGATTGGAAAGCCCGCTGCATTCACCTGCGTCTATAACGGTGCCAAGGGACACCTGGCAGCTAAGGTTGTGGCTCCCTCCGGTGCTGAGGATGAGGCTCTTGTCCAGTCTCTTGATGACACAGATTGTAAGTTGGAATTATTAAACAAAGTCAGTTGAAAACGATTGGGCGTGGGTCACTGTTAAAAACTCCCTGATATAACAGGCCATCTTAGTGGACAGAAGGTTCTCACAAGCAGTTTGTGTATTTAAGCAGTCTGTTCAAAATTTGAGGAGGTGAAATTCAATGGACTCCGCTTGAACTATCCAATGTAGTTGTTACCTGTTTAGGCTGGGGTACTGTGGAGACATCTCCTGTTGTGCACCCGCCCATGACCTCACTCACCCTGTGGCAGACAGGAAACGAAAAGACAAGATTGGTTCTGGTTCAAGTTAATTTCTTACTCTCTTTTCTTACTCGCCCAGACTCTTAAAAGGAATCTCAGCGGGCGCTTTAGTTCTAGCTGTTATTATTCATTGTAGCTCATTTTGCCGTGAGGTTTATACCCAGGGAGAATGGTACTCACTATGTGCACGTAACTCTGAATAACTCACACATTCGTGGCAGTCCATTCAGAGTACTGGTGGGTGATTCAGACCCCGACCCCGGACTGGTTACCGCTAGTGGACAGGGACTCGTCAAGGGAGAGTGCAGTAAGTTGTTTGAGTTGTAAATTGTTGTACACATCACTGATGAAAGTTTAGAACACCTGTGGGAATTCTATTTGAGATAATGACCAAACTTCAGTCATTTGTTGTAATATTGAACTCATCTTTCCAGCTGTAGTCCTGTAGATTTGAAATGCTCAAAGGGATTATATCACGGTCGAGGGTAGATGCACTTTCGGAGTTGTTTTCCCCCATTCTTAAAGAGAGGCAACTCCGCGTTTATTGTAGCAATAGTGAATAATCTTTTTCCAAAAGGGAATATCAGTCACTCGAATAATTACAGCCCCAATGGTCCAAATAGGGAGAAAATGGGATCTAATTACTAAAACTTCGTAACCTAATGATCTTTACTCCCTCAAAGCATCAAGTAGAACTCACAAATGAACGTAATATTGAAGAAAACTGAAGTTGTAAGAAGTGCTTTGCCGGGTTTTCCCTAGCTCTAAATAGAGGCTGTTGTGTTCGGGCCTCTATCATTGTGCAATAATGGCACTGGCGCTCGCTGACAGAGGTGAAAAACTGCACTCTGAAACCCTATTTCTATATTCATGGTTTTTCTCTATTTAGACCTGTGTAACTACAGGTCCAGTATGCACCTGCAGGACATTTTTCCAACATCAGCGCGTAAACCGACAAATCAATGCAAACAGCTCTGTGTTAATTTCCTAGTTCGAGGCCAATTTTGTTGCGCCAACGGTCTGAAAAGTGTGTCAGCAGGGCTCTAAGTATGCGCATTGGATAGGCCTATATTTAAGCTTCCATTTGAGCTGGGTATTGGGCCCATTTTTTCATGGTAGGCTTCAGAATCTGAAAACAGGTTAAGACACTTTTGGCCATGACATAACCCCTTTACGTTATTAGCCCCCTGCCAATAAAAGCATTATTCTGAGGAGTTTTCTTTCCCTGAAGTGTTTCATGTACCGAATAATGACATGGAAGATTGACCTGCTCATACAATAACACTCCAACTCTGTGTTATTATTGCCAGGGCATGCATCTGATGTTTTGTACTAGACAAAGGTGTTATACAGCTTATGTATGAAATGAAGATGTGGAAAGAGTCGTGTCAATTGCAATGATATTTGTAGACAAGCCAGCTAAGTTTATCGTGCACACTGCTGGAGCTGGTGCTTCCACCCTAGCTGTCACTGTGGATGGCCCATCTAAAGTGAAACTGGATGCTAAGGAAGTAGCTGATGGTTATGAGTTTACCTATGTACCAACAGCCCCTGGCGATTACTACATCACCATCAAATACGGAGGAAACTTCCACATCGCAGGATCACCTTTCAAGTCTAAGGTTACAGGTAAGAGCTGGGGCGAAGACCGGTCATTGGCTTCGTGGAAGTGCAATTCGACTTTGGACCAGGTGACCCGGGTTTGATTCCAAGCCATTGCGTCACGTTGTGTGTTCATAGAGTAATAACCATTGACCATTTTGGAAATGACCTATCGCTTAATGATGCCATCCATATAGCACAAGGTGATCTTATATGTAATTCACCACCTGTTAATTGCCTATTGATGGATATGAGCCAGCAGAGGAGTGGACAATATGCTATAACTGGCTGTAAGTCACCATGTAATATCAGTGGTACGAAGAGAACAGTCATTGACTTATCTGTCAAATATAGCCAGTGGCAGCTCGATGTTATCCCAACTACGCTAACAATCCTACATAACAAGGCCTCCGGTGCATCATAACAACGTTACAAATACCTCTTACAACTTACGAGACTCCTACACATTCTTAGTCAAGATTCCAACAGGCTCATCGCATATTTTTGTGCTGTAGGATCTGGCAAGCCTTCAAAGGGCAATGAGCAGGCACACTGTGTTGTGGAATGTAAGAAGATTGATGCTGACCAGCACAATGCTATGCCCAAGTTCAACTCTGATGGATCCAAGGTCACATCGAAGGGGCTCGGACTAAACAAAGCCTTCGTCAACAAACGAGCAATGTTCAATGTGGATACATCTACAGCAGGTATGTCATGGAGATACTTTTTGAATTGTTCAATCTCTGTATTTCTTTAATGATAAGTGGCACGATGACTCGGTAGATAGCGTACTGGGCCTGGGATTTGGGGGTCCCTGGTTCAGACAAAGAGTTCGTCTGTCACAACACCCAAATCGGTTTCAGATCACAACTTTAAATCTATGTGGCACATGGGTGTAAGCAGAAAGTCTTGTAAGGACTCACCCTGGTAAATAAACTCAGTAGGCCAGTTTCTGTACCACCCCTGACAGCTGTTCTGTCTTGGAGACACAAAATTACCTTTTAGTATAGAGTTGGGGCTTTTCGAAAGGCATAAATGTTGCAACCCCGTCAATAATCTTTATCCGCCCTTTAAAATAAAGTTGTGTCTTCTCCATCACCCTGGGGCTATCCTATAACCAGGCCACTTTTTTCTTTTCACAGGACAGAATATGCTGTTTGTCGGAATGGTTGGACCCGCCAACGCTCCACCGGTTGATGAAATTCTAATCAAGCATGCTCAGAGGAATACTTACAATGTATCATACACTGTGAAACAGAAGGGAAAATATCTGCTTCTAGTGAAATGGGGAGAGGATCATATACCTGGTAGTCCTTTTAACATTGACGTCGTTTAAAATGCTTCTAATCATCACTTTTATTCTGAAGCCTGCGGATAGCGGGTGGAGGCTCAAGAGGATATGTTACGCTCGAATGATACACTGTGATTCGGTGAAACCCATAAGAGGGGAAGAGTCAGTTTAGCTGCGTACCCCACATACACAGATATTCTGACTATATATCTCTCTGGTGCGGTTCGTAGCTTCTTAATCTCGCTACTCCCCACAAGTAGTGAAAGTGAGGAGAAACGAAACCTCACCACCATGTTTCTACACACTTTTTATTGCAGTCTCTAGAGGGAGAAGAATCCCGCATTAGGTTTAACTGGTTATAATAATATAACAGGAGAGTAGTCTTATTTGTTATGTTGAGAATTCTATTCGCATAGAATTTACTCTTTTACTTGCTTCATGAGATTTAACCCTGGAAGCTGTTTGTTGGATGCATTATGCTTTGTATAATATTTCTATTATTATATTTCAATAAACCTTTAAAAAGAGAACGCTTCTGATATGGTTACCATTGTGATGATCTCAGTCCTCAAAAGATCCATTCAAAGAATGGCAATTATCATGATTGTTGTTGATTATGTCAACTTTTCCAGCTCCCGTTAGGACCTAAAAGGCTTTGAATTTTCCAACAATAGGTCATTTGCAATAACATACATGTTTGGTTGATTTTACCAACTTCGTGTAGTTGGGTCAGTTCTAATGTATGATTGGCCGATTTTAACAACTAATATACCGAAATGAATAAAAAAACTGGTCAGTTGTAACAGAAAGTATGGTTGGTGAGTCAGTAAGAACACGTGGCCACAGCGGGGGATCAATCGCCTGAAACATTTTAACTCATCTCTATAATCCTGAAACATTAGGCATATATGCGCTCAATATGAAAATCAAAGATTCAGGCTGTAGCGTTTACATAGCAGAAATGTATGTAATCTGTAACTAAATCACTATATTATCAAAGCTCAAATCGGTAGAAATTCACAACAAATCCATGGCACACATTGGAAGACCACGCCGTGTAAACACGCCATGAGGACGGATACAAGGATCAGAACAAGCATTATACAGAAAAACCTCACTGAACAAAATGTCAGTAATAAAAACATTATAATATGAAAAACAATACATAGAAAGGCATCATGCCAAGATCACAGTAGATTTATTTTTTGCGGCCGACATTCTTCCCTTCTCAAACACCTGGCTCTGAAGCTGTGTCTCCAGGGCCTTTTTATCAAAGTTATCTTTTCCATAGCGAGCTCTCATCTCCTCACGAACCCGTTGGGAATTAGCCGCTAGTGATCTCACCTGCAATACCACTATCATGGTTCAGCTGCATATCACACAAAAAAGGGCTGAGACAGGAACTCGCAACACAGAGTCCCATCAAAGCTGGATGTTACTTTTGTGTGGTTCCATTACCAATCACCACTTCACCCAGGGTGAACATCTGTTGACAACACGATATGGGGAACTCAGGGGAGCCAATGTTAAAGGTTAGTTCTGAGTACCTTGCTAACGACGCGATCTTTTTGACTCTGAACTAGCTTGATTTTTGTGTCCTTATAGTCAATGGCTCCCTTCTGCTCTTCTATATATTCTGCTTCCTGTTCCTGCAACCTGCAATCGACAACAAATATTTCTCTTTTATTGTTCTAAGTGAGCCCTAGCCATCTTAGCGTACTTGCGTTCTGGAGCAGTAGGAGTGGAATTGTGAGAGAAGCTCATACCCACAGCAGTAACTTGTTATGACCTGAACCCAAGATTTTTCGTGCTCGATCCAAACGCTCTAGTCACTGAGCTACCCTGTTATCGCGAAAATATACTTTACGAGTATGCAAATTTGTAACAAGGTGATAACTCCAAACAGCTAGCCCAGACTTTCTCTTAGAGCAAACAGTGACGTAAAGGAACACCCTTTATGCCACAGTTACCCAACACTGGTGAGAGAAGACAACTCGTCTCAGCCGGAAGATAACTCTTTATTTACCGTTTATATGTTTGTCGCTGTTTCTTCTCCTTTTCCATTCGCTCAGCCTGAGCCCTCAGCGACTTAAGCTCTACTGTCTGGGCAGCTGTTAGCTTCGCTTTAGCCTCCAACTACCGATGATAATATAAAATAAAAGCTGATCTAGATCTTCGATTGCGAGATAAAATCTTTGCACTTGAGATAACTCTTAACTACATCATTTTTCACTGGTGTACATCCCACCAGGTATACTGGTCTAGACTGTACCAAAACTGGCCAACATTTATTATGGCAAATCCTAAATTCGAGGCGTGTTATCCGTCCCAGAATCTTTCAAACGCAACTGATTTTTAGGAAAAATCTTGCCTTATGCATAATGGATGGTATAACTGATGTGTAGATACAACAGACCATCGACCTAAACCAAAATAAGAGAAAATCTTGACCTAAACTTAGCCAAGAACAGGCATGACGATACAGGAACATACCACGCGTCTGCGAGCTTTTAGAGAAGAAGCCCATTCCGCCAGCTCCTCATCAGCTTTCTTCTTATTACTCAGTGATCTGTTCAGCCGCTGTTCTCTCTCCTTGGCGTTCCTGTGTAGGTTATAGTCACGTGCCCGAGTTACCAATGCCTGATTGAGGCTAACCTGAAATCATCCGACAACAATATTACAACTAGCATACATTCAGGTGTGCAATGTACAGCCGTCAGATGTTATGAGAATATTTGTATTTGCATCATGCTGTATTAACACGGGTATTAAGCTAGAAGAGCCCGCAGGGTTGTGCCATTCAAAGAGAATGGTGGCTCAATTTTCTAGAGTGTGGGAAGAAAACTTCCAATATGTATGCTCAATAACATAGCCAGGTTACCTGGGTCTTTGGGTGGGCGGGGTAGTGGGCGGTGTAGTGGGCGAGAGAAACAATATCAGAGCCAGGGTCAAGCCGGCACGGTTCTTTGACGGTACGTTCGGGACATCCTTCTATGTTTTGTACCGGAACTTTACTTACGGGTCATTATGAGTGGACAATTACAGTTTATAGGAATGGCAAGTTTTTACTTAAATTATCACTAAATAATGATACTGAAATTATAAAAAGTCAAATTAAAAACTGAAGTAAGAAAAAACAATCGGCTGTCACAAAGATTTATGGTTCTATCTCACTATATTTTGAGTACTCAAACAGTCGGCATAAAAACGAACACGCACTCACTGTTGATTTCATAAACTTCATGTCACTGGTTGAAGTGAGTAAGAGAAAACAGGACAATTCTATTCCTTCTCCCAAATTAATTGTACACACAAAAAGCTGGTACGTGTAAAATATAGCCTCATGTGTCAGAAAAGCATTTAAATCAAACCCCCTATGTATGACGTAAAAACAACCAAATCTTAATTCCTCACAAGCAATGATGTGGTGATTGTTATTGAATGACACGACTAACAGAATGGTTCCAACTTTGCTGTATAGATCTTTGCTACAACAGAAAAAGTAAAGGCAGTTATAGGCAATGGGTACCATGGAAAAACCTGCCATTGTGCTGTCCTCAACACGGCGGGCATTTGTCCCTGCCTCGGAACTGTGGTTCTAAATTTTATCACTGCTAAAGAGGTGAGCGTGTAGCATCTCTATATGATTTTGTAGCTCTAGGTGGCCCAGTATAAACAATGAAGAGGATACAGATTCCTTAGTTTTCAGTAGCAGTACCAGTAGTACAGATTTACTTGCTCTAGTAGAAAAGTCACAATCATGCTGAGTAGCACACATACTAGCTTCATTGCATCAGACTAGAGTGTAGAGGAAGAGCTCAACTTACAATTACAAGTTATAATTTATACAGTACACTCAGTATCAGATTTACTGTGACTTACAGTGTAACTGTAACATGCACATACAAGACAAGTCAGTGCAAGTCACTTAGACTCGCTGAATGTAACTTGTAACTACTCACACTCGCAGTCACGAATAACATGATATTATATCAATAACCTACACTTCAGTGATTCACTATGTGTAACTCACTCCCCAGTCACTGTCACTGTAACTCACTGTGTAAATACTTACTACTAACTAAGTTACACAGTGAGTTACAGTGACAGTGAGTGTGACAGTGACAGAGAGTTACTCAGTTAGAACTTACCACGGAGACATTTAGTCTAGAATTAGACTAGAGTAGAGAGTAATCAGTAGAGTAGACCTGTCGATTCATCTGGCATATTTTGATTATCTTTCTATGAACACTTTTTGAACCTCAATGAGTATTGGATAGGCCGCGTTCGCAATCAGTTTCACACAGTACCTATGCCGACTACATGATTATTTATAATGTAGTTGGATACGGACTATGAATCTCTGTGACAGCAGATTGTTTTTCTACTAAAATTTTTAATTTTATTTTTTTATACTTTCAGTATAATTATTTAGTGATAAACCTAGTAAAAACTTGCCATTTTCATACACTGTAATAGTCCACTCATAATGACCCATAAGTAAAGTTTCGGTACAAAACATCAAAGGATGTGTCGAACGTACCGTCAAAGAACCGTGCCGGCTTGACCCTGGCTCGCCCACAAACTTGCCCGCCCGAGGAGCCAGGCAACTTGGCTACAATAATAGTACTAGAACATCGGCACCTGCACAAAACCTTCCGTTACAGATCGAACAATTTTCACTTAGAAAAGAGTAACAGAAGGACATAACTCTGGTTTAAAAACTGACCTTTGATTCTCTGTCCCTCAGCTGGTTGATGGCCTCTGTTTTGAGTTTTTCTTCTTGTTTGCTGATTTCTGAGAATCTTGCGTGATGCTTGTCTCTTATGCGCTGATTCTGTCTTCTCTTCAGCTAAAAAGGTAAAACATCAACCCTGAATGCTCACACCCTATTGGGAAGGAGAATTAGGAGGTAAGCAGTTTGGCCATACACCGACACTTTCATAATGAGACGAGTTACTCATATAACTGGTTGTTTCTGCACTTCGGAAACCCATAACTTTAGACGACCAGTGTCTAGTCTAGTAACTGTAGTTGAGTTCTCTGTTTAATAAATTTAGTCAGTGGGGCGACTCACCATAGTTTGAGTCATCTGGCTAGTAGTTTTGCTGTGATTGGCTCGGCGGAGTTGCCGATCTCTCTTCCGCCTCTCCTCACTAGCAATTCGCCGCTGCTCCTCCTCGTGCTGAGCTAAGGTCATTTCCTGCGAACGCTTTCGACTTCGTGATCTGCGTACAAGTGTTTCCAGATCATGTTTCTAAGGAAAAACAGTCAGATAAAACACCATAGTAGCTATTTTTCAGACCAAACGAACGCATGACCTTAACAGGTTGGGCATTCAGTCATGGAACCTACCCAATTGAATCATGTACACTTTAAATATGAGCCAGTTACTAAATGTATCAAATTTGCAAATGTTGATGGGGGTGCAAGTCATCTCTTGGGAATTAAACATTGAATGCAAGTGCTGGTGAGTGGTGCCCTTGACGAGACTTGGGTCTGCTTGTTGGCATTGGTCACTGTTCCAAATATGGAAAGTATAATTCTTTAGGACACATGTCAAGGATGATTGACAAGGAAAGTGTGAGGGTCAAACAACAGAATCGCTACTTGGGTCTTTCTGTAAGTACCAAAAGGTAGAGGGCCCCAAATACATCCGATACCATGTTACCATGATACCATGTTACCATGTTACCATGATACCATGTTACCATGTTACCATGTTACCATGTTACCATGTTACCATGATACCATGATATCATGATACCATGATACCATGATACCATGATACCATGATACCATGTTAATCAGTGCTGGTTAAGGTCTCATAGTTAGTTCATACTGAACTGGGCACTCCCACCTGCCTACACCTCAGGGCACCCCTACCTGTCTGGTTCGCTCACGAGACGCTGATAGTTCCCACCGTTCTTCTTTCTCTTCATACTTTTTCTGCAGACTTCGTTTCAGTTCCTCCTCGTCCTTCTGCTGCCGTTCCTTAAGCCGCTGCTGCTCTTCCTCCGCCACTGCTGCCAAATGTCAACAACCAATCAGACAAAAACAGTCAAACATAGCACACACCGGTATATATCCAAATTGCTAACGCGTGTTCGGATCAAAACGGTGACAAAATGGAGGTCCCATCCAGTGGATAAAGGTCAGGATGACTTCGTGGTCGTTAAAGATCCACCTCTCCCTTCTCGCTAAGAGTAGACAAATTTCAATGGATGATGTGTAGACAAACAACTTAGGTTGACTGACCCCCAACCTCCCAAGACCATCTGTTCAGGCTTGTAGCTCGTGCTCCACATTAAATCGGCTGGTGTCCTGGTAGAGTAGAGCTGGTCTTGGGCATGGCCAGCTTCATCTATACCAAACCTGCCCAGGCAGCAACTTCATTGCGGTCTTTAGCGCAGTGCGGCCGACAGCAAACTTTATATAAACTCTGTTCCCGGGATACCAACTGGAGACTAGGAGAGATCAACCTCATGAAAAGAATACCACTTGATGTATGATTTCTCTAATTCAGCAATTATTCCAACAAATCCAACTCTGTTCATCGTTCTATGTGTGCACCAAGCGCAGGATGGTTTTTGAGCGGTAGGAGATGAAATTAATCGGAAAAGTTTAGTCAATACAGGAACCCTATATGATGGAGTTTATCCTAGACTCTAACCATCTTTGGCAAAATGGTTGACCGTCTGAGCCATTGAACCACTAACCTATATGGTTATCCCATTTCATAAAGGTAATCATACCACTTAATACAAAAGATTGCTGACAGAATTACCGATTCTCTCTGCAAGGAGTGTTCTTCTTCTATGCTCAGCCAGATCCCGTTCCCTCTCTAGTTTCAGCTTCTCCTCTTCCCAGGCGGATTGGGCTGCTGACTTCCTCACCTCATCCTCCACCTCGCGCTCATGTTTACTGTACAGAGCTTCTAGGATACGTTCATCCTGTATACATAACGGATGTGCAACTAAACAGGGCATGTGGAAACCTGTCCGGTAGTCTGTCCGGCGGCCTGTCTAGCAACATGTGCAGCAGCCTGTCCTGCAGCCTGTCCTGCAGCCTGTCCTGCAGCCTGCCCTGCAGTCTGCCCTGCAGTCTGCCCTGACAACCCTGAGGATAATCTGTCCCTATGTTAAAGTGCACACGCTAACAGAAAAACTGTATTTTTGAGATGACAGTAAATTTCCCAAGAGGACATCGCTGTGGTATACGGTCACCGTTTAGCAAGTAAAATCTATATATCTAAATTATAAGGCTGCCTGAACATCCAGATCTTTCAGTTTTTTAACTTCCAACCACAAAAGTTGTTAAGCTTGATTTTTTTGACAATTGTAGCGGTTCAAAGGAGTCAGAGCTTCCTGTTGTTGACGGGAGGCTCACATGGTGATATCCGATTACCTGTTTAGTAACTCGTGCGGATCGAGCTGAGCCCAGTGATCGTCTCAGACTGGCGTTTCTCAGATACGTGCTATCCCTCCAGCCACCCAGATCAGACAAGCACAGGGTGTTACTCAGCTGGGCCGACAACTCCGTGTAATCATTATCCCTGCACAGTAAATACGGGAACTGATAGTATGGGCTTATAACAGAATATCGACAGGACCCGTGAGAATAGAAGGGAAGGCACAAGACAGGAATGCTGGATTAGGACCCTGAACGCATGTTTGATAAGCTTGATGTCCAGCCAAATATGTAGCCGAACTAGCACTGAGCTGCAGTCGGATCTTCAGCTTCGGAGGTTCGGGAGGGGCATGTGACATTGTCAGTATAATGTAGCACATAATCCATGTCGGTGATCTGTTCACTCGGTAGACGAGAGTGATCAGCCCCGTAAAAAGTAATAGTTGCTGAGAGAAAATGGATTGCTTGGTAAGTACTCACTCTGGCCATGCTCTGCCACGTGGTCTTCGACAGAATGCGGACTTCACCCTACGTCTGAAATAACCCATCGGGTTGTTAACAAAATCACTACACATAATGCGCGTTAATCAAAGGAGATTTCTAATTCAAATGACATCACAAGTCCAGTTTCAATGGCTTGTTTCACTACAAAGTTTTATTGCATTTTAAACCAAAGAACCTAAGACATGACTGGAGAAACTGTCTGCACCGATGTCTGTATTGACATACCATTAAACTGACCCAGGGCATACTTACATATCGCTATATGACCACATCACTGGTGAATAAATACGCCCATCCAAACTCAATACACCCGCACAAAACAAATCATTAAATAATGGACAATACCGAAATCAATAAGAGAGAACAAATCAGTGTATTGAAGCAGAGTTTAAGCCCCTATAGGTGCAGGGGTATCATTTTCGCGACACAGATCGAAATGAAATACAAGAGCACAGGCTGGGTATTGGGAAAACACAGCCATCAAATTAAATCCCAAATCTCATCTATTACGGAAGCCTCAATAGTCAATACCAATTACATGGCCAGTTTATGAAGACCTTGGGAAGAATGATTGACGTGTCCACCTCTACCACGCCACTAAAACACCCATTACAGGTTTGATTTGAATGAGATTCATTTGCTGAGGATAGATTGGATAAGTTAAATATGAAGCCGCCACAGATCACACTACCGGTAGGTCCAAAAAGAGATTCAACCCACAGAATTGACCGCGTGTGCTTCATATCTCAAGCATTAATTGTTGTTTCACACGCCATCATAGGGACTTCAGTAGATTTTCGAGCAGGGTTGTTGAGAAACCCAAAGATCTATCCCCTGGAGGATAATTCTATGGCGGAACCACATTGAGTAACAGAACCCCTTATTCTCCGGGCTACAGGCATACCCTACATATACGTATAATTCATATACATATGGTTTTATGTCTATGTTACCCACAAATTGATGCAGGAAGGCACTCACTTTGGCAGTGGCTCATCGTGCTGATCCTCTTTGCTCATCGAGTGAATCATTTTCTCCGCCGCCTCGGCCGGGGTGAGGGGTCGTGTTGGGCGATTATCAGCACCGGACGGACGCGGTGACGCACTTTGATGTGGGCTCAGCGCTCTGTCAGCAGCAGGTCTATCGGCAGCAACCGGGTCAGCAGTGTAAGGAGATGTGTGTTTCAGAACAGGCGATATCCGGCTACTGAACAGATCACCACTAGTATCCATGATAGTTTTCGCTGTCCGTTCTCGCTGTAAGCTGCCGATGTCCCGAGGACCGGAGTCTAAAAGCAAGTTAGTGTATCACATCATGTAATCACTTCCCTGGTAACGTGATGGGTTAGTGTATCACATCATGTAATCACTTCCCTGGTAACGTGATGGGTTAGTGTATCACATCATGTAATCACTTCCCTGGTAACGTGATGGGTTAGTGTATCACATCATGTAATCACTTCCCTGGTAACGTGATGGGTTAGTGTATCACATCATGTAATCACTTCCCTGGTAA
>Ga0224501_10001029_pt1 | contig 21454 bp, 23 predicted proteins | sample SF_Oct11_sed_USG_4_FD_169105 | JGI IMG/M metagenome (GOLD analysis project Ga0224501, IMG submission 169105) | Sediment microbial communities from San Francisco Bay, California, United States - SF_Oct11_sed_USGS_8_1 | ecosystem: Environmental > Aquatic > Marine > Sediment | place: USA...
GGTTGAGGCGGCCCGGGCCGGTGAGCAGGGCCGTGGCTTCGCTGTGGTCGCCAGTGAGGTACGCAATCTCGCCCAGCGCAGCGCCACTGCCGCACGTGAGATCAAGGATCTCATCACCGATAGTGTTACCAAGGTTGAGGAGGGTTCAGAGCTGGTCAATGAGTCGGGCAAGACGCTGGAGGAGATCGTCAATTCGGTAAAGAAGGTGAGCGATATCGTTGCCGAGATCGCCGCCGCAAGTCAGGAGCAGTCGCAGGGGATCGAACAGGTCAACAAGGCCGTGATGCAGATGGATGAGATGACCCAGCAGAACGCTGCACTGGTCGAACAGGCCGCGGCTGCCAGCGAGTCTCTGGAGGAGCAGGCGCAGGGGCTGTCACAGCAGATGGCCTTCTTCACTATCGGTGACAATGACAACGTCACTTCGCCGGTACCGTTGCGGGCGGAAGGCCGCGGTGCGGCCCCGCATGCCAAATCTACGGCACGCCGGGCAATGTCGGCCCCGGCACGTAACTCTGCTGTGGTCGTGGCACGTGATGAGGATGGTGAGGAGTGGGAGGAGTTCTAGGCAGCTCCCTTCATGTGTGAGGTGGTAGCGAGTAGTGGCTACCACCCCCTTACCCCTCCCTCTTCCCCTCTCCGCAGGAGCCTTGCCACCGATGGGTGAGTTTACCTTCACAGACAGAGACTTTGATCGGGTTAGCAAGCTGATCGGTGAGCGTACCGGCATTGTCCTGACCAGTGCCAAGCGACAGATGGTCTATAGCCGGCTGGTTAGACGTCTGCGTGCCCTGGGACTGGATGATTTCACCACATACCTCAGGTACGTAAAGGAGGATGCTGATGGTGAACTGGTCAACTTTACCAACGCCCTCACCACCAACCTTACCGCCTTCTTCCGTGAACCCCACCATTTCGACTATCTGGCCAGGGAGGCCTTGCCACGTATCATGAAGGCCAATGCCGACAGACGGCAGCTTCGTATCTGGTCGGCCGGATGCTCTACCGGGGAGGAGCCCTACACCATCGCCCAGGTGGTGCGTGAGGTGATCCCGCAGAGTGCCGGGTGGGATATTCAGATCCTTGCCACCGATCTTGATTCCAATGTGCTGCAGACGGCGGCCAATGGTGTCTACACCGAGGAGCGCGTCGCCGGTATCTCACAGCAGCGGTTGCGGCGCTGGTTCATGCGCGGAAAGGGCAACACTACCGGCAGGGTAAGGGTGAAGAGTGAACTGCGTGACCTGATCACCTTTCAACGGCTCAACCTGATGGATTCGTGGCCACTCAAGGGGCCGTTCGATCTCATCTTCTGTCGCAACGTCGTGATCTATTTCAGTAAGGATACACAACGCAAGCTGGTGAATCGTTATGCGGATCTGATGTCCCCCGAAGCCAATCTCTTTCTTGGCCACTCGGAGTCGCTGTTCAAGGTGTCGGATCGCTTTAAGCTTATTGGTAATACCATCTATCAGAAGACGCACTAAAGATGGGTTCGCACACCACCTACCAATACAAACTGCCCAGGGTACTCCCCGGATTTGAGGGGATTTACCACTACTGGGACAAGCAGCGTCAGATGGCAGCGGCGAAGATTCAGCCGGGCGAATATTATGTCACTCTGCACGATGAGCTGATCACCACGGTGCTCGGCTCCTGTGTCTCCGCCTGTATTCGTGATCGGGTATTTGGTATTGGCGGGATGAACCATTTTATGCTGCCGCAGCAGGGTAGTGATCCGGATGACATTGCCGGGGCGGCAACCCGTTACGGTAACTATGCGATGGAGCACATGATCAACGACCTGCTCAAGCATGGTGCAAGGCGCGAGAATCTTGAGATAAAGCTCACCGGAGGCGGGCGAGTGATTCAGGGGATGAGCAATATCGGTAAGCGCAATATTGAGTTTGTATTGCAATATGTCCAGACCGAGGCTCTGAGGGTGCTGGCGGAGGACCTTGGTGGTGAACAGCCTCGCAAGGTGATCTATCATCCTCGCAGCGGCAAGATGTTAGTGAGAAAACTGCGCAAGCTGCACAACGATACCCTGATCGTGCGTGAGCAGAACTACAGCGCCACCCTCAACACCGCGCCGGTGGCCGGTGAGATTGATCTTTTCTAGGCGGAAAAATTTTGAAAAAGATACGTGTGGTTATCGTCGATGACTCAGCACTGATCCGCCAGATGCTTAGTGAACTGCTGGCTACGGCCCCCGATATCGAAGTGGTGGGAACTGCCCCCGACCCGCTGATCGCACGTGAGCGGATCAAACAGCTTAAACCGGATGTGATCACCCTCGACGTTGAGATGCCAAAGATGGATGGCCTCACCTTCCTCAGTAATCTTATGCGGTTACGGCCGTTACCGGTGGTAATGATCTCCTCGCTGACACAAAAGGGGGCAGATACCACCTTTCAGGCACTGGAGCTGGGGGCGGTCGATTTTGTCGCTAAACCCGAGGCGGACCTGGCGGGTACCTTCCATCAGTATGCAGAGGAGATCATCGGCAAGATCCGCATGGCCGCTGATGCCAATGTCAAGTCGGTATCGCACCGCAAGAAGGGGACGCCGAAATATTCTGCCGATGAGGTAATCAGCAAGCTGCCACCACGCACCCTTCGGACAACAGAGCGGCTGATCGCCGTCGGTGCCTCCACCGGGGGTACCGAGGCGATTAAGGAGTTACTGAGTGTGATGCCGGCAGACTCTCCTGCCATCGTTATCACCCAGCACATACCGCTCGCCTTCAGCGCCCCCTTTGCAAAGCGGATGGATAGCATCTGTGCGATGAAGGTGTTCCATGCAGAGGATGGACAGCAGATCATCCCTGGCCACGTCTATATCGCACCGGGTGATCGTCACCTGTTGATCGAACGTTCCGGTGCGCGTTACTACTGTCGCCTCAACGATGGGCCTCCGGTAAATCGCCACAAGCCATCGGTGGATGTGCTGTTTCGTAGCGTGGTGCAACACGCTGGAAAGAATGCTATTGGCATCCTGCTTACAGGGATGGGTGATGATGGTGCAAAGGGCTTGAAGGAGCTGCATGAAATTGGTGCCCCGACCATCGCTCAGGACGAACAGAGTAGTGTGGTGTGGGGGATGCCGGGTGAGGCGGTCAAGCTCGATGCCGTCGACTATCTACTGCCGCTCAACCAGATCGCCGCGAAGGCCCTAAAGTTGGTAGCTCAGCGCTCTTAACCTGTCGCGCCCTTCACTATTTCACGTGTTGCTCACCTCTGCGGCGTGTTAATCTGCGCGGAGTGCTATTAGATAAGAAGAGTGGTAAACCTTGACGACAAAGTTCCGTGCCTGGGGACAGTGCCTCGACTGTCACTTTGAGGGGATGCTGGAGTACAGCCACATTGCCGGTGAGGCTTATGAAGAGGTCGACGCGGTGATGTTGCTGCAGTATTGCCCCGCCTGTGAGACGAGCGATCACGCCATGATCCCCTTCGACTATTACGAAAAGATGATGCTGGAGCTGCAGGCCTATCGGGAGGCACAGGCGGAGCGGGGCGAGTAGCCATGCAACTGCAACCCTGCGACAAGGTGCGCCTCGATAAGTGGTTGTGGGCGGCGCGCTTCTTCAAGACCCGGGCACTGGCCACCGAGGCGATCAACGGTGGCCATGTGCACCTCAACGGCAGCCGTCCCAGGCCCTCTCGTACCCTCGCCATCGGTGATGAGCTGACCATCAGAAAGGGGCAGGAGAGCTTTGCGATCACCGTGCTGCTCCTCTCCGATAAGCGCGGCCCCGCCGCTATCGCCCAGCAGCTTTATACCGAGGATGAAGAGAGTCGTCTCAAACGTGAGCAGATCGTCGAACAGCGTCGCCTGGAGGCGGCTGCTCAGCCTCGCCAGCAACGCCGCCCCGACAAGAAAGGACGACGGCAGATCATCCGATTTATCAATAAGAACGGTTGAATTTGGGCACTTCAGACCCAATTGGTGTATTATTGATTGCTAATGTAGATTAGCCCCGACGAGTTCTGGAGAGAAGAGATGGCACATATCGACCTGACCAAAGACAACTTTGATGAAGTGGCCGCCGGCAGCAACTTCATGATTATTGACTTCTGGGCCCCCTGGTGCGGCCCCTGCAAGCAGTTCGGTCCGATCTTTGAGGAGACCGCAAAGAAGTACACCGATATCACCTTCGCCAAGGTCAACACCGAGGAGGAGCAGGAGCTGGCAGGCCACTTCCAGATCCGCTCTATCCCCACCCTGATGATCATGCGCGACCAGATCGTTATCTACTCTCAGCCCGGCGCCCTGATGGGCGGTCAGTTCGAGCAGTTGATCGAAAAGGCGCGTGAGCTCGATATGGACGAAGTGCGCAAGCAGGTGGCCGAGCAGCAGCCCGCTGCCGGTAATGCATAAGCAGGCGAGAGCCTTAACAAGAAACCCGCCGCGGAGCCGCTCCCCGGCGGGTTTTTTGTCTCTGCAGGGAGAGGTGACACGGTTTTGTGATAATCCTGACAAGGATGGTAAACTATCGCCCCTCATATCTATTTTGTAACTGAGTGATAACGGAGAGCCTCCATGCGTCCTGCGCACATCGCCAATGTCCTTGAGCAAGAGTTTCTGAGTACCCGCGACGGGCACCACACGCCGGTAATGCTGTGGGGGCCCCCCGGCGTGGGTAAGTCGCAGATGGTGCTGCGGGTGGGGGAGCGACACAATGTTCCGGTGATCGATATCCGCCTCTCCCAGATGGAGCCCTCCGACCTGCGCGGCATCCCGTTCAGAAATGGCGAGCATGTGGAGTGGGCTATTCCGGCAATCCTGCCCGATGTCGAGCGCCACGGCCCCGAGGGGGTACTGTTCCTCGATGAGATCAACTCCGCCCCGCCCAGCGTCTCCGCCGCCGCCTACCAGTTGATCCTCGACCGTCGCCTTGGTGAGTACAAGGTACCGGACGGGTGGGCGATTATCGCCGCCGGTAACCGCCAGGGGGATCGCGGTGTCACCTATACCATGCCCGCGCCACTGGCCAACCGCTTCGCCCACTTCGAAGTCGATACCAATCTCGACGACTGGGTCTCCTGGGCCTACGCCAACGGTATCGACGAGCGGGTGATCGCCTTCCTGCGCTTCCGTCCCGAGCTGCTGTTCGATTTCGATCCAGCCCACAACCCGGTCGCCTTCCCCTCGCCGCGCTCCTGGGAGTTTGCCCATCGCGCGCTGCAGAAGTTCGCCAGCCACGGCACGCTGTTGGTCAACACCTTGCAGGCCTGCGTTGGCCCCGCCGCCGGGATTGAGCTCGGCGCCTTTGTCGATAATCTCGACAACCTGCCCGACCTCGATGCCATCATGCGCCGCGAGCAGGTTGCGATGCCCAAAGAGATCGACCTGCAGTACGCCGTTGCTTCGGCCCTGGTTGGTCGCGCCCTGCGCGCCAGGGCCGAGAATCCGGCCGAGGCCAGGGAGGCCTACGGGGCGATCCTCGAATTCGCCGGGCGCTTCCGTGACCGCGAAATGGGGGTAATGCTGGTCTCCGACCTGCACCGCGCCATCGGCCAGGATATCTTTGCCGTGCCCGAGTTCTCGCCCTGGGCGCAGGCGGTGGCCGAGGTGATGCTCTACTGAGCCCGTCATGGCAGGTGATGTCGAAACCAAGCTGAGTGCGGCACGAACCAAACTCATATTAGACAAGCCGTTTCTCGGTGCGCTGGTGTTGCGCTTGCCGATGATCGAGGCCGACGGCGAGTGGTGCAAGACGGTCGCCACCGACGCTCGCGCCTTCTACTACAACTACGACTACATCGACTCGCTCAACGTCGAGCAGACCCAGTTCGTGCTCGCCCACGAGGCGCTGCATTGCGCCCTGTCGCACTTCGCCCGACGTCAGCACCGTGACAAGGGGCGCTGGGATGTGGCCTGTGACCTGGCGATCAATCCGTTGCTCATCGCCGACGGCCTCAAACCCTGCCCCGATGCCCTCTACCTGCCCGACTACGAGGGGATGACCGCTGAGGAGATCTACCCCTGCCTCGATGAGAACGAGAACATGCAGTCCCACGACGACCACGTCTACGACGAGGATAACGAGAGTGGTGGCGGCAAACAGGGGGCGGGCGGCTCACACGAGTCGACCGAGCGAGGCTCCGAGGGCGGCGACCAGCAGCAGAAGCAGAGTCCCGATAACACGGGTGGTCGTGGCGATGCACCGAAAAAGGATAAGCCTAAGCAGGAACCCGGCGAGGGGCAGGGTGAGCAGGAGCAGCCGCAGGAGGGGCAGGGGAGTGGCAGCGGTAACGGCGCCGGGCAGCCGCCGCCCCTCAGCGAGCAGGAGAAAGAGAACCTCTCCGTGCAGTGGCAGCAGCGCATGGCCGGTGCCGCGCAGCAGGCGATGCAGGCGGGCAAGCTCTCCGGCCCGCTGCGTCGCATCATCGACCACCTGCTGCAGCCACAGCTGCCGTGGCGCATGATCCTGGCTCGCTACCTCAACGCCACTGCCCGCGATGACTACAACTGGTCACGCCCCTCGCGCCGCGAGGGGGAGTACCTGATGCCGAGCCTGAAGAGCCATGAGCTTGAGGTGGTGGTGGTGCTCGACACCAGCGGTTCGGTTAGCGACAGGGAGATGACCGAGTTCGTCTCCGAGATTAACGCCCTGAAGGGGCAGATCCGTGCCCGTGTCACCCTGCACGCCTGCGACTCCGATATCGCCAGCGATGGCCCATGGAAGTTCGAGCCGTGGGAGGAGTTCGACCTGCCGCGGGAGTTCAAGGGGGGCGGTACGACTGACTTCAGGCCGGTGTTCGAGTGGGTGGCGCGGGAGAATCGCCGCCCCGATGTGCTGGTCTACTTCACCGATGCGGTGGGCAAATTCCCGGAACAGGAGCCCTACTATCCGGTAGTCTGGCTGATCAAGGGTAAGCAGACGGTGCCGTGGGGCAACCGCATACAGCTGAATTGAGGTTTTTTGTGGAACTGAGTCCGGAAGATGCACTACGCATTAATGTGCTGATCGCCAATGCCGATGCGGTGCGTATCGATGAGAACAGCATGACGGTCTACGGCCTGAACGGCGAGCAGGAGATGAAGTTTCCTCTCAGTCCTACCGGGCGCAGCGATCAGTACCTGCAGAAGGTGCGCGAGATGCTCTCCAGCGCGGTGCTCGACTCACCCGGCGGCTACCCGGTCTTTATGCGACGCTGGACCCGCATGGGGCAGATCGATAATGACCAGCTCGACCGACTGCTGAAGATCGGCGAGCCCGAGGCGGTGATGGCGGTGGTCTGCTCGCGTTCGCTCTCCAACGAGCTGGCGCGCCGCGCCTGGTGGTGTGCCCCCTATTCTGAGCATGCACGGCGGATGCTGGAGAATCCTGCTGTGGTGGCCGAGCCGATGGGCAAGGTACTGGCCGACCACCTGATCGAACACCTCCCCTTCGAGACTGAGCCGCGCGATATGATGAATACCGTGAGGCTGGTGCTACAGCCGGGCCTTATCGATGATGAGCAGAAGATGACTCTTTGGCAGAGTGGCCACCGCAACCGCAGTTACCGCATCGGTTTTCTTGAGACCCTGCCCCACGACCTGCCACAGAGGGAGCCGGCGCGCGGCGATCTGCAGCAGTTCCGCGAGGCGCTGACGGCGCTGGGCGGCAGCTACTACGCACAGCGGCTGCTTACCCTGCTCGACGAGGAGGGGCAGAGCTTTCTTGCCATCGCCGACGAGGTGATGCAGAACCCGGCCGATCAGGAGGTGGCCAGTGCCCTGTTCAATGCCCTCGGTCGTTATTTCGCCCTGCCGGAGCGCAGGCATGGGCTGCGCGAGCTGGCCGAGGTGGAGGCGGAGGTCGAGCGCCGTCTCGCAGAAGAGCCCGCGCTACAGGCGCTGCAACAGGCAGTGCCAGAACTGGCGGAAGATCTGCGGGCGATGCTCACCCTCGCCCACGTCAGCGAATACCTGCTCAACCCCATCTTCGGCCAGACCGATGCGGTAGGGACGGTGATGAATGAGAAGATCGAGCCGGTCACCCTGCCGCTGCGCCGCCTTATCGCTCTGTTGCGCGGTCAGGACCAGGATGGGGTCAGCGGCCGCAAGCGGCGCGGCCGTCGTCGGGAGTAGCGGGTATGGGTGTTGAGGTAGTCACCATTGCTGCAAGTCTCACCGTTTCGGTCCCCGAGGAGGTGGTGGAGACACAGGTCGGCTACCTCCCCTGGGTGCTGGGTGAGAACCTCGCCGGCCAGGTCGATACCTGGGTGATGGAGGAGCGTACTGGCTACTATCCGGCACTCGATTTTTTCCGTGAGCAACCTGAGGCGGTGGACCCTGCACTACTCCACCTGATCGATGAGGTGGCTACCTTCTGCGCCGCCTATGCGCGCCGTGAACTGCGCCGTCGCCTCTCTCGCGTCTTCTCCAACGTGCAGATCGAACAGCTACAGTGCACCGCCTACACCATGCCAAAGATGCGCCCCAACCGCAGCAACGGGCCGATGGAGCTGGCGCAGCACTACGCCCCCGATAAGCTGAAGATGGAGCTGCTGTTAAGTTCGATCCAGAAGGCGAGATTCGAGGGAGAGGAGAGGATGGCGCTGGATAAGGTGAGCCGCTTCGCCCGCGAGCCCTTCTCCACCTTTCAGCTCAACGGTGCCAAGTTGCTGGAGGGATAACCTTTCACTTCCCTCATAAGTTCCACTCATCGCACTATTCAACAGACTGTTTGTTACTCATTTGCTCCTCTGGGCATAATCGACGGGATAACAATTTAACGAGCAAGAGGAAAATACAATGCGTCTGATTCTGTTGGGGGCGCCCGGCGCCGGTAAAGGTACCCAGGCACAATTTATCTGCGAGAAGTACAACATCCCGCAAATCTCCACCGGCGACATGCTGCGTGCCGCGGTCAAGGCCGGCACCCCGCTGGGTCTTGAGGCGAAGAAGGTGATGGATGCAGGCGGACTCGTATCCGACGACCTCATCCTCGGTCTGGTAAAGGAGCGTATCGCCCAGGACGACTGCAAGAACGGCTTCCTGTTCGACGGCTTCCCGCGCACCATTCCGCAAGCCGAGGCGCTGAAGGAGCAGGGCGTGACCCTCGACTACATCGTTGAGATCGATGTGGACGATGCCGAGATCATCAAGCGCATGAGTGGCCGTCGCGTCCACCTCGCCTCCGGCCGTACCTACCATGTCATCTTCAATCCGCCGAAGGTCGAGGGTAAGGACGACGAGACCGGTGAGGACCTGATTCAGCGTGAGGACGACAATGAGGAGACCGTACGCAAGCGCCTCGAGGTATACCACTCGCAGACCAAGCCGCTGGTCGACTTCTACTCCAAGATGGCTGCCAGTGGCGATGCCGCTGCGCCCAGGTACGTGAAGATCTCCGGCACCGGCAAGAGTGTTGACCAGAACCGCGACGCGGTCTTCGCTGCCCTGGCATAAGCGCAAGCCCACCAGAGAAAAACCCGCCCCGGCAACGGCGCGGGTTTTTTTATGCCCGCTTGGTTATACTCCAACACACGCAACACCATCTGGAATAGTTAATGAGTCAGCAGAAAAAGACCGGTGTTCTACTGATCAACCTGGGCACCCCCGATGCCCCCACACCCGCCGCCCTGCGCCGCTATCTGGCGGAATTCCTGTGGGACAAGCGGGTGGTGGATCTGCCACGACCACTGTGGTGGTTGATCCTGCACGGCATTATCCTGCGTACCCGCCCGGCCAGGTCGGCGGCAGCCTATCAATCCGTATGGAGTGAAGAGGGAGCGCCCTTGCTGGTGATATCAAAACAGCAGCAGAGGCGTTTACAGGCCGCCCTGGGCGACGGATATCATGTGGCGCTGGGGATGCGTTACGGTAATCCATCCATCGCCTCGGCAATGGATGGGTTACGCAAGGCTGAAGTCGATGAACTGTTGGTGTTGCCGCTCTATCCGCAAAACTCCTGCTCTACCACCGGCTCCAGTTTTGATGCGGTGGCCGATGCGCTCAAACAGCACCGTTTCGTACCGTCGTTACGCTTCATCGCCGATTACCATGACCACCCGCTCTATATAAAGGCGTTGGCCGATGCGGTACGTACCGCGTGGCAGCAACGTACGCAGCCTGAAAAGCTGATGATCTCCTTCCATGGTACCCCCAGGCGTTTTCGTGACGAAGGTGATCTCTATTTTGAACACTGCAGTACGACGGCCAACCTGCTGGCCGAAGAGCTTGGCTTAAGTGATGAGCAGTGGTTAATGACTTTCCAGTCCCGTTTCGGCAGGGAGGAGTGGCTCAAACCCTATACCGATGAGGTGTTGAAGAGTCTGCCGGATAAAGGGATTAAGTCGGTGGATGTGATCTGCCCCGGTTTCTCTGCCGACTGCCTGGAGACCCTGGAGGAGATCGCGGTGGAGAATCGCAACCATTTTATTCACGCGGGGGGAGGGCAGTTCCACTATATCGCCGCACTCAACGCCGATGCTGCGCATATTGAGCTTATTGCTGAGCTAGTGACCGTTAGCTAAAAGATACGCCCTGCCTTAACGAAACGCTCCTTCCAGTAGGGATTGTCCAATGAACCGATAGAGACCTCCTTGCCACTGGAGGGTGCGTGAACAAACTGATTATCGTCAAGATAGACACCGACGTGAGAGATCTTTCCCTCAATCCGGAAGAAGAGCAGGTCACCCTCCTGCAGATGGGAGCGTTTTACCGGCAGGCTGACCTGATACTGCTGCTCTGAAGTGCGTGGCACCTTATATCCCGCCTTGCCAAAGGAGTAGTAGACCAGACCGCTGCAGTCAAAGCCCTTCGGTGAGGCACCACCAAAGCGGTAGGGCTTACCTACCATTTGTGTCGCAATCGTCGTAGCGGGGTGTGAGCTTGCTGTGATGTGCGGGTTTTGACGCTGCTGCTGTGCGTGGGTGGTAGTGGATGAACAGGCGCTGAGCGGTATGAGCACAACGAGGGCTAATAGTATCGCTGGTTGCTTCATCTCTACACCTCCTGTCTGTTATGACATCACCATCTAACCATATTGTTGGTGCCTGTTGCAGTGATTCTCCTCACGAAACAGCGTAGCACAGGAGAGTACAAACACCACTTTCTGAACCCTGCTGTCGTTTCCTGGATGGATCATATAATGCTGCCAGACATGACAGACTTGAATGCCAAATTCACCTGTAGTGTTCATCGCGATACGGAACCTTTTTGCCAATTTAGTTCTGTAGTCCTCAAATCTGAAGCAAAAATTACTCTCTGAGTAGTGTCAGCTGGTGTCATTAATTAATGATAAATTGATACTACAGAACGTATTTAGTGCAGTGAGCCAATTACGTTTTGATCTCAAAAGTTGAAGAACAAAGTGGTCGAAAAAAGAAAAATTAATGTTTTTTTATAAAAAATCATGGAAAAAATGCAAAAAAATCATTTTTTTCTTTAAAAATCTTTTACAAGGTGAAGAAATATATGTTTATAATTGCTGCGGTAATTCTTATTCAATACAGTTAAGGAGTGGTTAAATGGCTCGTGTAAAAAAAGCTGCCAAGAAAAAAGTTGCCCGTCGCGGTCGTCCCGCCGCCAAGGCTGTCAAGCTGGATGCCAGCAAAAATAAAACCTTCAAGGCTGTAGCGGCCCGTGTTGAAAAGGCTGCTGCTGCCATGGCCAAGGCCGAAGCCGCTGCCAAGAAAGCAGCGTCTGATCTGGCTGCCGCCAAGACCAAAGCGAAGTCTTCCAAGAGTGCTGCTGCCAGGAACGCGGTTGCCAAGAAGAGCACCGCTGCCGCTAATGCCAAGGCTGCTGTAGCTGCCGCCAAGTTCGAGGTGAAGCTGGCAGGTGCCATGGCCGCTGCGCTGGCCAAGTTTGAGGCCGCTCAGGAGAAGGCCTACGACAAGGCGCTGGCAAAAGCCGTTGCAGCTCAGGAGAAGAAAGAGGCGAAAGCCTCCAAGGCGAAGGCCGCTCCTCGCAAGAAGCGTCGTGTTAAGCGCGCCAAGAAGAAGTAATCTTAACTTGCGATACGAAAAAGGCCGTCGAGAGACGGCCTTTTTTATGGCTGGGCGATTTTTCCAGCGCTAGTTGAAGAGACCCTCGAACGGCTCCACCACCACCCACTCACCGGGTTCTACCGCACCGCTCTCGGCAGAGAGGATAATAAAACAGTTGGCCTGACTCATGGAGCTGAGGATGTGTGAGCCCTGATTGCCGGTGGTATGTACCTGTAGCTCACCGTTGTCGCTGCTACGCAGAATGCCGCGTTGAAAATCGGCCCGACCGGGACGTTTCTTTAATCTGTCGGCAGTTTGTACCTTTAGGCGCAGGGGTTGTGTCGTATTTTCACCACAAAGATAACGCAGGCTGGGCTGTACGATCTGGTAGAAGGTCGCCATCACCGAAACCGGATTGCCGGGCAGACCGAAGAAGGTGGCGCCATTTACCTGACCGAAGGCGAGCGGTTTTCCCGGCTTCATCGCGATCTTCCAGAAGTCGACCTGGCCGAGGCGATCCAGCGTCTGCTTGACGAAGTCGGCTTCACCAACCGAGACACCGCCACTGGTGATCACCACATCGGCAATGGTTGAGGCGCTCTCGAAGGCCTCACTGATCGCCTGCTCATCGTCACGAATCACCCCCATGTCGATATGCTCGACACCAAGGTCACGTAGCATGCCGTAGAGGCTGTAGCGATTGGAGTCGTAGATCTGCCCCTCTCTGGGTTGTTCACCGATAGAGCAGAGCTCATCACCGGTGGAGAAGGTGGCGACACGCAGACGACGTCGTACCGTCACCTCGGCGACCCCCAGGGAGGCGAGCAGACCCAGCTCCGGTGCACGGATGCGCTGTCCCGGTGTCAGTACCACCCCCCCCTTTGCGATATCCTCGCCAATGTGACGCACGTTCTCACCCGCTTTGTGTCCGCAGCCGATGGTTACCTGTTCGCCATCACGCTTTGCCAGCTCCTGCATCACCACGGTATCTGCCCCGTCAGGAACCACGGCACCGGTCATAATACGTACCGCCTGCCCCGTTTTAACCGTTCCATTAAATGGGGTGCCGGCGAAGGAGGAGCCTGTGACCTGTAACGTGATCTCCCCCGTAGCGGGAATATCTGCACTATTGAGGGCGTAGCCATCCATCGCCGAGTTGATGTAGGCGGGGACATTGAGAGGGGAGGTGACGGGGAGTGCGACGGTGCGACGATGGGCGTCACGCAGGGCACAGCGCTCAAATCCCACGACGGGTTTCAGGGCCGAGCGAATGCGTTGTAGTGCCTCACTGACACTGAGGAGTCCTTGCAGGCCGACGCTGTCACAGTCGGCGGGGAGATCTCTATTGCTCATGGTGCACCTGTTAGCTTTCTGTTGTGCCAGTCGATAATGAAATCGGCGATGGCGGAAATATTATTGATGTCGAGTCGCGGTAGCGTCATTGGCCGGGGCGACGGCCCATCGCTGGCGAAGGCGATAATGTTTGCATCATCGGTATAGAGCAGCGGTTTGTCCAGCTCACGACGCCACAGCTCTATCTTCGGATAGCTTTCGTGTTTAAAACCCTCTATCAGCAGCAGGTCGAACTGTCGACAATCCAGCTGTTGCAATAGTTCGACAAGTTGCGGCTCATCCTCAGGTTGCGGGTTTTCATTGATCAGGGCCCAGCGTTTGCTGGAGGCGACCATCACCTGGGCGGCCCCCGCCTTGCGCAGTCGATAGCTGTCTTTTCCGGGTGTGTCGATATCGAAGTCGTGGTGGGCGTGTTTGATCAGGGCGATGCGCAGGCCGCGTGCGGTTAACTGCGGGATCAGTTTCTCCAGAAGGGTGGTCTTTCCGGTGCCGCTGTAGGCGACAAAACCGAGCATGGGGCGGGCGAAATCGTTAATCACGTTTTAGTTCTCTCTCAATTCGCGACAACTGTTCGGGGGTGTTGATGTTGACGAAGGCGTCGGGCTGGTCGGAGAAGTCGGCACTGCAGTGGGGATTACTGTAGAACCAGTCGTGTACCTTGCGCCCCCCCTGTTCAAGGTAGTTGCGCAGCCCTGCGGTAACCTCTCGTTTAACCAGCAGCACAACCGGATGGAGGCGATCACCATCGCTGACGGTGCAGGCCATCGCATCGTTGTACTCCATGGCCTGCAGCATCCGTTCGACCAGATCGAGAGGCAGTAGCGGTGTGTCGCACGGCACGCTTAGGACATAGTCGCTGTCGCAACTCTCCAGTGCACTCAATACGCCTGCCAGCGGACCAACTCCCCCGCTGAGGGTATCTTCAATCACAGGATAGCCAAACGTCTGATAGTCCTGCCGGCTACGGTTGCAGTTGATGAGTATGTTGCCGCTCTGCGGTGCAATGCGTTCGATCACATGAGCGATCATCGCCCTGCCATCAAGGGTGATTAGCCCCTTGTCGTCACCACCCATGCGTCGTGCCGCACCGCCAGCCAGGATAACAGTGGTGATGGATGGGGAGTGTGGCATGGTATCTCAGCGGTGTGGACAGATTGAAAGGTGGGAAGATTCTAGCATGGCCCACGCAGTTTGTTGGTACCACCGATGGCGTAACCCCTCAGACTTTGCGTGTGAACTTGGAATTGTTGGTGAGTGGCACTATATATAGGGTAGGTGGTTAGAAAGCGGGGTGGTGCGTTATGGAGATCAAATCGGCATTGACACATGCAGTCTCCGGTATCCAGCGAGGGATGGAGGGGCTGGATCGCAATGCGGATCAGATTGCGAAGGCCTCCACCGGCAGTGGCGATGATCTGGTCAAACCACTGGTGGAGAGTCATCTCAACCAGCTTCAGGTTGAGGCGAACGTCGAAATGTTAAAAACCGTTGACGATACCATCGGCTCGCTGCTGGATGAGCTGGCCTGAGCTGTTCAGAGGAAGATATTCTCCAGACCGTAGACGCCGCACTTCTTTCCCGCCAGTCGCGCCGCCTCAATCAGCGCCAGTTCCAGTTCGTGGCCCCGCAACAGCTGATCGATCATCCCCGCATTAAAGGTATCTCCCGCCCCGAGGGTATCGACCACCAGAGGTGGTGAAAAGGCGGGGGTGTGAAACACTCTTCCTGCATAGTCGATAGCCCATGCACCCCTCTCGCCCCAGGTGCAACTGGCGGTGACTTCCAGTTTCTGTGCCGCAATATGCTGTAGTAACGATTTGGCGTGGTGGTGGCCATGATGCAGGGCGTAGCCCTTGGAGAAGAGCAGCAGGTCGGCAAGGGGAAAGAGCGATTCGATACCCTCACGCGGCTTCTCCACCTCCAGCGAAACCATCAGATCTGGTTGCTCCTGTCGCAGATGCGACATCATCTTTGTCACCTCGCCAATGTTGCGCCCCTCGAAGTGAACCCACTCCAGTTGACCTGGATCGATGCGTAAAAAATCATTGAAGTGGTACTCGGCAAGCTCCCGGTAGTGGACGATGGTGCGACTGCCGTTAAGACGGTTAAGGGTGACATAGGAGGTAGGCACCTTACCGTGTGGTGAGGTATGTACCGCAGAGCAGTTGATATGGTGCTTATTGAGATCGGCACGGATCACCGCCGCATCGGGCTCATCGGCGAGGGTGCCGGCCCAACTGCATTGGTGGCCCAGCTGGCTCAATATCGCCAGGGTGTTGCAGGCGTTACCGCCACGGCGAAACTGTTGTGAGCTGGCGCGCACCTCCTGATCTTCGTGCGGATAGTCGTCCACCACATTGATGATATCGAGGGTGGCGTTGCCAACGGCGAGGATCTTAGCCATCTATTTTTCCATTCTGTTGTTGGGTGATGGCCCAGTGGATATGTTCGCGCACCAGCTCAGATGGGTCGTTCTGTCGGGAGAAAAGTGCGGTAATGATCGCCTCATCCGCCGGGGCGTTGCCCAGCGCCACGGCAATGTTGCGCCGCCACGACTCATAACCGATACGGCGGATCACCGACCCCTCGGTGCGGTGCAGGAACTGCTCCTCACTCCAGCTGAAGAGATCGATCAGCGTACTGTTATCAAGGTGATGGCGCGGGAGAAAGTCGCCCTCCTTCGTTATCGGTGCAAAGCGGTTCCATGGACAGAAGAGCTGGCAGTCGTCGCAGCCGTAGATGCGGTTGCCGATAAGCGGGCGTAACTCCAGTGGAATAGAGCCCCGGTACTCGATGGTGAGATAGGAGATACAGCGCCGGGCATCGACCACAAAGGGCTCGACGATTGCCGCGGTGGGGCAGGCATCGATACAGGCGCTGCAGGTACCGCAATGGGAGAGGGACGACGGCTCGCTCGTCGGCAACGGCAGGGTGGTGTAGATCTCACCAAGAAAGAACCAGGAGCCGGCCTCGCGGCTGAGCAGATTGCTGTGTTTGCCCACCCAGCCGAGCCCAGCCTGCTGCGCCAGCGGTTTCTCCAGCACCGGGGCGCTATCGACAAAGACGCGATAGCCGAACTCCCCCACCTCTGTCTCTATCCGGTTGGCCAGCCGCTGTAACCGCTTGCGCATCATTTTGTGGTAGTCGCGCCCCAGCGCGTAGCGGGAGATGTAGCCCTTTTGTGGCTCTCTCAGTACCGCTATGGCCTCTTCCTGAGTGTGCGGCAGGTAGTCCATGCGCACCGAGATGACGCTCAGGGTATCCGGCTCCAGTTCCGCTGGTCGAGTGCGCTTGGTACCGTGACGCGCCATGTACTCCATCTCGCCGTGGTACCCCTTCGCCAGCCACGCCTCAAACTCCTGCTCCGCTTCGTCAAGCTGAATGTGGCTGATCCCCAGTTGTGCAAAGCCGAGCTCCTGAGACCAGAGGTGGAGTTTGCGCAGCAGGGCGGTGGTGTCGAAGTTGTTCTGTGTCTGGCTCATTGTGGTTATGATACCCGTCATGGAGAGATTACCCTATGCCCTCTACCGGGCCGAACAGGTACGCGAGCTCGACAGGCTCGCCATCGATTACTATGGCATCTCCGGCACCTCCCTGATGGGGGCGGCCGGGCAGGTTCTGTTTGATGAGATACGTCGCAGCTTTCCGCGTGCACGTAGCATCGCCGTAATGTGTGGCGGTGGTAATAACGCTGGCGATGGCTACGTGACTGCGCGGCTGGCTCGCCAGGCGGGGCTTACCGTAGAGCTGCACCATCTGGTTGACCCGGATGAGCTTAAGGGTGAGGCGCGTCACGCCTGCGACGAGGCGATTGCCGCCGGGGTCTCGATGATCAACTACGACGGTCAGACCCTCGACGGTTGGGACCTGATTATCGATGCCCTGATCGGTACCGGTCTCAATGCCCCGGTGGAGGGGGTGTGGCGAGAGGCGATTGAGCAGATCAATGGCGCCGCGACCCCGGTCATCGCCGCCGATATCCCCTCCGGGCTCAATGCCGATAGCGGGGTTGCGATGGGGGCGGCGGTGCGGGCCGATGTGACGGTCAGCTTTATCGGCCTCAAACGCGGTATGTTTACCGCCGATGGTCCCGACCACTGCGGGCGACTGCTCTTCTCTGACCTCGGCATCCCCCATGAGGTCTACGACCACATTCCCGGGCATGCACAGCGCCTCGATTACGAAGCGGTGAGCGCTGCTCTGGGGCCGCGTCGCTGCAACAGCCACAAGGGCGATTATGGTCACGTGCTGGTGATCGGGGGGGATAAGGGTATGGCCGGTGCGGTGCACATGGCCGCTGAGGCGGCGGCCCGCTCAGGTGCCGGGCTGGTGAGTGTTGCCACCCGTGCAGCCCATGCGGCGATGATCAGTGCCGCCCGCCCCGAGCTGATGTGTCACGCCATTGAGCAGCCAGAGCAACTGACACCGCTACTCAATCGTGCCACTGTCGTGGTGATCGGGCCTGGGCTGGGTCAGGATAACTGGGGGCGTACAATGCTCTCCCGGGTGCTCGATTGCAAACTGCCGCTGGTGGTGGATGCCGATGCCATCAATCTGCTCGCAGGTGAGCCCTACTACCACAATAAGTGGGTACTTACCCCCCATCCCGGCGAAGCGGCACGCCTTATCGGCTGCACCACCTCAGAGGTGCAGCAGGATCGCTTTGGCGCCGCGGCCTCCATCGCCGCCAGCTACGGTGGCGTGGTGGTGTTGAAGGGGGCGGGGACCATTATTGAGGCGCTGGGTGGGGAGGCCGGGATCTGCAGCGCTGGTAACCCCGGTATGGCCTGTGGCGGAATGGGGGATCTGCTTGCCGGCGTCATTGGCGCACTGATTGCCCAGGGGATGGGGCTGGAGCAGGCGGCCAGCGTTGGTGTCACCCTGCACGGTGAGGCGGCGGATCGTGCTGCCGAGCAGGGTGAGCGGGGGATGATCGCCAGCGACCTGTTGCCGCAGATACGCCGCCTCGCCAATCCATGAGTGAGCCGCTGTTTGTTGCCGATAGCGAGGCGATGGAGGCATTCGGCGCCCGCCTGGCCACCTGTAGCAGAAGCGGTGAGACGATCTTTTTGCACGGAGAGTTAGGGGCTGGCAAGACCACCCTGGTACGAGGCTATCTGCGCGCCCTTGGACATCAGGGGGCGGTAAAGAGCCCCACCTATACCCTGGTGGAGCCCTATGAGCTAAAAGGGGGAAGGCGCGTCTACCACTTTGACCTCTATCGTCTCGGCGAGGCCGAGGAGCTGGAGTATATGGGGATCCGTGACTATCTGGATGGCGAGGCGGTACTGCTAGTGGAGTGGCCGCAGCGTGGTGAAGGGGTGCTACCTGAGTCTGACCTCGATATCACTATCTGCTATGAGGGCAGCGCTCGTCAGCTTACAGTGCGGCCACACACCCGTGCGGGAGAGAAATTGATCGATTGTCTTTGGGCAAATACTTGATTTTTCTGTTATTTCCTTTAAAGTTAGAATTGCAAGCTATAAATAGCAGCAATAAAGTAAGATAACTTTATGAATAACAAGGGGAAATTGAATTTCTCCTCATCGAGTGAAGCCTATGAAACAGACAGGATATCGGTTGATTGCACTGCTTCTGCTCTGTGCCAGTAGTCAGATCTGGGCCGAATCGGCAGTTAAGGGGATGCGGATGTGGCCCGCACCGGATCACACTCGCCTGGTATTTGATACCACAGCCCCGGTAGAGCACTCCCTCTTCACCCTCAAGGAGCCGGATCGCCTGGTGATCGACATCAAGGATACCCGCCTGAGTACCGATACCGAGCAACTCGACTACTCTAGCAGCCTGCTGACCGGAATCCGTAGTGCCCAGCGTAACGGCAAGGATCTGCGCGTGGTGCTGGATCTGAAGGGGGCGGTTACCCCCAAGAGTTTTGTGTTGCGCCCCAGTCAGGAGTACGGCCACCGCCTGGTGCTCGACCTCTACGATAGCGGCAGTAAACCTGAGCCGGTTCGCACCACCCTGAAATCGATCTCCAGCCGACAGAAGGCGCGTGATATCGTCATTGCGATCGATGCCGGTCACGGTGGGGATGACCCGGGGGCGATCGGTCCCAACGGGGTGAAAGAGAAGGATGTAGTGCTGGCCATCGCCCGTAAGCTGAAGAAGATGGTGGATCAGGAGCCGGGGATGAGTGCGGTGATGATCCGCGATGGTGACTACTTTGTCGGGCTGAAAAAGCGGGTCAAGCTGGCGCGACAGACTCACAAGGCCGATTTCCTGATCTCTATCCACGCCGACTCATTCAATGATGCTCGTGCCCGCGGCTCGTCGGTCTACACCCTCTCATCCGGTGGTGCGACTAGTGAACGTGCCCGACAACTGGCGGAGAAGGAGAACGCCTCCGACCTGGTCGGTGGGGTGAGTCTCGATGACAAAGATGATCTGCTCGCATCGGTGCTGCTGGACCTCTCGCAAACCGCCACTACGGAGGCGAGTGTCGATGTCGCCAGTCGTGTGCTGGGGGAGATCCGTGCGGTGAACAAGTTGCACAAGCGCAAGGTGGAGCAGGCGGGTTTCAGGGTTCTCAAGGCTCCCGATGTCCCCTCCATTCTGGTGGAGACCGCCTTTATCTCCAATCCTGCCGAGGAGCGTAACCTCAACAGCTCGACACATCAGGAGAAGATGGCGAAGGCGATCATGGAGGGGGTGCGGGACTATTTTACTGACAATCCACCTCCCGGTACGGTTCTGGCGATGAACAAGAAGCGCAAGCACGTAATCAGTCAGGGTGAGACCCTCTCTGCGATCGCCGAGTACTATCAGGTGAGTCTCAACTCCCTGCGCAACCTGAACAGGCTTGAGAGTAATACCCTGCGCGTCGGGCAGGTGCTGCAGATCCCCACCGACTCCTGATTCGGCTTTTTCTTCCTTCGCTATTCCATTAAGCTGCCGGGGTATGAATGCCCCGGCCAGCAATAGCGGACAGCGACGCATCCAGCCGCTGTCTACCCATCTTGCCAACCAGATCGCCGCCGGCGAGGTGGTGGAGCGCCCCTCCTCTGTGATCAAGGAGCTGCTGGAGAACAGCATCGATGCGGCGGCTCGTCATATATCGCTCGAAGTAGAGCAGGGGGGGGCAAAATTGATCCGGGTGGGCGACGATGGTGCCGGGATCCACCCCGATGACCTGCCACTGTCAATCGCACCGCACGCCACTAGCAAGGTCTACAGCCAGCAGGAGTTACAGCAGGTATTGAGCCTCGGTTTTCGTGGTGAGGCGTTGGCCAGTATCGCCTCGGTCAGTCGTTTCTCTATCGCCAGTCGTCAGCCTGATGATGCACAGGGGCTGCGGTTGGAGCAGGGAGAGATTGCCCCATGCGCGATGCCTGCCGGTACCCGTATCGAGGTACGGGACCTCTTCTACAACACCCCGGCCAGACGTAAATTCCTGCGTACCGAGCGTACCGAGTTTCTGCACATTGAGGAGGTAGTCAAACGCCTCGCCCTGAGCCGCTATGACATCGGCTTCAAGTTAAAGCACAACGGTAAAGAGCAACTTCACCTCAATCCCATTGATGTGAGTGCGGATCGCTCACAGCGTGTAGCCGCGGTATTGGGGCGGGCCTTTGTGCAGCAGGCATTGGCGCTTGAGTTCGAAGCGGCGGGGATGAGGTTGTGGGGATGGGTGGGGCAGCCGGGTTACTCACGCAGCCAGGCCGACCTGCACTACTTCTATCTCAATGGCCGGGTGATACGAGACAAACTGGTGACCCATGCCTTGCGTCAGGCTTACCTTCCGGTGCTGGAGCCGGGGCGCCACCCGGCCTATCTGCTCTATCTGGAGATCGACCCGGCACAGGTCGATATCAATGTCCACCCCACCAAACACGAGGTGCGGTTTCGTGAGTCACGACTGGTGCACGATTTTCTGTTGCGCGCCCTGGCCCGCGCGCTGGAGGGGAGGGGGGAGCCGTTGCCACTGCCGCAAGCCCCGCAGGAGGCCCCCCCCTCTTATCGGCAGGAGCGGTCCACTGGCGCACAGGTGGCTGAACAGAGCGCCTTTTATCGTCGGTCGCTGACGAGTACGAATCGCCCCGCACCTGATGCCTCGAGTTCTCTCCTCGCCGTGGCGCATGATGAGTACCTCATCGCTCGGCGTGGTGGGGAGCTGGGGGTGTTGGCGATCATCCCGGCGCGATGCTTGTTGC
>Ga0224501_10001030_pt1 | contig 21408 bp, 9 predicted proteins | sample SF_Oct11_sed_USG_4_FD_169105 | JGI IMG/M metagenome (GOLD analysis project Ga0224501, IMG submission 169105) | Sediment microbial communities from San Francisco Bay, California, United States - SF_Oct11_sed_USGS_8_1 | ecosystem: Environmental > Aquatic > Marine > Sediment | place: USA...
CTGTCTCAACGAAGTCTGATTAGACAAAATGACACCGACGGATGTGAAAATCAACTCTCCATAGCTGAATGCTAGAGCGACGTGAACTATCGCAGACCAGTCATGCCCCATGCCTCAATGCTCGCCTAAAGCGTTAGAACAATCAGTCTGATAGGGTGAGTGCGTCACTGAGTCTGAGTATCACTCGGCGCATTCCAATGTTATTTGACCATTTTTGCCAACGTCATACAATGACTTCCAAATCATCCGAAGACCCCCAAATCACCCGAAGACTCCCAAATCATTCAAAGACTCTCCCGAGTCACACAAAGACTTCCAAGTAACTCGGTAGTATGCTATGCAGCTGCAGGACTACGAAAGGCTGCTGGGAACTAGCCATGTCTTCTGTTGACTATTGTTTTAGTGTCATGTAATAATCTGTATTTTTACTCACTCTGTTCCCTTTTGTCCACAACCACAGTGCCATCTGGTGGGCTACAAATAAACAAACCAGCATAGCATAATCAGTCACTCAATCCAGCATGAATCTTCTGGAGGTCATCTCACCGCAACAATTTGGCAGTAAATGTATGATGATAAAGCCAGGGCCTTCAGGGCTATAACTAGAGTTATCCACTGGAGAATAACCGGTCAAAATATGTACTAGGGCTTTGTGTTTTGCCCACACATATCCAGTTCTATGTGAAGGTGTATCATCCAGCCAGCTAGGTGGTCCTATTACTTTAATTCACACATCAATGGGTATTATTTTCTTCCAATTATCAGACATCTAGCTGCCAGCAGCAGGTGACTCATTTTTTGTAACGAAGACCAAACTTAATCTCCGGCTGTCGCGAATGTGCAAACAAACAGTCAGCCTCTCAAAGCCATCAAATATCTGCCATATTGGATGCTACCGGATTTGATTGTTTGCTTGGTGTAGAATGATGATAATGGTAAGAGCTACTGAGAGAATTCCAATAATAGATTCTAGGCATCTCATCAAGTTAGAGATCATTGGTCTTAAAATGATAAAAAAATTGTTTCCAAGAGCTGAGGGAGACGACTCCCATGCCAAAATTACTGCGAAAACCAATGCAAACAGTTCCAAGACATGTCACTGTAGGAGTGTAGGTGTGTAGGTGTGTAGGTGTTAGTTAAGAATTAGGCAACAGTTTCATTTATACATGACAAAATTGCACAGAGTTGATTTTTGGGTGGGTTGTACAACTGAATATCTATAGACCAACACACAGACATTCTTTATTTGCATGTGAGTAGTGGTCGACATTTTGAGTTAGTTGTGTCTCGTTTTACATAGATAGAGTGATCATGCTTTTGTAGAGCATCCGGAGAGCCTGATGTGTTTGTATTGGTTGAGAAGTGCTTAGTGTACTCAATGCAATTAGACTATCTGGGAGGAGGAAATGTTTGCCGTGGATTAGATCTGAGTAAAGAAACCTATGCATGATCAGGTGGAGGCCCAATCTGCCTTCTTCACCCATTTCTATTCTTAGCGCGTGTGAAATTGAGTGAAGGCCATGGACACTGGAGAACTGGAAGTTGTGATCCGAATCCCAAACAGATATCCTCCTATAAGCAAGAAATCGAACCAGGTTCCCTTGATTCTAAATCCTAGGTGGTATCCACCGTTTCGCCCAATCTGGCGGCATCTTCTCACAAATGATTCTTAAAGTTAGAGAAACTCACTCAGTGGTTGGAACACTAATGTTTTCTTCCGTCAATCCTCCAGTCAGAAGGAAGCCTGCAAAGAAAAGCATTACATGTACAAATAGTTACTATTATATGAATGATGATCAAGGACATACCAGTGAACGATTCACCACAGATTTTTGTCAACATAATTATAGACCTCTCAGATGATTGTATATAAAGTCAAAATGAGAATAAATCCGTAGCTATACTACCAAGGAAAACCTGCTCAGGACGCCAGGTGCAAGGTGTGTTACATACTTGTTGGGTTACCATGGTATAATGTTTATGTTGGTAATCATTGGTTTATCCCATACTTGACTGCTGAGTTCAGTACATCATCATACCATAGTAAAAGTGAAATTATAACCAATTCCTGCATAGGATTGATTGGCATTTAGTTCAAAACTATTAAACTGCGTCTAGTATCTATTGTGCTGCAAAATCAATGCAATGTTTTGCAAGTGACAATTTTCATCTCTGAGTAGTAGGTCAATGCTTTCGAACCGTTAGCGGCAGCCAGTCACTCCAGCTACATACTGAACATTACATGGATTGATTGGATATTTGTCTTGCAGAATGGCTGGTTTGGACAACCATGACCTGTCTGCCTAACTCGATGCTGAAGAAGGGATGACTACCCAACATCATTAGTCTTGTTTGGGCTGGTGGATCCATTAGCCATGTCATAGCTCCTCATATACATGCATGAATCTAAGCAAAAAGGTTGTAACTGGAAGGGTAGAATGTTCCGCTTTAGCTAATTTAACGGGTTACTAGAGGGCCTCCTACTCAGTGCTGCTGCGTGAGTTCTCAAATAAAACAATTGAAAATTGAATCCAGCTGTGAGACTGCTATAATCTGGTTAATTCTGTGACTCATCATCCATTAGGGTCTAAATGACATCAGTTAGAGCCCTTACAGGGAATCAGGAACTCTAAACCATGCGGGCTGAACGGTCAGGAATTTGACCTCCTCAGCTCTGCTCTGAACAGAAAAAAAAAGAAAGCATGGACATCATCTTGGGACGGTTACAACTGTTAGTAGTCATCATGAAAGTTACCTCGAATCTTCCCAGAGGAATGACTAGGATCACAATTAACCACGGTTTGAGTCGGCAGCCTAAAGCTACACAGCTAATCAGATCTGACACCTAATCTTTTAGCTGATGACATGGTGATTTGGTTTCTCATTTGCAGAAAACCTATGGCTCATCAGAGGAGCTTTCTGATTGGTAAATTAACACGACACATGGGCATTCTTAACTCAACACTACAAATGCTGCCTGCGGGCAAATGAGATGAGCACGCAGTCACTTGAAAACTCTTAAATATCGGCGAATACACAAAGCATTTTCTGATGATGTAGCGCTACGGAGCGCTACATCATCAGAAAATGTCGCTACTAGTATTAAGCAGAAGACTGTGTTTATGGTTGTCTTGTTAAACTCGCGGCCTGGACATAGACTGAATTGTCGGAAAGTGTCGGGGTAGGGCCACCATCACGAAGGAAATCTTGCATCATTAACCTAGTTCTCCCCTGAGAGACTGTTATCTATATGTAAAATCTCGTCCACTGCCGAGTCACAGAGTCGCCTGAGATCTCAGATTTGATTCTCAAAGGCATTAAATGGTATCAAATCACAGTACGGGGAAACTGTAGCAGCCCTCTTAGGAGATTGACAAGTGTGATCGTGCGTGATGGATATAAAGTCCGAATTTGATTAGCTGTGTTTGAGGATTTATGAAGTGCGTATAAGCAGATATTAGTGAAGGCAGACACAATAGGAAGGCCTATTTACACTGGTAATTAGCTATGGGGGTGCTGGGTTGATTGACAGCGTGACTGACAGCGAGTGACAAGTGATGAGTCAAAGTGAGAGTCAGGTCATGGTATGCCATCGTTAGTCCAAATAATAACTCACAGAGATTGATTTTAAAAGCGGAAAGTGAAAATAATGTTATGAAATATATGGGGAAGGTCAAGTCACAACAACGTGTGATGAAAAGTGCTCATACCACAATATAAATTCTTTGATATATATGCAGAATGGAACTAGGCGTATTCTTGAAGCCCTGGTGATAACTATCTTCACAACCAAACCTCTCAGTTTACACGGTCCATACAGCGCTTTCCACATCGGTTCTGCTACCCATCACTGTGGATGGATACCACACAGCATATAGACTGATAATATTAAGTGCATTCGCGTGCTCGCCTTTGCTGCTAAACTGCTCAAGACCGGGACCGAAAAGCGCTATCCAAAAAAGCATCTTTCACATTCGGTCGCGATCTGCAACGGAAAGCGCACGAACAGAATTCCGCGACCGAAAAGTAGGCGTTAGCCTAGTAGTGTAGGCGAATGTCAAGATTACCGCAAAGAGGCGTGGTTACTACGGTGGGATAATGAGTCGCGAACGATCGTTCGGCTCTAATTGACGAGTTGGGAGAGGACAACTCTGATCTGATTGAAGTCCATCTTAAACTCGACTGCGTTTCCTCACCGCGACCGAAATTTTTTCAAAAATTTCGGTCGCGAGTACGCGAATGCACATAATATATAGGAAAGATATCCCACCAGTGAAGGCAAGCACTCCCTGCTGAGAGACTACCACCCTAGGCTCTGCATTCTGTCAGAATGTCATACAGCTAAAAGCACTCAAGGGAGACAGATACAGAAACTGGAAATGTCTTAATAGATATACCTTCCAGCTATCTACAGCTGCATCAAAGGTCACGTTATGTACAGGGAATAGACTGTTTAGATACACATCAGGTGTTAAAACCTTTTCACACCGCATGTCATTTATCTTGTTTTGTACTGTACATGGGCCTGTTTTTGTTCTCGAGAGAAATCTTTTCCCGGTCTATGGTTTTCCCATCGATACAATGGAATATTTATATGTATGCATACACTTACTTGTAACCAAAAGTGACTTGTGCCAAAAGTTGGATTTCTTTCACTATTTGTGCATTATATCTTACAAGAAATCCATAGGGAGAACAGCAACCCAAACTCGGCCTAATATCATTAGCATAATCAACTCACACTAATGGAGATTTGTGGTCAGAAAAACCTACTGTGGTTCCGCGGAAAGGCAGGAAATTGCAACCAAGACAAGCTGTCTCCCTTTCTAATGTGTCAACACTCGAAGCAACCACATTTAAACTTGCACTGGAGATGACTTCATTGACAAAAACGAGTATTTGAATTCTAACGCTTACAGTGACATGAAATTCGCTTACAGTGACATGAAATTCGATCAGTGAGCCTGAAATGCGTCATTTGCGCACCTAGCTGGCTTGTAATATGAACATAGAGTTGAACAGCTGTGATTATTATACTCATATAGTTAGGCCATAGTCAGTTACTCAACAACCCACAAGACCACAGTCTCTAGCAATGGACCATGTTTGAGGCTAGGTCTAACCAGTAGGAAACAAGAGATATGCTAATTGAGATTACTTTTAGCCTTTGAACCACAGAATTCTATCCCAAGAAAAAAGACAATAATCAGGTATTCCCACAATCCCATTATGATGGTTGATGAGTCTTCAGAGACATCAATTCAAAGGAAATTAAATTTTGTAAGATACAGGTTCAAGAGCTGGGAAAGGTGAAGGCGGTGAGGAAGAGTGGCACCCGTGGCAGCCCAACTCGGTTACACCGCTGCCGGTACAAGCTGAAAGTCACCTCCCTTCTTTGTATGGCCATTGGCTATGGAAATAACATTTATACGCTAACCTAACTGGTTAAATTTTGCTTTAGCACAGTTCGCCATCATTAGAACTCTGTTAGTGGTGCACCTGTAACCCAAAGTTAGACAAGCAGGACTGCAGAGTTTATATGCTAGTGGTGTTTGCTGTGCAAATAACAAGAAAAATTACCGAATAATAGTTTGCATCAGATAAAACTATACACTTTTCATTTCTAGTGTTAAACAGAAGACAGTAGTAACACAAAATTGACTTTTGAAAAAAGGCATTCAAGAGATTGTATAGCAATTTTTGATGTCACCCAACGAACACCTGCCATTGAATGTCATGTAGACTGGTTAGCGATTAGTAGTGCCACCATGCTAAACATCTCTCAATTATTACGCTGCACTAAAATAGCCCCAGGTTACACCTTCTGTTCAACTATGGTAATAAGGTCACACTACCCAAAGCCCTGCAGGAAGACATGAAGGGCTTTAAAAGGCCCTAAAGTACTCTAATATGAACCTGATCCCCTTTTCCCTCTGCTTAATAAATCAACTAGGTTTTGGAGGATATCCTAGGGTGCAGAAAAGCACATTTTTGTGGGAAAATAATTATCATTAAATATCGATGTTGCCTAGCTGGCCCTGGCTACTATAGCTAAAGTGTATGCATTGGAAACAGACCAGACAGACCACCCTCACACCTTTAGCGGCTAATGATGTATTGAGTCTGCCGGGCCTCCGACTCACCAAAACTCCACAGATTGTTCTAGACTAGAGCTGATCCAGAAACAAGATGAGTCTGTCAATAGCGAAACATACCAGCTATTGCCATTTCAGCACAGGCGTTGTCAAAAAGTGCGCCATAGCAGTTACATAACATTCCTGACATAAAAACTCAGAATAAAGTGAATAGTTTAGAAGGAACAACACTGACATATATATATATATAATACTCATCACCTCTAGATTCTTTGTGGGCCATGTTGTAACCACCCTGCAGCACCTGATCACCTTATACGACCGGTGTCTGAACGGACTGATGTCTGAATGCTATTCAAATACTCGAACAGTTTTAAAATATCTTCAAGGTACTCCATGGCCTAACCTACTAACATTCCCAGTGCAGTTATGTAACAATGCTAAGGTTATTCCAACTTTCTCTCATAACAGCTCAGTTCATCTTTATAACCTCATCAAACTAAGGGCATAAAGATTCTAATCAAAGTTTTCTCTCCTCACTATTCACGTTGAGATGGTGAAATCGTTGCTCATCAAATCCATTACGCTTTGATCTTCTTTGAAGCAGCGATTGGCTGTCTCTGAATCGCAATTCAATCACAACAGCCTCGTAAGATGTGGGATGGTCAGAGAAAGCTGGCTTACTTCATGGTAACTTTCTTGTTAAACCAAGCATTATATTTGATCTCGTTCAAAGCGATCTGCCTAATGAATTCATTCACACGATTCACGGACAAGTCTTGATATCAGGCAGATATGCGGAAATGAATAACGACCTGAATGTGCCTGTTAATAATGAGCTTCCTGGCCGCTGCCGATTCACGCTGCCCAGTGTCCGGGTCTGCACTTTATTGGCTGCTAATCGCTGCATCATTGTCTAATATTACACCTATCACTTGTAATACCCAGATTAGCTCTATGCCAGGTCGTAAATGTCAGCTAAACTAAAGACTTCGAGTGCTTCATAATAGGAGCTGTGTACAAAGGCTGCCAAATGCAGTGTACTTTGGCTTAAGCTCCCACTTATCAGCAGCAAATATACCCATCAAATGCAGAACCCCTATCATGCATAGCGCTATGGAGTCATGGAGGATAACTCTATGTCAATACACCTACTCACGAGCTGCTAATGAATTCTCTATAAACATAAAAAATCAATTTATCTAGAGGCTAGAATCCACATCTCTATCTGTATAATGATGAATGTTATATAAGCGTATTTAATTCATACCTCAGAGGAGAGCTATTAAATGAATTCAAAATTCAGGAAACGGGCTCACCTGTATCAAATATCAGCATGTGGATTTTACCTATTATCCAGTTGACATAGCAATCAATGGTTCATACCTTTACACTATAGGTCAATCAGATAGGTTTCATATCAATAAATTAATAAGGTTAGGAATTTTGATCGGCATTCCAAAGTATTGACCACCTGTGGTGAAAACAATGACCAGTAAAGTATTGTGCCTTCGACCTCTGGATTTGACCTTGAGAGTAAACTACATTTACCTTTTATGAAGCATTGGCCCCTCTGATGGCTTCTGGGTATAAGCATCAATGTCAGCTGCATAGATAACCCCTATATCTCGCTAATAAACCTATTCCTTAGATTTCTCAATGAATTAACGAACTGTGAAATGAGAGGTGATTAGCCCAAGATTCTGCTATCAACTAGTCTATGGGCAGTTTGGATCTCAAACAGGATTGGTGATACAGTGCCAAGACACAGCGTATGGACAACCAATGATAGACAGGATTACTTATAAAATTAGCGCTGGTGATTGTTTTTCTGGGAATGTTAGCAAGCTCCTTAAATCACGTAATTCGGATTATATGCAGCGGAATGCTGTCAGTATAGAGCCTTGTTTACTAGCCTCTAGTGATGCGTGATGTGGAGATGAGCTATAGTTTATATCTTCTGCTAATGGATGCCATTGTGCTCTACAACAGCTATACTGGTCGCTGGCAATGATTTTGTATTATCAAGGGATACATTAGTATGCAGCTGAATTTTACAGAGTACTGACACCAGAAAACTGTCCCATGACGATGGATACATCTAACAGTTTGAACTAAGAATCAAAGCAATCAATTTAGCACTCATGTATACTCATCATGTACCTGGTTGCTGTCCTAGGCAATTACAAGGTAAATAGCAAGGAAAACCGAATTTAATATCATATTTGCAAGCCGTGAGTTTGGCCTGAGATTTCAACCCATCCTTAGCAAATAAACACTAAGAATATTAGTACACTGAAAACCCTAACCCCATAGCTCTGGTAAACATGTGCACGCCACTAACATCAAATAAAAACAGGACTAGGCTCCATCGGACCAATAGAATGAACTGTAAACTATGAACTATTACGGCTTACCAAAAGACGGGATTTGGTACAACAATTCACACATGGTTTTCAACAAAAAGGAGCAAATTGAGATTTAGTATTAACTTTAAAGGTGCTACTTTGACTTCAAAACAGTCAACTCCCTGATCTTCAATGTGTTACATCTCTAATTCAATAGTAACTCATTTAACAATGAATGCAAATTGTTTTTCTGTTGTTGGTGCAACAGTTTGGTGTGTTGACTATATGGTGCAGGAAATTAATTCAACAATCAAAGAATCGGAATCCTGGTTGAAGTGAGATTGGCTGGGGTTGATTGGGGCCAAAGCATCCCAGGTAGAACTCGATGAGGTTAATAAAGATCCCATCATGATAATTTATTTACATCCTAATGGACTATGATGAGAAAAAGCTACGCATCGCATCCTATCCGGGCTGATGAGGCTTCTTCATCAAAAGCCAATTTGGTCAGAAAGAAAGTGAATGAGTGTGAAGAGGGACACTGTTGGTGTGTGAGAGACTTGTTCACCATGTCAGAAGCCTGTCAACAGCTCTTATAGCTCTCTCATAACTACAGATAGAGCTAATAAGCTACAGCGACATATGGAAACTCATAGTGATAAGTCTCGGTACACCCCAGACTGACCCCATCATGATTTACTGACCCATTGAAAGATATTCAAAGACCTTAGAAGATAGGGTACAGATTCAATACAAAGCCAGGCTGTTGATGGATTAGTACACCCGTGGGAGCCAGGTTTGTTTGGCAAACGTAAACCAGATAGACCAAGAACCCCCACTGAATAATACATTTACCAATAGGCAAATTTAACCTGGCTCCTATGCAAATGACAAAGAGCGATATGGGTCACAGGCTCATAACTGATGAATGGTTCCTACTTTTGTATTCATATACTGATCGTCATGCAAAATCAAATCAGCAAATTCAAACCGGGCCCGAAAAGCTGCATCATAAATGAGGTGGCATATGGGTTTTACAGAAAACGGTTAACATAGATTCAGTGCATTACAAAGCATCTGGTTAGTTACTCTGTGAGGCTCATGGTGCCATGCTCAAAACCGCCTGATAATTGCTCATCTATATTGCACTGGTGTACAAATTGACTATCTACATTCTACAGACACGTAAGCTGTCAGTTTTCCTATTGTTTGCTGTCAGAAACCTGGTAATTATACAAGATTACTTCAATGTTCCGAGTGCAAGACCGGAGTGCAAGACCGAGGTTCGGGCCAGATTGGGCAAGGTTCGGGTAGAGTGAGGTTCGGGCAAGAGTGAGGCTTGGTCAACAGTGAGGTTTAGTCAATAAAATAGTGAGAGGTTTGGGTAATGCTAACCACCTCCAGAGTGTGGTTAACATAATTTTTGTGCAGTCACTTGTTACCATGCCAATGACTGCTGCGTCACCATCAGATCTCAGAGGCCCTACCATGCTATTATCACATCAAAGCCTGTAGTGCTCCTAAGCTCTATTATGGTTGTTAAAACTGTGGAGAAAAGGAAGGACCCCTGGTGAAACAACGGCGGGATGGGCAAGGGGGCGCCAGTCTACGTAATACCGCTATCGAAGCCACCAGTAAGCTTAGGGAAAAGCTGTCACTTCTAGGTGGATAGGAGAGTCGAGTGGCTAACTACAAATTTGATCAAATAAATTAAACTTACCGAGGAGGGTAATCCAGGTTAAAGAAGTGCGTATTGAGAACATAATCCTTTTTATAATGGCTTCAACTTTCTACCTGCGAAAAGATTTTGAGTGGTTTTGAGAACACTTGATGTTAGACCAAGGCTGGACAGACAATATTATACAGTTAAGCAAGCGCCACCAACAGAATTATAAGGATTATACAATCCGCGTGTCTAGCACAAATCATCCCTTTAATGCGCAAAAACATGAGGGGACATGGGCATAAGACATTCATAACTGAGACCAGATCGAATCTTAGGAATCTTTGGGAGTTAGCTGAGGCATAAAATTTCCACATACAATTCCTGCCATAATCTTTCCGTTTATGATTTTCAGGTTTACACATATCCGGCATTATGTGATTACTTGAATGCATAAGTGCTGAAGTTTCATGGTGTGGGTGCCCAGTCGTACTATTACAGTGTTACTACAAATGAAATTCAAGGCAAGAAAGCAATTTCAAAAAATCAAATGAATAATGCAAAAGCATTGCTTTACCTAACCACCGTCATGCAGTGGTTGCTTACCTCAAGTTCCTGCTTATATCTCTAACAGATCATATACACATGCATCCAGGTGATTGGACCGCCTACTATAAAGTAATGCAGCATGCTTACGTAGAAAGCCCAGCTATTTGAGGATTCCCAACGGGACACCTGATACATAGCCTTTATTACAGCCGTGACGAGCCCGCGCAGTAGCCTCGGTTCCCATTGAAAATGGCGGCCTCCATGAAAAGGGAACTTGAACATGACGCCGGCGAAAAGGCAACTAAAGAAGAGTCCGACGACGAATGGATTGGCCCCACTCCAGAGGAAGCTGCGAAGCCTAAAAAGAAAAGACGTAAGCTAATAGCCTTTCTGAAAAAGTATAGCTTTGGTCCAATCCAGTGAAAGTGCTCGAATTGGGTCTCCACTCACTAACTTAGTAACTAACTTACTAAGTCAGACTCAGTGGAGTGAATAAGTTACTCGACTAAGTCACTAACTCACAGTCACACTGAGTCTGACTGACAGTGACACTCACACTCACTTGTGTCACAGTCACTGAGCCAGTCCGTACTCCGTGACACACTGAGTGACTGACTGCACTGAATATGAAGTGAGTGGCTCACTAACTAACTGACGGTGACAATCGGTAGTGAGACTGGGGTAAGTCAGTAAGTCCTAACTCAGTAAGTGACTTAGTTATTAACTGACTAGTGACCGAGTGACAGCGAGTCACTCAGTTGAACTTGAAGTTGAATCCTTTAGCGTTTAGGTTTAATTCATAGTTTAACTTTTAAGTTTGTTCATAATTCATTGATCAAAATAGTATGAGATTGAGTATATAATATACTCAATCTCATACTATTTTGCATTGTAAAGTACGAAACGCTAAACACAAAATCTTCTGTAGCATTCTTGGCACAATATGTTCCATGATCTTCAGCGAACATCAAGCAAACTGTAAGCGTAAAGCTCCTTTTTTGTCATTGATGCACTGAACTAAAGGTGCATCGGGTGTATGCACTGGGTGTCTGACAGTGTCTATAACCCAGGTGACATCCATGCAGGTCCCTGCACATTGAGGCAAAGCAAGTGACAATAAACAGCGCCTAGTGACAGCAATTGAGTGAGGCTTATAAGTAATGAGATCTGCTCGAGTGACACTGGAGTTAGTGAAGTCGTGATGTAGTCCTAGCGTTCACCCAAGCTGCGTTCAAACTAAATCCAGACTCAAAACCCAATGGCACCCAAAGAAAAGTTTTGGTTAACAAAAGAATTGATCTGCCTTTGGTGCCTATTCTGTTGACTTTCATCTGCAATTGTCTTTTTAGTACTGCAATATGAGAAGGTCTATCTGGAAAATCTCCCCTCTTCCAGTACGTATGAGAGAAGTTACATGCACAGGGATGTCATCACACACTGCATTGGAACCAAGTAAGGGATAACCCGTGCTTTAACTCTGAGGATAGCGGGATAGCTCTGCAGTCAAGCGCTTGGCTTGCAACCGAGAGAATCTGGGATCTAATCCCGCTCACGGCAGGCACCCGTTGTGAGTATGAGCTCCTCACAGCAATGGGCAGGAGGACGCTGGGTTCCCCTGTAACAACATCTCTTCTGTGAGCTTTCAATGTCCCATTTTCACCCTTGAGCGCCGCAACTCGATGCGCCCCGTACCGAGGTTTGAACCTTTAACAGCCCCACCTCAAATACATGTATTAAATTTCAAACCCGACTCACTTTGATTTCTAATGTATTTGTAGGCCAGGTTTTTTTATCACTGCCAGCGCTGATGGCCATGTCAAGTTCTGGAAGAAGACTGCTGACGAAGGTCTCGTTTTCGTTAAGCACTTCAGGACTCATTTAGGTATGGAGAACAGATATATGTGTAAATAACCTTGGAATTGCTGGGGTCATCGCGGCTGCCTCCTGAAGGAGAGCTCTATGCCGGAGACCTTGCCAAGCTCTCAAGTACCTAATCAAGATGATTTTCAATTATAATTTACTCTAAATATTCAATACAAATTAACATCAATTTAAATGGATCTCATGACTGATACAATATTAGCTCATAGCTCATTTGATAATGCTAAATTACAACCGTGTTATGTATTGCCATGTGTATAGCTCACCCTAGTGATCTCGAATTTTTTTCAAGTCTCCTGACACGCTTTAAACATAGTGCGGGAAATGGAATGACGTTTTTGACCCCGCATTTCCCGTTTATGCGCTATTAGGAGACATCCTGCGGCTGTGATTAACGCATGTATTATGTTTTAGAGCCGATAGTGGACCTGGCAGGCAGTCCAGGAGGGGAGCTCGCTTGCACCATATCCACAGACAAAACCGTCAAAGTCTTTGATGTCATTAATTTTGGTAAGGATATAAGGAATCTTTGTCTATAATACAAAACTCCTGGTTGAAATTCAGCTAGCTCCACTTGAAGTTCAACAAGTGGTTATTTCCTTAAAATGAATTACTATGGGGTGGCGCGCATACAGTAGATATAGTTGAGATGATCAAATTAGGGTGTCCCTACATCTTCTAATTGTTGGGGAAGTAGGGAATTGTACTGTTCTCATATACTCCGTGGCCTATAGTTTACCTAGACTGGCTAGTCTACAACTTGCATCACTAGAACTTTGCTGGAACAAATTGCCCTCGCCTCTTTAGCTGCCCCCAGCTGATTGATAATATGAATTTTTCTTTTTCAGACATGATCAACATGATTCGTCTAGGATTCGTCCCCACGTCTGCCTGCTGGGTCTTCAGCACTGGAGACGCTATTGAAGCCATTGCTGTGTAAGTGGATTGGCCCCAAGATCCACCTGTTGTCCTGGCACGAGATTTCAGACCCTATCCATCGGTGCCAATTTGTCACTCATCTTTCATGATTGGTTTCGTAGTCTCATATGTGAGATGATGGCGAACTTGTACCAATTCACCCTAGCTATTATTGTCTGTGATTGCTTCGTCTCACCCTGGTGTCCTCGGCTGTGTACTGGCCAGTGTCCAATATATGACCGTCTCATTGATGCCATATCCAGCTTCTACTGTAAGGAAATGCATTGTCCTCAACTCATTGTCATGCGCCTGGAATATTTTTTTATTGGGTTCATTTCCCTGTGCCGCCGGGTTGATGTTGAGTCTGTAATTAAAAGCTCGGCCAGTCAGGATGTTCCATTGTGATTTGCTTCACTTGGCCATCTCAGGATGTTGTGTATTAAGCCACTTCCTTATGACTTCTTTGTGACCTTACGCTCTCAGGCTATTAGAAATTGATGTCATAGAGAACATGATGGGATAACAGGAGAGCTCAGTTTTAGAGCGCTGTGTTCGCAACTGTTGGGCCCTGGGTTCGAATTCTGATCATGGCGGCCGCTTGTTGTGAGTGTGAGCTCCTCACATGGATCTTAGCTCAAAACAAAAGCGAGTCTCCCTATGAGCCTGGGGTCTCCTGTTGCATTGTGATGAGGATGGTTATTACCAAACCAATAGTAGACACTAGGTTAATCTACCTCCATAGATATAGCTACATGAAGGATATCCTTTTACTGTAGGTCAGAAAAAGACTCTGCAAAGATTTGTATTTATGATGGCCGAAGTACAGCTGAGCCAATCCAGGTGTTGGACAAGCTACATTTCAAGCCAATCACTCTCATCAGGGTAAGGTCTGCGCAGGCTGATCTGTATTTCCTTTGCCCAGTTTGTGTATGGCCGGCTAATCGGTGAAATCCCTCAACAAATATGCGACCACTGAAAATCGGTTGGCAAACAGATCTGTCGGACGCGCGATCCCGAATTACTTCGGAGCCGATCAATGGTGCCGAACCTGTGTTTCCGGAAACGACAACCATTCTTTGCTCATTACTTCAAAAGAAAGTCAACTCGCTATTCAATTCTTTCACTACAGGTTGCCTCTCTGTCCAGTGCAACATTGTGCTGTTAGTCTAGTGAATATTGTTGCGACATCAAACAAATTTCCCTTTCCAATGATCCTAATGTGAGACCGGAAACGAGTGAACGTTGTTAGGTACTCCGTGGAAGGCCATTTGATTGGTTGATGAGTCGGACGTCGGGCACACTTTGTCTCTGGGAGACAAATGGTCGGACGTCCGACCGAGCGTCTGGGCTCGATCGGACGAGGCCTTTTCACTTCATTTCTTGGCATCGGACGTCCGTCTCGAGCGTCTGAGGCGGACCGGACGTCCGTCTCGAGCGTCTGAGGCGGACCGGACGTCCGGTGGAGTGAAAAAGCGCCTTAAGAGCGCTGTTGAGATGGATTTCTATCATTACCGTTGCTGTTACCTTTACTGCCAAACAAATGATGGATGCCTTTTTCAATCATTGCATTCAACTATGCAATGATTGCACAGAAATGGTGGTAAAATGAGCATATGAGTAGCGTATTTATTCAGTCAACTGAAATACGCAAGGCAGTGCATGATGAGATCACTGCGAACCTACATACTGTTTAGCTTGTCATGCGTAGTACGATCAGGCATATAACTGATATTTGGCTCCCTAATATGACTGCATCCGGCCTATACAAAGGCAGGATTGGTGGGTGTCTTTTGAAACTCGACAACATAACTGAATGAATACCGGGAAATGGATTAGAGCTCGAAGCCTCCTGGTCCTGCTCCTGCTCTGAGTATGAGCTCCTCCCATAGTTTTTAGCTCCGGAACGTGTCTCATACCAAGGAGACCAGCTAAATAGAACAAATTGCGAAAGAACATGTAAAACAAAGGAGTAAACCAATTGAACGATGTTGTTACACTGAGGGTTTTCTCGTGCATTTCCTACGTCAGTGGTCAAGGTCACTTCCTGTCTGATTGCAGTATAACCCGGTTTACGACGTGGCGATATCTGTGGATGAGAGCGGGATGCTGCAGTACTGGGGCGGGCCCAAACAGGACTATAAGATGCCCAAGTGTGCCCTGTTTGAATCCAGTTTGGACACAGATCTCTTCGAGTTCGCCAAGGTATGACCGCAATTTGACAGTCGCCCTTTTCTATGAATCTGAGGAAAGAAAATTTCATGAAGAAAAAGTGGTATCAGTCCATAGAGTTATCTTCCGCAGAGCTATTCTCTATGGAGGATGACTATGTATCAGTCAACCCGAATCCACGAAGTCCCGAGCTAAAATTGTGTTGTGGTGTCTATTTCAAGCTGTTTGGTCATGCTGGTTTAAACTCAAGCAAAAACAGGCGGCCTGTTTTGTTTTGTCAGTTTGTTTCCTCGGTCAGTGAGCTCACTGAGCCAGCTGGCGGTGTAACCTTTTGGTCTCTCAGTTATGACGATTGTAATGCTATCCCTCTCTTATTGATGTGGGTGATAAGCTCTTCAGTCCCTTCATTTGTCTCAAATCATTGGTCAGAATCTGATGGGGTCATCCAGTGGCCTGAAATAAAGGCCACTTTCCTAGCTATGGTTATCCCTATCCCAGTTAAATAAACAGTGGCTTAACCAGTAAAAATAATTACCCCCTCTCTCTCAGGTTGTTTGTAGGGCCTGAACTATGGCAGAACTCTATGACCTGAAATAGTGATTTTCTTTTGTAGAATAAAGCCACTGTAAGAGATTTGGTCTTTTCCCCAAATGGCAAAATCTTTGCCACAGCCTCTTCGGACAGAAAGGTGAACATTCCATTCTCTTTCCTCAGCTGCTTAGCATAATCTATCGACTAGCATTGAGAAGGAGGGGTTTGTTAATTTCTGTGTCTTGGCTATAGCCTCTGGCCATTGGCGGTCTAGGAGTGTGATGTTACCACTTCTGCAGAAGATTCGGAGGCATTCGAGTCCCGAGATCCTCTATACTAACGATAGTAGATAACTCTGTTAGTAGCGACCAACTGACTACGGAGTTATGATAAAGAATAAGTGTAGGGTAGTGACATTATCCCCTTTATCCCATGTATCATAGTGAGTCAGTCATTTTTGTCATATAGAGGTACATGCTGAGCAGTTCTAAGATGGAATATTGGTGCCAGCGCATGACAGCTTATTTAATTTTTATTAGGCCACTACTATGATGACTATTGTGTCACTCCTTTGGGTGAGGATGGCCCATAGAGTTTTCCTCAAATAATAGGTGCATTCGCGTGCTCGGGTTTGAAATCCATTTCGGTCGCAAAATCTGCTAAATTGCGCAGATTGCGCGACCAGAAATCGTGATCCCAAAAAGCATCTTTCGTTCGCCGCCCGCAACCGAAGCACGCGAACAGAACTGAAAGTAGGCGTTAGCGTAGTAGTTTAGGCAAATGTCAAGGTTACCGCAAAGAGGCTTGATTACTACGTTGAGATAACGAATCGCGAATGATCGTTCGGCTCTAACCAATGAGTTAAAGTTGGGAGAGGACAACTCTGATCCGATCAAAGTCCATTTTGAAGTCAACAGCGTTTCCTCTCCGCGACCGAGTGTTCACAAGCATGCGAATGCACCTAAAAACTCCATGGAATGGTCACAGTCTCTCTGGTTTTATAGGTGCGACTGTTCAAGTTCCACGTTGGTAAAATTTATAAAGTTCTAGATGAATCCACACAGCAATACACTGAACTTCAGCAGGTACAGACCCTATTATAAAAATGCTCCCCTAAAAAGCACAACATGTTGGAAGGTTCTACATTGGGGTTTGGATTTTCGATGATGATGATAATACAAACCTGTGAACGTAGAAATAGCAAAAACCCTTCAGTGGCTATAGGTTGATAGTGTTATATCTTCGATTCAAGCTCTTGTCATGCTGGGCTCTCGCTGTAAATTGCTCGAATAATTCCAACCTCCTACGGCTCCAGGACAAGCCTCACAATGCCCGCCTAGAGCCCTCAACTAAACTTATACTGACTGGCATTCCAAATCACTGTTTTGGCATGCAGATTACTTAGTGCTGTACAATCTGCAAGACCTTGGCTGCTGCTCTTGTGAATTGTAGTCACAGGAAATGACTTGATTGTAGATGACACAGCAGGTACCAAATATGGAGTTTGGTAAGCGTATGGCTGTTGAGCGTGATCTGGAGAAATCTGATCAGGCGATGCTAGGAAACCTCGTCTTTGATGAGAGCGGCCATTTTCTGCTCTTCGGCACACTGCTGGGTATTAAAGGTATGACTGACCCTGTCTTAAAGCGGCAGATCCTTGGAACATCTGGAACAGCCATGGCTGGGTGGAATGCAAGACTTGTGGGAAAAGCTAGTGCTGGTGATAGCAAGGCCAATAGAGTTAACGGAGTTAGAGGGGAGGATAACTCTATGGCAAGCTCATACCATCTCAATTTACTTGTGACCTCTGACAAAATCTTCCATCACCCCACACCAAAAATAATAATGTAGAGTCAAAGAGAAAGAAATATGTGTCTACCTGCCAACGGAGGGTTTTCGGAACTATATTACTGCATCAGAGTAATCTTTTTCGGTTACGGGAGTACAGTGGAATATCATACAGTTTCCTCTATAGCGATTTACCGAACGTGTTTGATAATGTGTTGCAGTGGTGAATCTCTACACAAATAAAGTCTCGAGAGTTCTAGGGAAAACAGAAAACATACGCTTCCTACATCTTGTATTGATGCAAGGTGAGTCCGCTACCATTACCTGCCATTATCATCACCTCTGTCGTCTGCCATTATCCAGATATATGAATGATAAACCCATGTTATCTCTGTGTGCGTGAATCATAGAGTTATCCTCTGGTATGGATATTCCCCCACCCACAATGGTAAGTCCCTTCTTGCCGGTAGCTGATTAGAGCTGGTGAGTGCGGGTGAAATGATAGTGGATAAGATAAAAACCAGAGGTCCTTGGTTCGATTCCCAGTATGGTCTGCCCTCTCATTAGACTTGAATCAGCGACATTAGATAGAGGTGGCACACCCAAAGACTTACCTGCTGAATGGGAGGGGGGCACACCATGGGCCATTATAGAAACTAGCCCCTGGTATAACACAATGATATCCATGTAAGATAACCTGATCCTATCTTATCTCATCATGGCAGGTACTGTGAAAAAATATCAAGGTACGTCTTTGGAGACCAAAGCTTCGGACAACCCCCTACTGGCTAATGTGGCCAACGACCCTCACCTCTACTGTACAGGCTACAAGAAAAACAGGTTCTACATATTCACCAAGAGGGAGGCTAATGCCAGGTAGGATAAAGCTAAAAAGCCAAGCCTCACTGCGTGGTGGACCATTGATATTGCCCCGCCCGTGGTACTCCATGCCGAGCCATAACTGGTAAACAAACAGGTGTCTTATCCGAGTATCCAATTTGGCAGTTTTACGATAACAGTGAGGAGGTGATACGATAAAGAAAAAGAAAAGTGTTTGGCCGTTTTGTCCCAGATAACTCTATGGGTGACAGCGCCAGTTTATACTGCAAGGGAGTAGGATATGTTTTTACCCTAAAACCCTTTCCGTTACTAACAATGGTTAATCAAGTGGAGGGACCTCAAAGCATCCATTGCAACTGGCAGCTGTGGGGTGATTTAGTCTGGAAATATATAAACACTTATTGCAATGGGGGTTACTGTAACCTTTGGAGTATTTTCTCTGCTAGTCCAGACATCTCAGTGCAAAGTAATACACATTCTAAAGCTTTGGTATACTGAGTCACGAAAGGAGAGGGATTTCGTCAAAGAAAGAGTCATAGAGTTTTAATTCTATGGTGACAAATATAGGGTACTGTAGAATTACAACAGCATGACAACAGCACGTCAGCAGTCATGGCTCTAGTGTCGACTAAAGCCTACAAGGCTATGATACATAGAATAATCAGTAATCTGTATTGGTTTCAAGCAGCACGTCCCATGACTTGTCGTTATAATTTTTGGGTTGCCTTGTGCCAAGCTGGCATCTATTTCTAGAATTGATACGCTTTACATTCCAAACCAGAGAAGATGCTCAGCTCTAATGATGGTACTGTCACAAGATGCTGGTACTCTTGGTCCATCGGATCGTGAGAAAAGGAGTTTGTTGCGGTGTCAAACCGCATGCATCTTTTCTGGTCAACATGCCCGCACCTGTTTCCTTAGACAACATAGGTGACAGGATAATTATCAAGACTGGAATGGCAATGTATATAATGCATAGAGTTTTTCTCCCTTCTATTAGTTACCAGCTACCAGACTTGTCGAATTGACTCCTGTGCTGTTTTCTGTCTGTTTCACCCCAAACAGCAGGACAATCATTCCCTAAGTCAAGGACTGCTGAAAATAGGGCCTTTTGACGACATTTAATATATCTTCCTATCCATTAAACCATTAGATAGAGGGGACTCTCCATAAAACCTCGAAATACTCTAAGTTTTCCGTACCAACGCAGTCATATTTTGCCACAGTGCTGACTCTGAACGTGACGTCTTCAATGAGAAACCCACTAAGGAGGAGCTGGTGTCTCAGACAGAGGAGGCGTCATCAACACGATTAGCATCCACTGCTGTCATGCACACATCCATGGGAGATATACATATAAAACTGTTCCCCAAAGAGTGAGTACATAGTTAATGGTACACGCAAGGAGGTACCTGCGAACAGAATACCCTTCTGACTAGTTAGTAATGAGTGCATAAATTCGCTGTTAACAAACCATCCTTGGCAACGTGCACATCCTGAACTTTTCCCCATTATGGGCCGTCTAATCATATTTCCTACATATACCTAAAAAATGTTCTCCAAATAGGGTAAGATGAATTGTGTGATGCGATGGAATGGGTTGAGATGGAGTTTTTTTTAGATGAGATTCTATTTTACGCCGAGCAGTATTACTAAGTGTTTTCGCGTGATTCGGTCAGACACAAGCAAAAAATTTCAGACACCATCACGCTCGGTTACAAAAGCAAGTTTTGGTCACTTCGGAGTCATCCTCTCTCAACAAATGTGTGCCTAAGATCAGAAAATTGTGCAGTCTGTTTCGCAACTACGAAGTGACCCGCGAAGCGACCCTAGAATAAGTAACCGATCGATAAATAGCCTTGACATTTTAATAACCTTGACACTTTATAAACTGGCATGCCCACTTTCAGGCACAGAATTCTGTTCGCGTGTTTGAATTCACTTGCAGACTCAGCCGAGGTACATGGTTTGTAAAAATGCACTTTTTGGGGCACACTTTCGAGGGAACAATGGAACTGAGAATGCGTCTGAAACCCATTTCAGAACCAAAACCCGATCACGCGAATGCACCTATTATGACCGACTCGAGTTTAAAAAAATGGACTGTAGTCAAAATTACAGAATAAAAAGGGACCCCTGAGAGTGGGCTTCCTCCCAGGGGGGTTGCTGCTTCTGAAACGGTATCAAATTGTGAAAAAGTTGAAGGAACAATCGACCTTCTTGAGCCACATGTAGCTCGTTGTGACACAATAGTAATGGGCTAAAACTTGTGCCCAAAGTACACAAACATACATATACGCTGAGTGACACAGTTACATTAGTTGCCCTGTTTTTATAGATGCCCGAAGACAGTGGAGAACTTCACAGTTCACTGTCGTAATGGCTACTACAACAACCACATTTTCCATAGAATTATCAAAGGTTTTATGCTGCAGACAGGAGATCCAGAGGGTAAGTCACTCATTGGATGTTTAGTATTATTTGGCTCCGGTGGGGCATAGAGTTGTCCTATTAGAGAGAGGATATCTGTATATAACTAAGCGGCCGGTAGTTAAGATTTGGAGTTGTCCACTCAATGCGGTTTAATGGTAAAAGTAGACAATTCTAAATAGCTGTCAGTATTTTG
>Ga0224501_10001031_pt1 | contig 21407 bp, 22 predicted proteins | sample SF_Oct11_sed_USG_4_FD_169105 | JGI IMG/M metagenome (GOLD analysis project Ga0224501, IMG submission 169105) | Sediment microbial communities from San Francisco Bay, California, United States - SF_Oct11_sed_USGS_8_1 | ecosystem: Environmental > Aquatic > Marine > Sediment | place: USA...
ATGGTAAGCGAACCCCGATGAATGATTATCCGCTGAAGGGACGTGGTGGCCAGGGCGTCATTGCCATTCAGACCTCCGAGCGCAACGGCGATGTGGTTGGTGCCGTACTGGTGGCAGAGAATGAGGAGATCATGTTGATCACCGATGGCGGTACTCTGGTACGCACCCGTGTCGCCGAGGTCTCGTCGATGGGGCGCAATACTCAGGGCGTGCGTCTAATCAATCTGACCAAAGATGAGAAACTGATCGGTCTTGAGCGTATTGCAGAGTCCGATGAAGATGGAAACGAAGAGGAGGGTGAGGCCGACACCGAGGAGTGAGGCCGCACCCTTTCACGTAACAATAAAACCGCAAGAGGGTATTAACCAGATGGCACGTGTATTCAACTTCAGCGCCGGCCCGGCAATGTTGCCGCAGGCAGTGATCGAAAAGGCCCAGGCCGAGATGCTCGACTGGAACGGCAGCGGCATGTCGGTGATGGAGATGAGCCACCGCGGCAAGGAGTACATGTCGATCGCCGAGAAGGCCGAGGCCGACCTGCGCGAGGTGATGGGGATCCCCTCCAACTACAAGGTGCTGTTCCTGCAGGGCGGGGCCTCTAGCCAGTTCGCGATGATCCCGATGAACCTGCTGCGTGGCGCCACCACCGCCGACTACCTCAACACCGGTGACTGGTCGAAGAAGGCGATCGCCGAGGCGAAGCGCTACTGCACAGTCAACCTGGCCGCTGACACCTCCGAGGATAACTTCACACGAGCCCCGGCACAGTCGGAGCTGAAACTCTCCGCCGATGCCGCCTACGTCCACTACTGCCCCAACGAGACCATCCGTGGTGTGGAGTTCCCCTACATCCCCGCGGTGGGCGACAAGCCACTGCTGGCCGACATGTCCTCCACCATCCTGAGCCGCCCCATCGACGTTTCCAAGTTCGGCATGATCTACGCCGGGGCGCAGAAGAACATCGGCCCGGCGGGCCTCACCGTGGTGATCATCCGTGAGGATCTGATCGGCGAGACCCTCGCCGGCACCCCGACCATGTTCGACTACAAGACCCACGCCGAGAACGATTCGATGTACAACACCCCGCCCACCTACAGCTGGTACCTCGCCGGCCTGGTGTTCGAGTGGATCAAGGAGCAGGGCGGTCTGGCCAAGGTCGCCGAGGTCAACGAGCGCAAGGCGGCCAAGCTCTACGCAGCCATCGACGGCTCCGACTTCTACGCCAACCCGGTCGAGGTGGCGAGCCGTTCCTGGATGAACGTCCCCTTCACCCTGGCCAATGCCGAGCTCGATGCCGACTTCCTCGCCGAGGCGAAGAAGGTGGGCCTCACCACCCTCAAGGGTCACCGCTCGGTCGGCGGCATGCGCGCCTCCATCTATAACGCCATGCCCGAGGCGGGGATCGACACCCTGGTCGCCTTCATGGCGGAGTTCGAGAAGAAGCACGGCTAAGCCGCGCTGGGGGAGCAACCACAATGCACAAGATACTGACACTGAACAACATCTCCGCCGCCGGTCTGGACCGTCTGCCGCGCGACAGCTATGAGGTGGCATCGGAGTTTCAAAACCCCGATGCGATCCTGCTGCGCTCTTTCAAGATGCACGAGATGGCGATCCCCGCCTCGTTGAAGGCGGTGGGTCGCGCCGGTGCAGGGGTCAACAACATCCCGGTCGATAAGATGAGCGAGAAGGGGGTGGTGGTGTTTAACGCACCGGGTGCCAACTCCAACGCGGTAAAGGAGCTGGTGATCGCCGGTATGTTGATGGCCTGTCGCAATATCGCCCAGGCGTGGGACTTCTCGCGCAATCTTGAGGGGACCGATGAAGAGATTGGCAAGGCGACCGAGGCGGGCAAGAAGAACTACGGCGGCTTCGAGTTGCCGGGCCGTACCCTCGGGGTGGTCGGCCTGGGTGCCATCGGGGTGCGCATCGCCAATGCGGCGGTGGCCCTTGGCATGCACGTGATCGGCTTCGACCCGGGCATCACCGTCAAGGGGGCCTGGCAGCTCGATGCGGCGGTGAAGCAGGCGGGCAGTGTCGATGAGCTGCTCAACAACTCAGACTTCATCACCTTCCACGTGCCGCTGATCGATGCGACGAAAAACCTGATCAACGCCGATCGACTGAAGAGAATGAAAGATAACGTGGTGGTGCTCAACTTTGCCCGCGGCGGTATCGTTAACGACGAGGATATGGTGGCGGCACTCGATAGCGGCAAGGCCTACGCCTACGTCTGCGACTTCCCCACCAATCTCTTAAAGAAACACCCGCGCGTCATCACCCTGCCGCACCTCGGGGCCTCCACCCGCGAGGCGGAGGAGAACTGCGCCATCATGGTGGCAGACCAGGTGAAGGAGTATCTGGAGAACGGTAATATCACCAACTCGGTCAACTTCCCCGAGGTGGTGATGCCGCGTGCCGAGGGTTCGCACCGCATCACGATTGCCAACGCCAATGTGCCCAACATGCTGGGACAGATCTCCACCGACCTGGCCAGTGCCGGGCTCAATATCGTCGACATGCTCAACAAGTCGCGCGGCGAGCTCGCCTACACCGTGGTCGATGTGGACAAGGCGGTACCGCAGGAGATCATCGATCAGATCGCCGCCATCAATGGGGTGCTGTCGGTCAGGGCGATCAGTTAATCAACCATTGGGTTCGAGATGAGTAGCGAGGAAAAACTTCAGGCGATCCGCCAGCGTATCGACGTCTTGGACATCGAGCTGCAGGGCCTGCTCAACGAGCGTGCCGCGCTGGCCCAGGAGGTGGCGCGCGTCAAGCTGAAGGCGGGCGAGGGTGCGGTCTTCTACCGCCCCGAGCGCGAGGCACAGGTGCTGCGCGCGGTAAAGGCACGCAACCAGGGGCCGCTCCCGGCCGAGGAGGTGGCGCGCCTGTTCCGCGAGGTGATGTCGGCCTGCCTGGCGCTGGAGCGGCCGATGACCATCGCCTACCTCGGTCCGGCGGGGACCTTCTCCCACGAGGCGGCCCTCAAGCAGTTCGGCCATTCGATGGTGGGCAACCCGCTGCCGGCCCTCGACGAGGTGTTCCGCGAGGTGGAGGCGGGGAGTGCCGACTACGCAGTGGTGCCAGTGGAGAACTCCACCGAGGGGGCAGTCAACTACACCCTCGACCTGATGCTCGCCACGCCGCTGCGCATTTGTGGTGAGGTAGAGCTGCGGATCCACGACCACCTGATGACAAAGGCGGCCGAGCTTTCCGTCATCAAACGGGTCTACTCACACGCCCAGTCGCTGGCCCAGTGTCGCGAGTGGCTCGACACCAATCTGGCCGGTGCCGAGCGTATCGCCGTCAGCTCCAACGCCGAGGCCGCACGCCTTGCCAGCGGGGATAGCGAGGCTGCGGCCATCGCCGGGATCAGCGCCGCCGAGATCTATGAACTGCCGGTACTTGCACGCACCATAGAGGATAAGCCGGACAACACCACCCGCTTCCTGGTGCTGGGCCATTGCCAGGTGCCGCCGAGCGGCAAGGACAAGACCGCCCTGCTGGTCTCGACCCGCAACAAGCCGGGGGCACTCTCGCAGCTGCTACAGCCACTGGCCCGTCACGGCATCTCGATGAGCCGCATCGAGTCGCGGCCCTCACGCCAGGGCATGTGGGACTACGTATTCTTTCTCGAGATCGACGGCCATCAGCAGGATGAGGGGGTGACCCAGGCCCTCGCCGAGCTTGAAAACGAGGCCTCACTCTATAAAATCCTCGGCTCTTTCCCCAAGGCTGTGTTGTAGGACACGTCCATGATCGACTTTCTCAAACTGGCAAACCCCGGTGTCGCCGGGCTCCACCCCTATCAGGCTGGCAAGCCGATCGAGGAACTGGAGCGCGAGCTGGGGATCAGCAATATCATCAAGCTCGCCTCCAACGAAAATCCCCTCGGCCCCTCACCGAAGGCGATTGCCGCGATGCAGGCGGAGCTGGCCGATGTCTGGCTCTACCCGGACGGCAACGGCTTTGTGTTGAAGGAGAAGCTGGCCGCCCTGCATGGGGTGGCGATGAACCGGATCACCCTCGGCAACGGTTCCTCGGAGCCGCTGGAGTTTATCGTTCGTGCCTTCGTACAACCGGGCGATGAGGTGCTCTTCTCCGAGCACAGCTTCGCCATTTACCCTATCGTCACCCAGGCCGCGGGCGGGGTAGGGGTGGCGGCCCCGGCGAAGAACTGGGGCTTCGACCTCGATGCCCTCAAGGCGCAGATCAGCGCCAGGACCCGCGTCATCTTCATCGCCAACCCCAACAACCCCACCGGCACCTGGCTCGGCGCGGCAGAGCTGGAGGCCTTCATTGCCGCGGTGCCGGAGAACATCATCGTGGTGGTCGACGAGGCCTACTACGACTACGCCTCGCACCCGGCCACCGGGGCGTCGGGCTACCCCAATGCCATCGACTGGGTGGAGAAGTATCCCAACCTGATGGTGACCCGTACCTTCTCCAAGTCCTACGCCCTGGCGGGGCTGCGCGTCGGCTATGCCATCTCCCATCCGCAGGTGGCCGACCTGATGAACCGGGTGCGCCCCCCCTTCAACGTCAGCAACCTGGCGATGGCCGCCGCGGTGGCCGCACTCGATGATGCCGACCACCTGCGTGCCTCGGTGGAGATGAATGCTGCCGGTCTCAAGCAGCTGACTGCCGCCTTCGATGAGATGGGGCTGGAATATATCCCCTCGGTTGGCAACTTCATCAGCGTCGATGTTCAACGTGAGGGCAAACCGGTCTACGACGCCCTGCTGCGCGAGGGGGTGATTGTACGCCCCGTTGCCAACTACGCAATGCCGAACCACCTGCGCGTGACGGTGGGCAAAGCGGAGGAGAACGCACGCTTTATCCGCGCACTGAAGAAGGTGCTGGCCGGGTGATCAGGCAACTTACCATCTATGGTGTCGGCCTGATTGGCGGCTCCCTGGCTCGCGCCCTCAAGCAGGCGGGGGCGGTTGGGGAGGTCGTCGGTTATGGCCGCTCTGTTGAGCCTTTACAGAAGGCTGTCGAGCTTGGGGTCATCGACCGCTACGAGACCGATATCGCTACTGCCGTGGCTGGCAGCGATGTGGTGCTGCTGGGGGTGCCGGTGGGCGCAATGGAGGCGGTGCTCACCGAGCTCCGGCCGCACCTTGGCGCCGATACCATCATCACCGATGTGGGCAGCACCAAGGGTTCGGTGGTTGCCGCCGCCGAGAGGGTCTTCGGCAGCCTGCCACCACGCTTTATCCCCGGCCACCCCATCGCCGGTACCGAGCAGAGCGGGGTGGAGGCCTCATTCGCCGAGCTCTACCAGAACCGTCGTGTCATCCTCACCCCGGACGGGCAGAGCGATATCGATGCCCTGGAGCAGGTGCGCTGGATGTGGCAACAGGCGGGTGCTGAGGTGGTCGATATGCCGGTGGCCCACCACGACGAGGTGCTCGCCGCCACCAGCCACCTGCCGCACATGCTCGCCTTTACCCTGGTCGATACCCTGGCACGGCTGGAGGATCACGATGATATCTTCCGCTTCGCCGCTGGCGGTTTTCGCGACTTTACCCGTATCGCCTCCAGTAACCCGCAGATGTGGCACGACATCTGTCTGAACAATCGCGAGGCGCTGCTGAAGATGATCACCCGTTTTGGCGAGGAGCTGACATGCCTCGCCTCGGCTATCGAAAATGGCGATGGCGAGACCATCCTCAAGACCTTTGAACGTGCCAAGTTGGCACGCGATTCCTATTGCGAAACTAACAGTTAATCATAGTGTTATGAGTCATTCCTCGAAAAATATTCAATTTGTGGCACAACCTGGCGGCAACCTCAGCGGAGAAGTCCGCGTGCCTGGTGACAAGTCGATCTCCCATCGCTCGATCATGCTCGGCTCCCTCGCTGAGGGGACCACCGAGGTGAGCGGCTTCCTCGAAGGGGAGGACAGTCTCGCCACCCTGCAGGCCTTCCGCGACATGGGGGTGCAGATCGAGGGCCCCACGGCCGGGCGCGTCACCATCCACGGCGTCGGCCTGCACGGCCTCAAGCAACCGACCAGGTCTCTGGACCTTGGCAATTCCGGCACCTCGATGCGCCTGCTCTCCGGTCTGATGTCGGGGCAAGCCTTCGATGTGGAGATGGTGGGGGATGCCTCCCTCTCCGGTCGACCGATGAAGCGTGTCACCTTACCATTGGCGCAGATGGGGGCCGAGGTGGCCACCACCGAGGCGGGTACCCCGCCGCTCAAGGTCAAGGGTGGATGTCAGCTCCACGGCATCCACTACGATATGCCGGTCGCCTCGGCGCAGGTGAAGTCCTGCATCCTGCTTGCTGGCCTCTATGCCGATTCAACCACCTGCGTCACCGAGCCGGCCCCCACCCGTGACCATACCGAGCGGATGCTCAAGGGCTTCGGTTACCCGGTGAAGGTCGACGGTGCCACCGCCTGTGTCGAGCCGGGTGGCAGGCTCACTGCCACCACCATCGACGTGCCGGCCGACATCTCCTCGGCCACCTTCTTCATGGTGGGGGCGGCGATCGCCTCGGGCTCCGACATCACCCTGCAGCATGTCGGTATCAACCCGACCCGCATCGGTGTCATCAACATCCTGCGCCTGATGGGGGCCAACCTGGAGGTGCTAAACGAGCGCGAGGTAGGGGGCGAGCCGGTGGCCGACATCCGTGTGCGCGCCAGCCAGCTCAAGGGGATCCGCATTCCCGAAGATCAGGTACCCCTCGCCATCGACGAGTTCCCAGCCCTCTTCGTCGCCGCCGCCTGTGCCGAGGGGGAGACCGTCCTCACCGGCGCCGAGGAGCTACGGGTGAAGGAGTCGGACCGCATCCAGGTGATGGCCGATGGCCTGGTGGCGCTGGGCGTCGATGCCCGTGCCACCCCTGACGGTATCGTGATCCAGGGCGGCCCCATCGGCAGCGGCACGGTAGAGAGTCACGGCGACCACCGCATCGCCATGTCCTTTGCCATGGCGGCGCTGCGCGCCTCTGGCCCCATCACCATCAACGACTGCGCCAACGTCAACACCTCCTTCCCGGACTTTGTCGGGCTGGCGAGCCGTTGCGGCCTCAACATCAGCAGCCGGGAGGCATAAAAAATGACAGTGCCGGTGATCACCGTGGACGGCCCCAGCGGGGTCGGCAAGGGCACCATCAGCCATTTGCTGGCGCAGCACTTCGGTTTCCACTTTCTTGACAGCGGTGCCCTCTATCGCCTCACCGCCCTAGCTGCGTTGCGTCGTGGGGTCGACCTCACCGATGAGGGAGCGGTGGCAGCGATTGCCACCAATCTCGATGTCGTCTTTCTCCATGACAGCTCGGGCGAGGTGAAGATTCTTCTGGAGAATCAGGATGTCAGCCTGGATATTCGCACCGAGAAGGCGGGCAATAATGCCTCCAAGGTCGCTGTTCTGCCCGCCGTACGTGCAGCCCTGCTGCAGCGCCAACGCGACTTTGCCGAAGCGCCAGGTCTGGTAGCCGACGGGCGGGACATGGGCACCACAGTCTTCTCTCAGGCGTCGGTGAAACTGTTTCTTACTGCCTCTGCCGAGGTGAGGGCGGAAAGACGCTATAAGCAGTTGATAGAAAAGGGATTAGATGCTAATCTTCGCGGTCTGATTGAGGAGATTGAACAGCGTGACGAGCGAGACCGCTCACGCAGCACCTCCCCACTCAGGCCGGCCGACGACGCCATCACCCTCGACACCTCCAACAGGAGTATAGAAGAGGTCTTCGCAGAGGCGCTTAACCACTGCGAGGGGATTGCTCCCGGCCATTAACTCTGGGGTATACCGTTGCTGATTTCATCGAACGGTATGCGTTTGGTGAAACAACAACCCGCCATACTGCAGTCTGGTATCGCGGCACTATCTTTAGGTTATTACAGCGATGAGCGAAAGCTTTGCAGAACTCTTTGAAGAGTCCCTCTCCACTACCCAATTACGCCCCGGCACCATTGTTACCGGTACCGTGGTATCCATCGGATCTGACGTCGTAATCGTTAATGCGGGACTCAAGTCCGAAGGCATTATCGATATCGCCCAGTTCAAGAACGAGAACGGCGAGATCGAGGTTGCCGTTGGCGATCAGATCGACGTTGCCCTGGAGGCCGTCGAGGATGGCTTCGGTGCCACCCGCCTCTCTCGTGAGAAGGCCAAGCGCGCCGAGTCCTGGACCCGTCTGGAAAAGGCCCACGAGGCCGAAGAGACCGTTATCGGTCGCATTATCGACAAGGTCAAGGGCGGTTTCACCGTCGAGCTGCAGGATATTCGTGCCTTCCTGCCAGGCTCCCTGGTCGATGTCCGTCCCGTACGTGACACTCAGTACCTTGAGGGCAAGGACCTCGAGTTCAAGGTTATCAAGCTTGATCGCAAGCGCAATAACGTGGTTGTTTCCCGTCGTGCCGTCGTTGAGACCGAGTCGAGTGAAGAGCGCGAGCAGTTGCTGGCCAATCTGCAGGATGGTATGGAGGTCAAGGGTATCGTCAAGAACCTGACGGACTATGGTGCCTTCGTCGACCTCGGCGGTATTGATGGCCTGCTCCATATCACCGACATGGCGTGGAAGCGCGTCAAGCATCCGAACGAGATCGTAGAGGTTGGTCAGGAGATCGACGTCAAGGTTCTCAAGTTTGACCGCGAGCGCAACCGCGTCTCCCTCGGCCTTAAGCAGATGGGCGAGGATCCGTGGGAAGATATCACCCGTCGTTATCCCGAGGGCACCCGCCTGCACGGTAAGGTGACCAACCTCACCGACTACGGCTGCTTCGTCGAGATCGAAGATGGCGTTGAGGGTCTGGTACACGTCTCCGAGATGGACTGGACCAATAAGAATATCCACCCCTCCAAGGTTGTACAGCTTGGCGATGAGGCCGAGGTGGTAGTTCTCGATATCGACGCTGAGCGTCGTCGTATCTCACTGGGCATGAAGCAGTGTCAGGCCAATCCGTGGGAAGAGTTTGCCGGAAGCCACAACAAGGGCGACCGTGTCTCCGGTACCATCAAGTCGATCACCGATTTCGGTATCTTCATCGGTCTGGACGGCGGTATCGACGGTCTGGTGCACCTCTCCGATATCTCCTGGGAGGAGAATGGCGAAGAGCAGGTACACAACTACAAGAAGGGACAGGAGCTGGAGGCGGTTATCCTTGCCATCGATCCTGAGCGTGAGCGCATCTCTCTGGGCATCAAGCAGATGGAGCAGGACCCCTTCTCCGACTTCCTTGGCCAGAACAAGAAGGGCAGCATCGTTAACGGTACTGTTCGTGAGGTAGATGCCAAGGGTGCCGTGATCGATCTGGCTGAGGGTGTTGAGGGATATCTGCGTGCCTCTGAACTCTCTGCAGACCGTGTTGAGGATGCCCGTACTCTGCTCAAAGAGGGAGACAGCGTTGAAGCTAAATTCATCGGTGTTGACCGCAAGAACCGCACCATCAACCTCTCCATTAAGGCGAAAGATGTGGAAGAGGAGCAAGAGGCTGTTCAGGACTACAATCGTTCCGCTCCAGTGAACCCGACTCTGGGTGACCTGCTTAAGGAACAGATGGTAAGTAAGGAAGACTAAGTGGATGGGCAGGGGGTGCGAAAGTGCCCCCTGCCTCCATTGCTTATTTGGGGAGTGATAATGACAAAATCAGAATTAATCGAAAGACTCTCACGTAAACAGTCGCAGTTACCCTATAAAGATGTCGAATTGGCGGTAAAGACCATTCTCGATCAAATGGGGCACAGCCTGTCGAATGGTGAGCGTATTGAAATTCGCGGTTTTGGCAGTTTTTCCCTTCACTATCGCCCACCTCGGATGGGGCGTAATCCCAAGACCGGTGCCTCGGTTGCACTTGGTTCAAAATATGTTCCACACTTCAAGCCGGGCAAAGAGCTGCGCGAACGCGTAGATGACGGATTGAAGAATGGCAATCAAATTCAGGGTGAGAGCTCCTGATATCAGTTTCCGTTGGTTCGATGCGATTGTAGTTTGCGCATGTGCCACAATCTTCTGTTCAAGGCGTGATGTGGAATAAAAGATGATACGTGCCTTGTTGATACTCCTGCTTATCCTGCTGGCTATTGTCGTCAGTGTCCTGACCCGACTCAATCTTGAGGTGGTCAACTTTCACTACTATTTTGGCTCAGTGGCGTTGCCGCTTATGTTGCTTCTGGCGCTGGTCTTTGTCTTCGGCGCATTAACAGGGTTGATGCTGACATTTGCACTGGCTTTGTCTACGTATTCTGAACGCAAGCGATTAAAACGGGCCCTTGCGCTCAGGGAGCAGGAGATCCGCAATCTGCGAGACATCCCGATCAAGGATAGACATTAAATGCCACTGGAGAATTTGCTCTTTTTGCTGTTACCGATCGCGGCCTTCTCTGGTTGGTTGGTTGGTATACGTCGTGAGCGAAGCAAGGCAGCCAGCAAAGCAGGCTACCTTTCATTATCTCAGGGATATTTCAAAGGTCTTAATTATCTTCTTAATGAGCAATCTGACAAAGCCCTTGAGGTATTTGTGCAGATGTCTGAGGTCGATAGCGAGACAGTTGATCTCCACTTTGCCCTGGCGAGTCTGTTTGCGCGTCGCGGTGAGGTGGAGCGAGCAATACGTATACACCAGAATCTGATAGCACGACCGGTTCTTACACAGCGCGATCGCAACCGTGCCTTGTATGAGTTGGCTGGGGACTACATGCGGGCTGGTCTCCTGGATCGAGCTGAGAGTCTCTACTCGGAACTGGTGGATGATGCAGAGTATGGACAGCTTAGTCGACGCCAGTTGCTGGACGTCTATCAACAGGAGAAGGAGTGGGATAAGGCAATTGCTATAGCAAGGCGTCTTGACACGATCAGAGGTCAGCCGTTAAGCCCCACTCTGGCACACTTTTATTGTGAATTGGCCGATGCCGCACTGGCCAGAGGCGATGCCACACTGGCAATGCAAAATGTAAAACGCGCCTTTAGTGAAGATAAAAATAGTGTACGAGCAACGCTCACTGAGGCCAGATTCTACCTGTTAAGTAAAAACAGTCGAGCGGCAATTAAGTCACTTAAGCGGGTTGAAAAACAGAATAGCGACTATTTACCGCTGATCCTTGATCCGATGCAACAGGCTTATGTGATGGAAGGAAACAGTGCTGGATTTGTCGATTATCTGCGAGAGTTATCGAATGGTGCCAGCATTAGCACGGTTCTAACACTTAGCAATCTGCTGCAACAGCAGGAGGGTGATGATGCTGCACTCAAACTTCTGTCGCAGATAATGCAACAACGTCCCTCTCTACGTCTGCTACAGCAGATGCTGTTACTCTATACTCGTCGACACGCAGAGAGTCGTGAGCTGAAATTGGCACTTGATACACTTGAAAAGTATATGCATGACAAGCCATTTTATCACTGTACGAACTGTGGCTTTCAGAGTCGCAACATGCAGTGGCAGTGCCCAAGTTGTAAACAGTGGGATCGAGTGAGGCCGATCCACGGAATTGATGGTGACTAACAAAGGTTAACTATGAGCAATAACTCCCCGATTATCGTTGCACTCGATTTTCCTTCGGCCGCTCAGGCGCTTGAACTGGTAGAACGGCTTGAGCCACAGAGGTGCCGTCTTAAAGTAGGTAAGGAGCTGTTTACCCGTAGCGGCCCCACATTTGTGGAGAAGCTGGTAGATCAGGGGTACGACGTCTTTCTTGATCTGAAGTTTCACGATATCCCCAACACCGTTGCGGCGGCCTGTCGTGCGGCAGCGGATCTTGGCGTATGGATGGTTAATGTTCACGCACAGGGGGGACGCAAAATGATGGAGGCTGCCAGTGAGGCGTTGCAACACTCGTCACATCAGCCCCTGCTGATCGCCGTTACCATTCTCACCAGTATGGCTGAGGATGATATCCATGAGGTGGGTCTTGGCGGAACACCGGCAGAGAACGTAAAGCGGCTGGCAAAACTGGCAGAGGGTTCCGGACTTAACGGTGTTGTCTGTTCGCCGCAGGAGGTGGCGATGCTGCGTGAGACGATTAGCGCTGAGTTTAATCTCGTAACACCGGGTATTCGTCCTAGCTGGAGCGCGAAAGGCGATCAGGCCCGCATCACCACCCCAGCCGATGCGACAAGGCTTGGTTCAAACTATCTGGTCATTGGCCGTCCAATAACAGCGGCGGATGAACCACTCGAGGCGCTGCAAAAAATAGAGGATGAGCTTCGAGGCTAAATCAGAATAACCCTACATTAAATAAGATTAAATTCCGATATCAGCAAACCCCCTTCCGTGAGTATTGTATCCGCGGCAACTGAATGCCGCAGACAGTTAACGGAGGAATACTGATGAAAAAGCTACATCACCTGTTTATCGCCATTGCACTTCTCTTCGCAAGTAACTTTGCCGTTGCAGAGGTGGTCAATATTAATACTGCCGATGCAACAACACTGGCAGCCAATATCGTTGGCATTGGTGAGAAAAAGGCACTGGCGATCGTCCAGTTCCGTGAGGAGCACGGTCCCTTTAAGTCGGTAGATGAACTGACTCAGGTAAAGGGGATCGGCCTGAAACTCGTCGACAATAATCGTGAAAATCTTACTGTAAAGAGTGATTAATCAGGTACCTGACCATGGAGGTTACCTCGTCGGTAACCTCCATCATTGCGATATATTCTCTCCCGTGTCAGACTTCAAATGCGCATCTTTTGTGGGTTATTTCCTACAAAATTCTTGACAAAACTACTATACAAAGTTATTCCTCTATCTGCGCGGCTTGAAACGCCACCCATTTAACTACAAATAGAGACGACAGCCGGTAATGGTATCCGGTTGTGAAAACACTAGATTAAACAGGAGAAACTTATGCCACTATTTCAATGGGAAGATAAATATAGTGTTGGCAATGCCACTATGGATAGCCACCACCAGAGACTGTTCGATATTCTGAATGTGATCCACGATGCCGCACGTGAAGGGCGTGGCGAGGAGATCATTGAGAAAGAGCTCAATGAGCTGGAAAGCTATACCAAGTATCACTTCGATGAGGAAGACAAGCTGATGGTTCAGACCGGGTACCCGGGACTTGAGGCTCAGCGACAGGCACACAAGGCCTTTCTGGCCAAGATCGCCGAATATCAGCAGCAGGTCGCCGATGGTGATGGGGTCTATGTGGTAGGTAGCGTTGCGGTAACGGTAAAAGACTGGCTGAAGCAGCACATTCTTACCATGGATATGCAGTATGAGGACTACCTGAGTAAAGTCTAATCAGCCCTGCCTGACCTCAAACGTTGCACGGGGACTCCCCCGTGCAGTAACTCTGTTCCACTCCTTTCGCCTTGTTGGTCCACACAGATTTGTGGCATCCTCAGGGGCATGAATACCCACAGAACGATTGAAAAAAGGGGTGCTTTCGCAGCTCTTTTTTTTCTTACACTCATACTATTTCATTCCCCTTCTACTGCCGAGACGGTTACTCTTGCCGTCGCCGCCAATTTTACTGAGGTAACGGCCGAACTGGTTTCGCGCTTTGAGCAGCATAGTGGGCACCGTGCAAAGGTGAGTTACGGTTCAACCGGCAAGCTCTACGCACAGATCAAGCATGGCGCTCCGTTTGATCTCTTTCTTGCGGCCGATGAGGAGAGACCAAAACGACTTGTGGAGGAGGGTGATGCAATCGGCGCAAGCCGCTTTACCTACGCAAGGGGTGAGTTGGTGTTGTGGAGTGCCGATGAGGGGCTCTTCTCGGATGGGGAGGCCTACCTGAAGAGGGGTGAGATCACTCGTCTGGCGATTGCCAACCCGCAGACTGCACCCTATGGTGTGGCGGCTCAGCAGTTACTTCATCGCCTGGGACGTTGGGAGAGCCTCATGCCACACCTGGTGCGCGGTGATTCGATCACACAGACCTTTCAGTTTGTCGCTACCGGCAACGCAGAGACGGGATTGGTCGCTGCCTCGCAGCTCAGATCATGGCCTCATCGGGGGAGTGTGTGGCGAGTACCGCAGCACTATCATGCTCCGATCGCACAACAGGCTGTCCTGTTGAAACGAGCAGAGAGGAATCCGGCAGCGCAGGCATTTGTCCATTATCTTGCCAGTGATGAGGCAAAGAGAGTGATTCGGGATTTCGGTTATGTTGTGGAATAATGAGGAAGCGATAATTAGCGGGATCTCAATTGATGGAGTTTGACTGGCAGCCCGTCTGGCTGACCCTGAAACTGGCCACTGCGACCACTTTCGTGCTGTTATTCGTTGGTACCCCCATCGCCTGGTGGTTGTCGCAAACCCGTTGTCGACTTAAATATGTGGTCGGTGCCGTAGTGGCGATGCCACTCGTATTGCCCCCCACAGTGCTAGGCTTCTATCTACTGGTTTTTCTTGGCCCGAATGGTCCTGGCGGCCAGTTGACCCATGCACTGGGCATAGGGACCCTCCCTTTTACCTTCACAGGGCTGGTTGTAGCCTCGGTTCTCTACTCTCTCCCCTTTGTGGTGCAGCCCCTGCAAAATGCCTTTGAGGCACTGGGCAGCCGTTCTCTGGAGGTAGCCGCCACCTTACGCGCCTCTCCACTTGACCGTTTCTTTCACGTCGTCGTGCCGCTCGCCCGCCCCGGGTTTCTTACCGCCATGGTGCTCGGCTTTGCCCATACGGTAGGAGAGTTCGGGGTGGTGCTGATGATTGGTGGCAATATACCCGGTGAGACCAAGGTGCTCTCTGTGGCGATCTACGATCACGTAGAGACCCTGCAGTATGAACAGGCCCATCTCCTCTCGGCAGGCATGATCGGTTTTGCCTTTGTGGTTTTGCTGCTGCTCTATCTACTCAACGGCAGATTGCATCGGAGTGAACTCTGATGGCAGGTATTCAGGCAACGATCAGGAGCCGATTGGGTGATTTCTCACTAGATGTAACGCTCGATATCCCGGCCAGTGGCATCACCGCGTTGTTCGGACACTCCGGTTCTGGTAAGACCGCGATCTTGCGATCCATTGCGGGGCTGGAATCGTTTGAAGGTGATATGTTTGTCGGCGATGAGCCCTGGCAGCAGGGCAAAACGATCTTGCCAGTACATAGGCGTCCTCTCGGTTATGTTTTTCAGGAGTCGAGTCTCTTCCCTCATCTGTCGGTGCAGGAAAATTTATTATTTGGTTATAAACGCACGCCTGAACAATCACGCCTGCTTGGTCTCGAGCAGGTGAGTGAGTGGCTGGGGCTCGAGCAGTTACTGCTGCGCCGCACGCAGCGACTCTCTGGCGGTGAGCGACAACGGGTCGCAATCGGCCGTGCACTGTTAACCAGCCCAAAATTGCTGTTAATGGATGAACCACTCTCGGCACTTGATGAGCAGAGTAAGCGTGAGATCATGCCCTATCTGGAGCGGTTACATGACTACCTCCCTATACCGGTGATTTACGTTAGTCACTCACTGACCGAGGTGGCACGCCTTGCCGATCACATGGTGTGGCTAAATGGAGGGCGGGTAGTAGATAGCGGCAGTGTACAGAGTATGCTGACCCGTATGGAACTGGCGATCTCTCACGGTGATGAGGCGGCAGCGGTACTCGATACCGTGGTGGCGGGAGAGGATGAACAGTATCACCTCACAGCACTCGACTGCCGCTTCGGTAGACTCTGGGTCAAACGCATGGAGAAGAGCCTGGGTGACAGTGTCAGGGTGCGCATCCCGGCGCGGGATGTCAGTCTTAGCCTGGAGGAGGAGACACAGAGCAGTATCCTCAATATCTGGCGTGCCGAGGTGGTTGAAATTGCGGCTGCGGGTGCAGGACAGATGTTGATCAAACTCTGTTGCCCTGAGCGCAAGGGTGATCAGCCCTTATTGGCACGCATCACCTGCAAGTCCCACGACCGTTTGGGGGTCCGCATCGGCACTCAGCTCTATGCCCGAATAAAGAGTGTCGGCCTGCTGGAGTAATCATCTTCTATACTTAACGTCAGAGGCGTAGAACTTGGAGTTACATTACAGTGAAAGTTAGATTCAGAATATTAGTATCCACTATGGTGATGCTTATGGGGATCTCCGCTTACTCTCCAGCCCAGGCAATTGAGATCAATGTGTTGATGGAGCATATCGACAGGCTGTGGCGGGGGGATACCTCGCAGGTCACCATGTCGATGACGGTAAAGACCCGCCGCTACCAGCGCAGTATGAAGATGGAGGCGTGGTCACGTGGCAAGGAGCATTCGCTGATCATTATCCGTGAGCCCATCAAGGATCGCGGCATCGCCACCCTCAAGGTGGAGGAGAATATCTGGAACTACCTGCCGAAGATCAACCGCGTGACCAAGGTGCCCGCCAGCATGATGTCCGGCTCCTGGATGGGTAGCCACTTTACCAACGATGACCTGGTGAAGGAGAGTACCTTTATTGACGACTTCGACTCGGTGATCAGTTTCGAGGGGGAGCGAGACGGTGTTGCCATCTACGAGGTGACCTCCACCCCCAAACCCGATGCGGCGGTGGTATGGGGCAAGGTGGTGATGACGATTCATCAGGACAACTTCGCCCCCCTGCACGCCTATTACTATGACGAGGAGGGGATACAGGTAAGAGTGATGCGTTTTGATCAAATCCGCGAGGTAGATGGGCGCGCCATCCCCATGCGCATGACCCTGATCCCCGAAGACAAACCGGGGGAGTTGACCGAGGTGCTCTATGAAGAGGTCGCCTTCGGTATCACGTTAAGGGAAGACTTCTTCTCTCTGCAAAACCTCAAACAGCGCCGCTGATCGATGGTCACAACATCACCTCATCATAGTCATCCGTTAAGTCGTCTGCCGATGTTGCTGTTTATCGCCTGGCGTAATATCTGGCGCAATCCGGTGCGTAGCCTGCTAACCATCGCCGCCCTCGGTGGCGGGGTGGTTATGGTGATCCTCTATGCAGCCTTCCTTGAGGGGATGACGCGGCAAATGGTGCAGTATGCCACCGAGATCTCCACCGGGCAGATGCAGCTCCATCGTCAGTCGTTTGTCGATGATCAGGACCTCTATGCCACACTCCCCTGGCACTATATTGAACGTATCGAACGGCGTCTGCCGGAGGTGGTGGCTGCACCGCGCCTCTACGCCGCCGGGCTTGCCAGTGCGGGCGATAACTCAAGCGGTGTGATGATCAAGGCAATCGATCCGCTACGCGAGCGAAGGGTAACCAAAATGCTCGATCACCTGCGCAGTGGTGAGGCACGCTTTGATGCGGTCAGTAGCAACGAGGGAGTAGAGAGACGCTATAACGTTGTCATCGGTACCCAGATGGCGAGGAATATGCACCTCAATATCGGTGATGAACTGGTGCTGATCACTCAGGCGGCCGATGGCAGTATCGGCAATGCGCTTTTCAGGATTGGCGGGGTATTGCGTCCGGTGGAGCCCAACTTCGATCGCATGGGGGTGTTGATGTCGATCGAAGCCTACCAGCAGCTGATGTATCTTGAAGAGGGGTTTCACGAACTTGCGCTGTGGACTCAGGATCTCACAGCACTGGAGCAGCCGCAGCAGCCGCAGCAGCACGTCGCATCGCTGCTTACGGAGTTACACGCTGAACAGCCGCTGGATGAGCTTGGCGGTGCGGCGATGGTACGTAACTGGCGTCAGTTGACACCAGCGATCGCCGATATGCTGGAGTTAAGTAAAGCGATGGTGATCATTGTCGGTTTTATTATCGTTGGCCTCGCCTCATTGGGGATGCTAAACACCATGTTGATGGCGGTTCATGAACGTACCCATGAGTTTGGTATTCTGCTCTCTATCGGAATGAGCCGCTGGTGGTTGCTGCTGATGGTGCTGTTTGAATCACTCTTTCTGGCGCTGATCTCTGCCGTGATTGGTTCGATCGCTGGCACCTTTGTGGCACGATATTTTGAACAGTACGGGATCGACTTTAGTGGCTCAATGCCCGACGGCTATGACTGGGGTGGCATCGTCTTTGAACCGGTGATGCGCGGTCACTTTGAACCACAGCACCTTCTCAGCAGCAGTCTGCTGATGATTACTATCGCAATGCTGGCGTCATTGATCCCCTCATGGCGTACCGTGAGAATGAAACCTGCAGAGGTGCTGCGATGAGTCAGCGGCACAGCAGGTTACCGCTAACGGTTCTCTTTAGCCTGGCGTGGCGGAATCTTTGGCGTCATCGTCGTCGTACGATTATCACCCTTAGCTCCATCGCCATCGGTTTTGCCCTGGCGGTACTCTCCATCGGTATTGGTGACGGTAGCCACAACTCCATGATCAGAAATGCGATCAAACTGGGTGAGGGGCACATCACTGTTCAGCCACGCGGGTATCTGGAGGCGCCTGCCAATTACAAATATGTCGCCGATGGCACTACCCTCGCGCAGCAGATCGCAGAACTGAAGATCAACGGCAGCGTACAGCCACGAGTCTCGCTACAGGTGTTGGCCAGTACCGCCAACAACTCGGTTGGGGCGGCACTGGAGGGGATCGTCTCCGCCGATGACCCGCGCGCCCTGATGCTACAGCCGATGCTGGTTGAGGGCAGGTGGCTGCACTCGGATGATAGCCGTGGCATCCTCATCGGTGATGGCATGGCGCGCAAGCTCAAGGCGAAATTGGGTAGTAAGGTAGTAGTGATGGCGGGCAGGCAGGGGGGCGACTCACAGGCACAGCTGGGTAGGGTCAGCGGTATCTTTGATTCAAAAGTGGATGAGCTGGACGACTTTCTTGTGATCAGTAATCTCGGCTTTGCTCGGCTGTTTCTCGAAGGGGAGGGGGCCGACCTGACTACCAGACCAGTTACCCGTTACGCGATATTTCTCAATGATGAGGCGGAGATGACGCAGTGGAAGAGTCAGCTGCGTGAGATCATCGATACGAGAAGTATGGTCGCCCTCGACTGGCAGGAGATGATGCCGCAACTGGTGCAGTTTATTGTGATTGATGATGCGGGTAATTACGTCATTTTATCACTCATTCTGATCCTTGTTGTTTTTGGTATCGTCAATACCGTATTGATGAGTGTGCTGGAGCGTACCCGGGAGTTCGGTTTGTTGCGTGCGCTGGGCATGAGTCGTCACCACCTGCTACTACTTGTCTTCTGTGAATCTTTGCTGCTGAGTCTGCTGGCGGTGGTGATCGGCTGGGTCGTTGGCGGTGCCATTCATCTCTGGTTTGCCGGACACGGCATCGATTTCTCTGCCCTGATCGCAGAGGGGACGGCTATCATGGGTACCTTTATGGACCCGATTGTCTACACTGAACTCTCTTCCGCACGTGTACTACAGCTGACCGCCATCATCTTCATCTCTACACTAAGTTCCGGGATCTATCCGGCGATCAAGGCGGCGAGAATCACCCCGGTTGAGGCACTGAGAACATGAGAGGAATTCACTTATGCCACTACTGACACTGGAGGGTCTCGGAAAACGCTATCGTCAGGGTGAGGTCGAGGTTACGGCGTTACATGATGTTAACTTGAGTGTGGAGGAGGGGGAGTTTGCCGCGCTGGTCGGTCCGTCCGGTTCCGGTAAGACCACGCTACTCAATATTATCGGCGGGCTTGATAGCCCGAGTAGTGGTCGTGTCCATCTCAACGGTATCGATATTACAGCACTGAGTGAGAGTGAACTTTCCGATTTTCGTCTGCTACAGCTGGGCTTTATTTTTCAGGCCTACAATCTGGTACCGGTATTGAGTGCTCTTGAAAATGTGGAACTGGTGATGGTGATGCAGGGGCGTCACCTGCATGAGCGGCGTGAGCGCGCTGAACACTATCTCCAGCTGGTTGGCCTGGAGTCGATGATGCACCGTCGTCCTGCTGCGCTCAGTGGTGGGCAGCAGCAGCGTGTGGCGGTGGCAAGGGCACTCGCCGCCGGGCCTCGTCTGGTACTGGCCGATGAGCCGACCGCCAATCTTGATTCGGAGAACGCCACCGCACTGCTCGACATCATGCATCGCCTCTCTCATGAGGAGAAGACCACCTTTATCTTCTCTACCCACGACCCGCGTGTGATGGAGCGTGCAGAGCGGATCATTACCCTGCGTGATGGCGTGGTAGAGGGTGATGAGCGGATCGAACAGCATCGGCATGGGCAATAGGCGATATCTGTTGCTATTGCTGCTGACGGCACTGGAGCCTGCCGCCGCTGTGGAGTTGAGCGGGCGCTTCTCCATTCTCGGGGCGGTGGCGTATGCCGACAGGGGTGACCTCGGTTATCAGGTCAATGCAGACAATCGCCTCTATGCCGATCAGCAGGCGTTGCGGATCATGGTCGATGAGTCCGATGCGCAGAGTGAGTGGTCAGCACACCTGCGTACCACACGGCTGCACAGCGACGGTTTTACAGCGACGGGGACGCACAGCAGTGCGCTCTTTCGCTATGGCGACCTTGGCGGTGAGTTGTTGAATGATAACTCAACCACCGTGCGCTATGAGATGGATCGCCTCTACTATCGGTACCACCTCTCCGATGCTGCCCTGAGCGTCGGCAGACAGGCGGTGGAGTGGGGGAGCGGTCGTTTTTGGCAACCCCTCAACGTCTTTGGTGCCTTTTCACCCACCGATCTCGATACCGATTACAAACCGGGGATTGATGCCCTGAGTGTTGAATATTTTTCCTCTCAATTCTCCTCGCTTCACGGGGTTTACGCCTTGGGGCCCGAAGATCAGAGTGTCATCAAAGATAGCGGAGCTCTCCACTACCGCCGACAGATGGGGCAGCTTTCTCAACTGACATTGCTGGCTGCAAAGATTACCGGTAACCGCGTCTATGGCGCCGCATTCGAAAGCTCATTAGACGGGGTTGGCTGGCGTATCGAAGGGGTTAACTATGAGCTGGAGAGTACAGGCGATCGGTCACACTTTGTTATTGCGGGCATCGATTATCATTTCGATGGCGGCACAATGGTGATCGCCGAGTATTACAATAATAGCCGCGGCGCGACGAGTGAACAGGATCTGAGTGGTAGCTATAGTGACCCCCTTATCGCCAGCGGATTACAGCAGCATCTCTCACGACAGCTTGTTGGTATAGGGCTCTCTCGAGACCTGACCCCACTGTTAAATGGTGGTTATACCCTCATCGCGAGTCAACTTGATGATGGATGGTCTCAGCTGCACCAGTTTAATCTTGTCTACTCGGTGAGTAACGAGTCTGATCTGCTCGCCTCCCTTATGTTACCGACAGGAAAAGGGCTGGCGACCACTGGACAGCCACGGTCAGAGTTTGGTCATCTGCCCGCGTCATTGACACTGCGTCTGCGCGTCTATTTTTAGGAAATCTCCGGAATCCACCTTGAGCGCGTTGTCACAATTTTAGTCATCACTCCTTGAGTTTTTACTGATCACACACAATCTATATTGTATGGAGTGATGGATTGGGGGAGTGTGATGCCGCAGTTACCCAGCGGGCAATATGTCGATATTATGGCTGAGCGTGCGCGTTACCATGCACGCCGGCTCCGACTCCGTGTCTCTGCCAACACCCCCC
>Ga0224501_10001032_pt1 | contig 21405 bp, 18 predicted proteins | sample SF_Oct11_sed_USG_4_FD_169105 | JGI IMG/M metagenome (GOLD analysis project Ga0224501, IMG submission 169105) | Sediment microbial communities from San Francisco Bay, California, United States - SF_Oct11_sed_USGS_8_1 | ecosystem: Environmental > Aquatic > Marine > Sediment | place: USA...
GTATTAAGGTCCCTTCTCCCCGGGTGGGAGAAGGCCAGGATGAGGGGGCCTTCATGATTATTCCTCTTACCAGGGAGAGGACACAGTTGGGTTAATTTACCAGCGGAGGTACTCCGCCTCCTCCTTTGTGAAGCCTGCCCTGAGCTTGACGAAGGAGGGGGCCGGGGGGATTTGGGTTGGGGTGATTTTGGGTTGAGGAAAACTCCTCAACCCTTTTTTATTTTTTCCGTGATGTTCACTTAGATATTAGAATCAGCCCCCGCTACGGCGCTTATAGGCCATGCCAGCCAATTCCTTGAGAATGTCCTGCTTAGTTTCTATATCTTCCTTGGAGAGTCGTATGCGATAAGTCCCCCACCGTTTTGCATATTCCAGGGAATCAAGACCTGCCTCTTCAAGTTTAGTCTCTATTTCATCAGAATTTTTAAGTTTAGGTTCAAAAAGAATTTTGTTTTTCTGTGGCCTGAAGACTACAAAATTATAGGGTTGCCCTTCTTTAGACAAACCAATATAGAATTTGTTGTACTTTAACTCGAGGTCTGGGTCAATTTCCCTTACAAGATTGAGAAGAGTGTCGGCCAGAGCAACGGTTGCCTTGGTCGCTCTTTTTTCCCAATAGTCCCGGTCTGCTGGAGCAGATTCGGCGTCTTCATCATCGTCTACCGGCCCTCGGGAAAGCTCATCCATCACCGTACTAAAGACCAGGGTAATATTGTCTCCCACTTTTAATGCCTGCGTTTGGATTGCTATGAGAGGAATAGTCCCATTAAATAGAGAAACGACATTTAAAAATCGGCTGGTAATGTCTTCGGCCACCAAAACAGCACAATGATCATATTGAGGATACCGTTTTCTCTCGATATCCCAATATTCAATGGTGCGTATTATATGGCTCTCATCTGTGGCTCCGAGCTGGAGCTCAACTTCATATCTTCTCTGAGTATCGGGGTCTTGCAGAAGGAGATCAAGTCTCCCAGCGCGTGGCTGAATGCGTTCTTTATCCCGAAGGACCAAGTCGCCTAACCCCAGAATGGAAGGGTCCTCTGCGATGAGCTCCTGAACCCACTTTTCGGAGTACTCAGAATTAGATTTAAGCCATACTCTTTCCGGTTTTATGTATTTTGAAGACATTGGCAAATTTCTCCTTCATATCCTTTACTTTTTACCGGAAGGTAAAAAGTCGATAGTGTCTATCTCCTGCATGATCTTGTCAGTTTCAGTTAAGGCAGCAATAATGCGTTGCCAATGCTGAAGGTCTTCAAATGAAAGTTTATGACCTTTGCGATAGTTTAGCCACTTTTGGGCAGGTTGATAACCGCCAATATAAAATTCCCAAGCAACTTGTGGTACGTTTCCAAAAAATTGAGTTTTGTTTATCCAGACCTTCCCATCCACGAAGCGAGGTTTTTTGACTTCATTGTCACCGTCCGCAGGGTAAGTGGTGACCAGTTTATTGAGTTTATCGCTTTCCATCAAATGTAACTCACGAAGCTGTGTCCCACATTCAGCAAGTTGATGAAAGATTTTCGGGTTTTCCGGAAAAGGTATCCGCGGAAAGTTAGATTTTAAAAATTCAGAATAGCGTTCGCGGTAAGTAGAGCTGTAAAGGACGGCATATATGTAATCGAATAGATTTTCTGGTATGGCATTCGGTACTGTTTCTTTGATCTGTCTATAGATTTTTGGATTGAAGTTTGGGGTCTTAGTTTCACCTTTTTCAAAAAAAGTTTCATAGAGATAAAGTGGGCCAATGACCATGGAATCCCCTGCGCTGTCTAGGAGGTGTCTATCACTTATAAATCTTGTGACGTAAAAATAACTTGTTCTAATAGCCCGATTTATTCTTGTAAACACCAATCCGATGTTTCCTTTTAAAAAGTGCTTCATTACTTCGTGTCTGGGTCGCCAGAGTACACCTTGACTCTTGTCTGTATAAATGGTTTTTCTGAAATCGAACGGACGATAATGGATGTCGGATACCAAGGGAGAATTGATATTTATGTCATTACAGACTTGATCAATCTTTTCATATGAGAGGTTGTATTTCGTATGTAAATTTTCTCTTTCTGGGTTCCTAAAGTCATCTAATACTTGGAGTATATCTGTTTGATTGAATTTAATGACGGTTGAATCTTTTGCGGTTTCTATTCCGGTTGAATATGTTATGAATAGTTCTTCCAGTTTGAATCCAGAGCTATATTCCTCTTCGAGATCAAAATTTTTTGGTGCAAAAAAATAAGATGGACATTTATATTTTAGTTTTCTAAAAGGTGTGCTCTTTATGTTGTTTTCTATTAACCGTTCGTACTTTTTTACCCGTGAACCGAAGCTGTCAAAATGGTAAACATTTCCTAACTTTTGACTTCTTTCTTTATGCTTTATGTAAATAGAAATACTTACGCCTTGCTGAATATCAAAAACATTTTCATCCTTTGATCCGTCCGGTGCGGTTTCTTTCTTTTTAGAATTTCCATGCAAATCATAAACATAAATATCATCAAAAGATTCCAGTAAATGTTTTCTCATTTGGCGGTGTGTTATGCCATCAAGAAAACTATTATTGGTAATCATAGCCACAACCCCATAACCTATTTTTTCTATGTAATGCTCGGCGTAACGAATAAATTTGATATAATCATCATCCAAGTTAATTTTCTTTTCATTCAGCCCTTCTTTGTAATCCTTAATTAGGTTTTGAATCCAGTTGCCTTTGTTGGAGCTGCTGACCGCATAAGGCGGATTCCCAAAGGCAACCATTATCGGCATGTCCTTTTTAATCCTACTGGCTTCATTTGCTTCTCTTGATAGCCATTTGGCAAACAGAGTGTCCATATCAGGATGGTGTTCTTCCAAACTGTTTGTAAGATACACACTGAGACGGGGCGGGTTTTTCGGGTTTGAAGGTTTATAGCCTGTTTCCTGTAACAGTAAGTCCAACTTCATATGGCACATTGCGTAACTCGCCATCAGCAATTCAAACCCGTGGAGCCTGGGTAAAAGTTCATTTTCGACGTAATTACTCCACAAGCCTTCTTGGCCCTCAAAACGACTGTATACCTGCTTCACGGTTTCGGCGAGAAAGGTTCCTGTCCCAGTAGCTACATCTAAAAGCTGGACTTTATGAACTTCCCGCTCAAACATCTTCCTGCCAGTCTTGGTTCGCTTGTCTGTTTCCTGCGCCTCCACCTGGATTTTTACTTTTGATGTGTCAGCAAGACCGTCTTTGATATTGAAATGGTCTTTCAATACATCGTCAATTGCACGGACGATGAAATTAACCACGGGCTCGGGAGTAAACCATACGCCGCGGGCCTTTTTTAATTTTTTATCGTACTCACCAAGAAAGGTTTCATAAAAATGTAATATAGGGTCATTTTGCCCTGTGGCTGTACCAAAATCTTTTAAAATAGCCCGAAGGTCCGTTGCGCGATAAACCTCACAAAGCGCATCAACAATCCAGACCACACGCCCATCCAAATCAGGACCGGTTACATAGTGAAAAAGTTGCCGCAGGAAAGGATTACTTTTAGGAATAAGTAATAAAGCTTCTTGACGGGAAAAGTCTTCCAGTGTTTTGTCATGCAGACGAGCAGTGAACAGGCCGTAGGTAACCGTCTGGGCGTATACGTCCGCAAATTGTTTTTCGTCCATATCATGAACTAAAACGGTTTTAAAGGCTTCGAACTGGTCGTGAAGGGTATTTTCATCTTTAAAGTCCTGAACGGCCTTATAAAACACATCCCGCATCAGGCGGGCTTTGCGGGCCATCATTTCAGCCAGTTTCTTTGCTGACGTAATCGTCTGGCCGGAAAAAGCGGCAAAATCAACCAAAAGAGTTTTCAGCTTGTCGAAGTTTTCAGGAATCGGCTTGATTTGGCCCGAAGCGGTCACTTCAGCAATTCGTATTTGCTCAACTTTTTCGCGATATAGGTAAAATCGAAACTCCAGATAATCGGTTAGGATCAGGTTATCCAGGTCCAGATAGCGCTTGATCTGTTCGCTCTTTTCAGTTTTATCCAGATCGTTTCCGATATCCTTTGCCTCTATATAGCCAACATCAATTTTCCTACGGGAAAGAATGAAATCAGGAGCACCACATTCAATCCGGGCCGGGTCATTGGTTGCTAGAACATCGGGCATGACGGATTCGATAAGGTTTTGAAGAGAAGGGCGATAAGCATGTTCCCGAGCAATGCCCGTTGTGTATCTTTTATTTATGTCTTTGAGGTATTCGTCGAAGGTCATATAAGTTTTGTTGTTCCTAGTAGGCTAAATATGGGATTAAACACTATGGGGGGGGAGGGAGTCAATCGGAGATTCGGTTGGGCGAAGCTGGGGCGGGTGAAGATGGAGAAAGGGAGAAAAGGAGAAAGGGGCGGGTAAAGAAGGAACAGGGAGGAGGGAACAGGGAAATACCAACCCAGATTCTTCGTCGCAATGCTCCTCAGAATGACATCTTTTGATGTTATCCGCGTTTATCTGTGTTCATCTGTGGTTAAAACCCAAATCCCCCCGGCCCCCTTCACAAAGGGGGAGCTATTGGGTCCAGCGTCACGCTGGAAATCACCCCCCGCCCTCTTCACAAAGAGGGGGCCGGGCCTTGCCCGGTTAGCGCATTTGGGCGGTGAGGCTTCGGGGGAGTTTGGTGGTTTCGTCGATTCTGGCGGCGCGGATCTGTTGCATGCTCAGGTTTTTGGTGGTGCTGAGGTCGGTATTGCGGAAGTCGGCGCCTTTGGTATCGGCCTTGGAGAAATCGGCGCCGTTGAGTTTGGCGCGGGACAGTTTGGCGTCGGTCAGGTTGGTGTTGTACAGTTTGGCTTCGACGAGGTTGGCCTCGCGCAGGTTGGCGGTGACCATGTTGGCGTCGCTGAGGTTGGCGCCGCGCAGGTTGGCGCGTGCGAGGTTTGCGCCGATGAGGTTATGGCGTGTCAGGTTGGCGCGGTTCAGGTTTTTTTTGTTGAGCTCGGCCATGCGGCGCTCGGACAGCTTGCCTTCGGACATATCGTTTCCACATTCCCTCCCTGGGAAGCGGCAAACCGCCGCGGGACTTTTCGAGTTGTTCGCCACGCCTGCTTCAAGTCTCTTGTCTCTATATAGTGGGAGGCTTTTCGGCGGATTTTGCAAGAAAATTTGTCGGGATCGGGTTGCATTGGCCCGGTTCCGTTTTTAGGCGTCCGGGTGTTTAGGCTCCGGATGGGCCGCCGTAGCGGGAGGTCATGTCGGAGGCTTTTACGGCGTCCAGAACCATGAGGAGTTTCTTTTCAAGCTTGTACACGCCGGAGACCAGTTCGCGGGTGGATTCGTCCACGGTGCCGGGTGCGGGTTCGAAAATCTCGTCTTCCACCTCCAGCACGTCGCCGATGGAGTCGACGAGGAAGCTGACGACTTCGCCGCCGGTGCGGATAACGACGTTCATGGGGCTTTTCCCCTCTTCGCGGGGGGGCAGACTCATGCGGTTGCGCAGGTCGATGGCTGTAATGATCTGGCCGCGCAGGTTGATGAGGCCGTGGATCTCTGTCGGCGCCAGAGGCACCTGGGTAATGTCCTGATACCGCAGGACTTCCTGGACATCGAGGACTTCCACACCGAACAGGATATCGTTAACGTAAAAGGTGCAGTATTGCTTGGACTCCGCCATGAAGAAATTCCTTTAGTAAATTCTGGATGAACTTTAGCTTTGGTATCAAACATAGTTTCAACGATTTTACTCGAAAAATCAAATTAACTGTGCATGTTAGTTTAATATTTTTCACCGGGCCGGCGAAAACGAAGTAAGGTATTGATTTTTATCGAGATATTCGTTATTTTGGATATTGTGTAGATTGGGGTGTTTACCCTGTTAACCCTCTTGATGGGAAGGGACGATTGATGATACCGAGTAAGACAATCCGGGAAATCCAAAGGCGCGGGATGCAAATGGTTATCGGGATCGTGATGATCCTGTTGCCAATTCAGGCGCAGGCTCTGGTAGGCATCGGGGTGACGGGGAAAGTGGGCACCACCGGGCTGGGGGCGGACCTGACGGTACCGCTGATCAGCAACTGGGTCAATCTGCGCGGCGGTTACAACCTTATGGAATTACGTCCTTCGCTCACCGAGGGGGATATCAAATACAAGGGCGATTTGCATTTGGAATCGATCCCCATTCTGCTGGACCTGCATCCGTTCCACGGCAATTTCCGGATTACCGGCGGGGCGTACCTCAATAAAAATGAGATCGATCTATCCTCGATCGTGGATGCCAGTACCGTGGGCCAGAGCGGGCTGGGCGTTGGAAACGCTTCCTTGAACGCCAATGTTTCGTGGTCGAATGATTTCGCGCCTTATTTCGGGATCGGGTACGGCAACGCGGCGGATGACAATACGCTCGACCTGCCCATTGCTTTGGGATTGTCGATCGACGTGGGCGCTTTCTATATGGGCAGTCCCGATGTCCTCCTGTCGGAGAGTACCGGAACGGTGTCGGCGGCGGACTTGGAGGCGGAGCGGGCACAACTTGAAGACGGCCTGAGCGGACTCAAATTTTTCCCCGTAATCACCATCGGGATACACATCCGCTTCTGACCGCGGTATTTGTCCTTTTCCCACCTATTGAATAATCAGCACCTTCATCTTCGGCAGCTCCGACGATTTTTCGAGGAAGGCGATTTCCTCAGGAGTCACCTCGTTGGCGGTGAGGTCCAGGTATTCCAGATTCGGCAGGTTTTTGGAACGGATCAGGGCCTCGATGCCTTTCGAGGTGATTTGATTGCGGAACAGGTCCAGCCGTTTCAGGTTGCCGAGATGCGGTGAATTGGCGATGGCGAAAGCGCCCTCGTCCCCGATGCTGTTGGCGCCCAGGTCCAGCAGGGTCACCTGCGCCATTTTCTCCGATTGCATCAACAGCTGTACGCCCTCGTCACCCAGCTGGTTTTTCATCAGGTTGAGCTGGGTCAGGTTGTTGAAGTGCGCCGACCCGACCAGACTTTTGATTCCTGCGGCGGTGACCTGGTTATCCCACAGGAACAGTTTGTCGACGTGTTGAAACGTCGGCGACTCGGCAAGAACGGCGACCCCCTCATCCCCCAGCTTGTTGGACTTCAAAGCCAGTGACTGCACGTTTTTGACTTTTTCGGTACCGGCCAGAATTCGGACTCCCTTAACGCCGATTCTTTTATTTTGCAGGCTGACGCTGAGGCCGTCCTCGCTGGTGCCCTTTTCGATGAGTTTCGGAATGTCCTGCGCCTTGGCGCTGGCCCCGGTCACGCCGTCGTGGCTGGAGCGGCAGGCGGGCAGAAGCAGGCCCAGGGTGAATACGAACAGGCCGAAATTTTTGCAGAGTTTCGTCATCACGTCACCTTCAGATATTCAGTGGTTTAATCCCGTCACTATAAACTATTTGGCGCATCGGAACCCAAGATAATTATGGCGGCTGTCCGGCAGGCTCTTGCCGCGGACGGCGATTCTCGCCAAATCCATATTGGAAAACCATGAGCCACCCTTGATCACCCGGTACTGTTCGCCGTAAAAATCGTTGGGATAGATGTTGCCCGGATACGGCTGATACCAGTCCGCCGTCCACTCCCAGACATTGCCGGCCATATCGCGGATGCCATAAGGGCTGGGGCCGAATTGTTTCTGGCCGACCGGTGAGGAATAGCGGTAGCCGTCCTGCTTGCCGCGCACGTTGGCCTTTGTGTCGTCCGGTTCGTTGCCCCAGGGATAGTAACGGCGGTCATTTCCCCGTGCGGCCTTTTCCCACTCCGCTTCCGTGGGGAGCCGTTTGTTCATCGTGGCGCAGTAGTCCGCCGCTTCCTGCCAGGTCACGCCCACCACCGGCTGGTCGTCCTGGTTAAAGCGGTCGTTGTCCATGAATTTGGGAGCGGGAACCCCGGTTTGATCCATGTACCACCGATACTGTCCCATGGTCACTTCGGTGATGTCGATCTTGTAGGCTTGCAGCGGAACGGTATGTGCCGGGGTTTCGTCCCGGTAATAATCGAGGGACTCGGAGAAAAAAGTCTGCGCGGCCCACTCGATATCCTGCTGGGAACTTCCCATGGTGAATTCGCCGGGAGCGATGGTGATCATTTCCGTGGGAGGAACGGGTGGAGCGGCCAAAAGAAACTGGGGAGCGAGGAGCAACAGGAAAACCCCGACGGCTCCTTTCATAAAGTCCGCCTCATTTGGGGATCAGCCCGGCTTTTTTGGCGTATTCAAAAATATTCCCGGCCTCGATGATATCGATCACGTCTCCCAGGGAATTCAGCGAATAGGACTTGCTCTGCGTCTCGTTGGTGAGAGTATAATTTTCGAGATCGATGGTGAGCTCGTCTCCGGTCTTGATTTCTTCCGTTAACTTCTGCTTGGCTTCCAGCGGGATGAAGAATCCGCCGTCGATGGAGTTGCGGTAAAAAATGCGGGCGTAGCTTTCCGCCACCACCGCTTCGACACCGGCGATTTCCATGCAGGCGGGCGCGTGTTCGCGCGAGGAGCCGCACCCGAAATTGGACCCGCCGATGATGATTTTGTAAGTCGACTGGTATTGACCTTCATTCACGAACGGAATTTTCCCCTGCGGCAGGCCGGAGTCCTCGATAGGAACGCCGGACAGCGCGAACTTGCCGTAGTTCTTGCTTTCCTCCGGATCGCTCAAACTGTACACCAGATGCTCAGCGGGAATGATCTGGTCGGTATCGATATTGTTGCCTAAGACGAAGGCCTTACCTTGAATTTTCTTTTTCATGAATCTGCGCTTCCTTGAAAATATTTATTAAACTCGTGCAGGAATAAATTCCCGCGGGTCGGTTACATAACCGGTCAATGCGGATGCGGCGGCGGTGTAGGGTGACGCGAGGTAGACCGCCGATTGCTTCGATCCCATACGGCCCGGAAAGTTCCGGTTGGTGGTGGAGATCACCACCTCAGTACCGTGGGTCCGTCCGAAGGTGTCCTTGGGTCCGCCGAGGCAGGCGGCGCAGGAAGCTTCGCCGATTTTGGCGCCGGCGTCTTCGAAAATCTGCGCCAGTGTTTTACCGTCGATGGTTTCCCTATGCAGGTCTTTCTCGACATCCTTGGTTGCGGGCACGATGAACGTATCGATTTTTACTTTTTCGCCGTTCAATATTTCAGCGGCGGCAATGAAGTCGGTGATCTTTCCGCCGGTGCAGGAGCCGATATACGACCGGTCCAGCTTGACGTCCTTACAATCCCGCGCCAGCGCGCGGTTATCCGGAGAATGCGGCTGCGCGACCACCGGTTCCAGTTCGTCCGCTTTGTAAGTTTTGCTGAAGCAGTATTTCGCGTCGGGATCGGAATGATGGACAATTCCCTTTTTATCGGTGCGGCCTTTCAGGTAGTCGAAGGTGACATCGTCCGCTTCGATCACAGCATTCTTGCCGCCGGCTTCAATGGCCATGTTGCACAGGGTCATGCGTTCTTCCATTGAGAATTTGTAAACCGCATCGCCCGCCCATTCCATGGTGCGGTAAGTGGCTCCATCGCACCCGATGTCGCCGATCACCTGCAAAAGAATATCCTTCGCCATGACGTATGGGGGGAAGGTTCCGGTGAACTCGAAGCGCATGGTTTCAGGTACTTTGACCCACAACTTGCCGGTGCCGAGGATGAATGCAGCGTCGGTGTTGCCGATACCGGTGGAAAACATGCCGAACGCGCCGGAAGTGCAGGTATGCGAATCGGTGCCGAACAGAACTTCTCCGGGTATATTGTGTCCCTCCTGCGCCAGGGCGACATGACAAACGCCCTTGTAATTTTCGGTTCCGACATCATAATAATAAGGAAGCTTTTGCTCCTTCGCGAATTCGCGGATGATATCGATATTGCGGTTGGCGTGGGGGTCGGCGGTGAAAATATAATGATCCGGGATGATCACGACTTTGTTAGGGTCCCAGACCTTCGCGTTCTGGCCGAATTGCTTTTTGAAGATGCCGATGGTGCCCGGTCCGCAGACATCGTGGGTCATCAAGACATCGACATCGACCCAGACGTTGTCGCCGGGGGCGACGGATGTTTTACCGGCGTGTTGCGCCAGGATTTTTTCGGTAATGGTCATTCCCATATACAATCTCCATGGGGAGGGGGTTTCGGTTCAGTTTCCGAGGCCTTTGGACGAAAAGCTCTCAAGTGTAGTAATAAATTAACATTTTAAGGTTTGCGAGCGAACAAAAATTTTAAAAAACGCCAATTATATATCGCCAAACCGGTGAGATTCCAGTCCAAAAGTCCTACGACGATGGATTTTCGGCCTTCACGGCCGTCTTTATAATATTGAAACGAACCGGTGATTAAGGTAGGTTGGAGCCCTTTAACTCTATGAAATTAAACCCATGACACCCACCCACGAAATCAGACAGGAAGATTCCAATAAAGTGGTCTTTGACCGGCGTCCGTTGTGGATCGTGATCTTCGACCGCATGCGGCGGGGCATCGTGGTGGCAGTGCTTGCAGTCCTGTTTTTTGTCCTTCTGGGCCGCGAGGCGCCAGAGGGTCTGTCCCCTGAGGGATACAAGGTTCTGTGTCTGTTTTTTCTGTGCGTCTGTCTGTGGTCGAGCAACGTCATTCCCCTGTCCGCTACCAGTCTGCTGGTGATCGGGGCGGTGCCGCTGATGGGCATCATGGACGCCTCCCAGGTGTATTCCTTCTTCGGCAACAAGGCGGTGTTTTTCATATTGGGTGCGTTCGTGCTTTCCGGATCGATGATCGCCTGCGGTTTGAGCGGGCGCATGTCCTTGTGGGTGATTGAGAACTGGGGGCATAAGCCGCGTACTTTGATGACGTCCATTTATATTTTTGGAGCGATCAGTTCCTGTTTTATGTCCGAACATGCCGTGGCCGCCATGCTGTTTCCCATTGTTACGGAAATCGTGAGTGCCCTGAAACTGCCGCAAGGCAAGTCTGCCTTTGCCAAGTCCCTGTATTTTGCGCTGGCCTGGGGATGCATCATTGGAGGTGCCACCACCGTGCTGGGTGGGGGGCGTGTCCCGCTGGCCGTTGAAATGCTGGAAAAAGGAAATGAAGGGACCATCGGGATTCTGCAGTACACACAATTGACGTTTCCGATGATCGTGCTTCTGCTGGTCTGCGGGTGGGGTCTTTTGAATCTTCTGTATAAGCCGGAAATCGGTGATGTGGCCCCCGCCCTGCAGAATTTGCACGCCAAGTCCCTGGCCCAGGGAAAGGTGAGTTATCAGGAAATGGGCGTGGGCGTGGTAATGGGCCTGACTCTGATTTGCTGGTTCGGATTCGGCGAGCAGTTGGGGATTGCCAACATCTCCATCATGGCAATCGTATTGTTGTTCGTTCTGAACCTGATTACCTGGAAAACGGTGGAGCCCCATGTGAACTGGGCAATTATTCTCATGTATGGAGGAGCAATCGCCCTCGGGCAAGTGATGGCTTCTTCTGGAGCGGCGTTGTGGCTGGCGCAGAAAGTGTTTCAGGGGTCGATCGCCTCTCCCGTGGCGTTTCTGTTGACCGTTGCCGTGTTGTCCACTCTGTTTACGACCTTTATGAGCAATTCGGCGGTGATCGCCATTTTACTGCCGCCGGTGTTGAGCCTGTGCCCGGATTACGGAATATCTGGGGTGGTGGCGGCCATGACGGTTATTCTTCCAAGCAATTTTGCATTTATTTTACCGATCGCCACCCCGGCATCTGCTTTGGCATTTGCATCCCGTCAAATTTCCCTGCGGGAAATGGTGTTTTCAGGAACCCTGCTCAGTCTTTTAGGTATGGTTTGTTTCCTGGTACTGCTATTCGTAATTTGGCCCTGGATGGGTTTTTATCAGTAGGCGTCAGGAGAAGCAGATCAGAGGCTTGAAGGCAGGCCCGAGAAGGACCGGGAGGGTTGGTCCAACTCGGAAAAAAAGTGCGTGACTTCCTTTTTTTGTTAACCTGCCAATCAAAGCCTCTTTCTGGGAGAAGAGAGATAACCCACATTTCGGTGAGTTGTTGTTATTGAAGCAATAGGCATGCCAAACCCTGAAAAAATGGTGTTTAATTGTAACCCTTTATTTTTCATAGATTTTGTAATTTTTTGATTTTTGTAATTATAAAGTGCCGGATGTGTGTCGTTTCAATTTTACGGAATTGGGACAGAGGATTTTCAAATATGAAACACCTGTTCACCTTTGATCGGACTTACGACGGAAGTTTTGACGAGGCATTTTCATGACTGTGGCCATTCAGCCAATCAATCCCCCGGAACTGAAAGAACGGTTGGATTCGGGGCAGGTAGGACTGCTTTTGGATGTGCGCGATGACTGGGAGTATTCCATGGCGGCGATAGAAGGGGCCACCCATATTCCGTTGGGGGAATTGGTGGACCGGCTTCAGGAACTGGCGTTCGAGGATGATATTGTGGTGTATTGTCATTTCGGACAACGTTCGTATCAGGCGGGCCTTATTTTGAAAGAAGCCGGGTTTAATAATGTGTTTAACCTGGTGGGTGGTATCGATGCCTGGTCTCAGTTGGTCGATCCATCGATTCGCAGGTATCGCGCGCCTTTTTAAAAACCGGAAAATGAGTGGTTATGGAAATGATCAATAAATTGGGGTTGACGGTGATGGATTCCCCCCGTGTCGTTAGGGATGAATTACTGCGGGGGACAGGGGCGGTGATGGCGGCAGGTTGTTCGATTTTTGTGGAGTCCAGCAACGTCAAAGACAAGGAAATCGTGGTATTCCGGTCTCCCGGAAAAGATTCCCCGGCGGAACGAAAATCGTTCGATGTCGAGCGTTTTGACCAGGCGTGGAGGCAGTTTGACGCTTGGCGCTCTTCCTGAAGCCCCTCCCCGTAATACTTTCTCTGGTAATCAATTGTTGATTCGTGAATCCGGCCTTATACTGGATTCATGACTGAAAACACCCTTCTTGAAGTGCGGTTACCGAAAGCTCACAATTGGAATATCAAAGAGCATCTGGCTTTTAGGCCCAACTGGGGCTGGGCGTTCGCTTTTTGTTTTCTTGTCCTTGCTCTTAAAAACGATCTTCACGAAGTGTTCTATCCCCTCCTGTATAACGAAGATGGTAGGCAGATTTTCATCAACTTTTACAACGGGCACGCCTTTAAAAACATATTCTATTTTTACGCGGGCTACATCCGGATTTTCCCAAACTTGGTTGGTTATCTCCTGCATTATTTCCCATTGCCAGTAATTCCTGCCTTATATGCGCTGGTGTCTTTGTTGTTTACAGCATTTGTGTATTCCCTGTTTTATCGTGTGCTGAATCATGTTTTTGGCGACCGATGGTTTGCATTCTATGCCTCTATTCTGATTATTATCCTTCCGCAGGCCAATTTCGAATTTGTGGGAACCTTGATGTATCAGATTTGGCACTGTGTCATTGCCCTGTTTGCTCTTACATTTTTGCCTCTACCTGAAAAAACGTGGAAGCGGATTCTTCAAATAATCTTAATGCATACTTTTATATGGACGCATCCCTTCTCTTTTCTTGCGCTCCCATTTTATTTATACCGGGCTATCCGGCAATCGGAGTATCGGCTGGAAAATGGAATATTTGCGGTGTCTATTCTGTGTTATTTCATATTTGCAGTGATTCACCATCCCCTGCACTGGGAGGCATTTCATTTATACCCAGAAACCCTGGTTTCCCGCGTCGGGGTGGAGGCCGTGGTGGGACCGTATAACCGAGGCTGGTTGATTTATATGGGGATGACAAATGTTTTCGGCATAATTGTTTTTTCGTTGATAGGTCTTATTCTCTGGGTTTCACGCAGGGAGATGAAGGTTACCGAAAAATGGTTTATTATCATTATGGCTTATTTCCTTCTGGTTCCTCTCGCCGCTTCCATTTTGGGCCGTGATCTGAATGAATATTACCCTTTACTGCGGGGCAGTCCCCGGTACACTTATATCTCTCGCCTGGCTTTTTTACTTATCATTTTATCGGCTTTATTTGTTTTTTACCGGAAATCCAAAATTTTCCAGATGGCTCACTGGGTTCTGCTCATGCTGGTGTTGTGGGTTAACTCAACCAGTTCAGTTCTTTATGAGACATCCGTTTCAGAAGGAAAAGATATTCTGGATTACATTGCTTATGTTGACGAAAATAGATTAGAGTGCGGGGAAGGAGAGGAGAAAATGTATTATTTTCGCCGGGGGAGGTGGCAAACACCCGGGGCCCCCGGAGACTGGAGTATTTCCTCCAATCTCTGTCGGCATTAATTTCTCAAGAATTTATTCCAGCGAATATCTCTGCATCAGATATCCCAGGCAATCGTCCAGCACGTTGGGAGCGAAGGTGGTGAGCATCGAAGGCACTACCGACCGGATCAGCCGGATTTCTCCATTCGTGTAACTGATGAATCCATCCGAAACGTCCTCACCGTGTTCATCGACCACCGCCAGTTTTAAATCGCTGTTGTGACGCCAACCCACCAGAGTGTTTTCCGCCTGCTCCACGAAATTCATTGATTCCAGATTTTCCACAAAATTGAAATCCGTATCCCGGCAGGTTTCGCCGAATCCGATCCGGCTGTTGTCCGGCACTTCAATGCGGGCGATGCTGTGGTAGACGCGGGGTTGTGCCGGGTTGTTCATGTCTTCGGGAATGGATTCCAGCGCCAGACATTGTTCGAGGAAGTCCAATACGTGGTCGACGCCGAACGGGTCGCGGGCCAGGCCGCTTTCGACAGTGATCGCCGGGCAGAATTCCGCCAACGCGCGGGAGAGGACTTCTTCCGGCCGGGTGAAGTAAACGATCGTCTGGCTGAAAATTTTTCCGAGGTTGATGAAAGGTCCGTCGAGTTTGTTGACGCAGGCGTAATGCGGATTTTTTCCGGAAGTGTTGTGAATGTCGACCCCCGCAAAAGGTTTATTGGCTTTGAGAATATCGAGGAGTTCTGCCACCAGTTGATGCTCCGGCAACGTCCCGCCTTTCCAGATGCGGTTGTAATCGGGTTGATCGGGCAGGTGTCGGACATGGTTTCGCGCCGCCGCGATATTTCCCAGAAACAGCCAGACGCTTCTTGGCAGTGGTTTTTCCTGCATGCGGTAATGATTCAGCAATTGTTGCACCGCCAGAAATCCCGTCGGCTCATCACCATGCAGTAGGGTGCTGATAAAAAAGGGTGGTTCCTTTTCGCCCGGTATCTTCAATAAAGTCGGTCCCGGTAGCACTTCGTGTAATTCGGCAGGGGATAGCTCCAGCAGACGGTTGGGGATTTCGTCGAGGATATGCAGTTCCATGATTCTTAGACTTCCCATTCGTGGACGGGGAGATTCTTGTTTTGATTGTGGAAATAGGCCTCGGTCAATTTCTGGAAATCCGGGCCATGCGCGGCAATGAAGGATCGCTGCCAGCCGGTGCCGTTTTGTCCTGTTTGTACCCGGTTTTGAATGATTTCGTCAATATAGCTGGAAATATCCTCGTCCGCGATACCACATTGCTCCAGTCCTTTGCGGGCGGCGGGGATCAGGATTTCTAACATTAGATTTTGCATGTCCCGCTTTTTTTTGTCAATCCAGCGTATCTGCGCGGATAACCCGTTGCGGGCGGCCTGGTAAAAATTTTCCTCCGCCCGGTCGAACGGTATTTGCTCCTCCAGGGGTATTTCCTGCCGGGTATAGTAAGACATCAACCCGACATAAAAAGCGATGTTGGCGATCACGCCTTTCAGCGAAGGACCCGCCGCCGGGGCCCGATGCTCAATGCGGATATGAGGTGTCCCGTCGTGATCCATGCCGATCAATGGGCGCGTCCATCGCCAGATGGTGCCGTTATGCAGGCGGAGATGACTCAGCAGTTCGGGGGGTTCGTCAAACACCTGCGGCAAAAGAACCGGATACAACTCAAGGTTTTCCAGGAACGGTTCCAGAATGGTTTCCTTTGCGTAACCCGATCCGAAGGTCACCCGATGAAGCGGTTCTTCCGCGCTGTCCCGGTAGCAATCCATATGCACTGCCTGCTCGAATACCGGAATGCGGGTTTCGTCCCACAAATCCTTGCCAAACAGATAGGGCGAGTTTGCCGCTACAGCCACCATCGGGGCTGACAGGATTTGAGATGCGTTGTAAAACCGGACCGCGTTTTCTGCGCTCACTTGCAGATGGATCTGCAGAGAGGTGGTGACCGCTTCCAGCATGACGTCCTGATGGGCAACGTGTAAATGATCCCGGCCCTGAATGTCCAATTCGATCGCTTGTTCTTCGCGCATGCGAAACACCTGGTCGTTCAGCGCAAAATAGCGGCTGATGCGGGTCATGTGGTCCAGCGTCAGCATGTTGTCGCGGATGGTCGGCAGAATGCCGATCGCGAGAATGTCCGATCCTACCGCTTTGGCGTTCTCGCCGCATTGACGCCATACCTCCTGAAGTTCGTTTTCCAAAAAGCTGAATATGGTGCCTTGAATATGTTGCGGAGTGCTGTTGATTTCAAAATTGAACTGGGACAGTTCGGGAACAACCAGCGGATGGGCGATACGAGACAAAAAATCTTCGTTGTTGGGAGAGGGGAGGAAGTTGCTGTTGATCAGCCAGGCTTCCAGTTCAAAGCCGCACAGGTCCTCCCTCTTATTCAGGGAACCTGTTTGAAACCAGTTGGCAAGTATCCGGTATTCCTCAAGAAGCTTTTCCTTGAAGCCTGCGAAATCGTCTTCGGTAAACCGTGTTTTGGAGATGTCTCGTCCCATGCAGTCCTTTCCTGATTCTGTGTCTTTAGTATAGAAGAGGAATGAGGAAAAGTGTTTATTCCTGTGGACTTAATTTTTCTTCCACCACCTGACGCATGAGGTCGACGGGAGCGGGTTGACCGGTCCATAATTCAAACTGGCCCGCCGCCTGGTGGACGAACAATTCGACGCCGGAGACGGTGGTGCATCCCGCACTTTGGGCGTCTTTGAGCAGACGGGTTTCCATCGGGTTGTAGACCGAATCGAACACCACCATGCCGGGTTTCATCAGGCGCGCGGGGAAGGGGGTGTCGTTGACATTCGGAGCCATGCCGGAGGGGGAACAATTGATTAGAATATCCACCGCCGCCTGGTCGACATCGCGGATGCTGATGAGTTTGCATTGCAATTGATCCGCCAGCGCCTGCGCTTTTTCCTTGTTACGATTATAGGTGAGAGTGAGTATCGCACCCTGATCCACCACGCCTTGTCCGATGGCCTTGGCGGTGCCCCCTGCGCCGATGATCAGAACATTTTTATCCTTGAGTGGTCCGTGCGGTTCCAACGCTTTCAACGCTCCCGAGTAATCGGTGTTGTACCCGGCCCATCCGTTGCCGTCGGGTACCACGGTATTGACGGCGCCAATGCGCTCAGCGGCGGGATCGATTCGATTCATCGATTTCATGATCGCCTCCTTGTGAGGCATGGTTACGCTCAGTCCCCCCAGGTACGGTTCAAACGCGTTGAAGAATCGCGTCACGTTCTGCACCAGAAGCGGCACATACACATGGGGCAGACCGGCGGCCTGAAACGCCTTGTTGTGGATCAGATATCCCATGCTTTTCGATACCGGGTCGCCGATGACCCCATACACTTTGGATTCCAGTTTCAATTCATTGACGCGATAAATATGTTTCAGAATCCTCGCGGGGATTTGTCCCGGTGCGCTTTCCTTGCCTGTTTCCAGCGAACCGAACGTCAGCCAGCCTCCCTGCTGAACCGTCAGGATGCGGCTGACCTCACCCTTTTCTCCCATGCAGAAGGCAATCAACTGTTTTTCATCTTTTTTGGCACGCGCCAGCAAGCGGAACAGCATCAGGTTGTCGTTGATGTCAGTTGCATACGTGATGATCTTCAATACGTCTGCTGGCAGTTGGCACATCAGGTCGTACAGGGGATTGAGATCGTCCGGGGTGCGGGTGAAATCGTGGTGCGACAGAATCGCCTTCGCGGTTCCCTTGTTTTCGAGGATGGATTTGAGCAGTGGTCCCGGCGTAGAAGTTTCAATGTCGATATAATCCACTCCCAGGTCGATGGCCTTGCGCAGAATATCGACGCGCTTTTCTTCCGGGCCGGAGAACTGTCCGCCGTCCATCTTGCACCGATTGGTAACAATGCAGGGCTTTCCGGCCAACTTTAACAGCGCGGGCAGATCGAAATCTTCTATCAGGTCCAGACGCAGTTCGATGATGTCCGCCAGTTCCTGGCAGGCGTCAAGGTCTTTGCGGGCGCGGTCCATGGTGGGACCTATAATGGGGACACAAATCATAATAGGGTTGTCAGTTGTCGCCCTGCGTCAGTCCAGGGGAGACAAAATGGTTAGTGATGAACGATTCGGATTATGCCTCATGCCGGCGGGAAAATCCACTGCGAGGAAAAAGAAGTTGAATGGAATTTTAATCGAAAGATTATCCTTCTTGTGAAAACCGGGAGGTTGGGCCTCCGGATTCCCCATAGCCTTTCAAACCTTTTTTGCGCTCATGGAAGACTTTCATCTGCTCGGCTATATCCGCTTTTTTGCCTTTAAGGATTTCAGCACAGGTATTTTCGATGGAAATCAGTTCTTCTAGAGTTTGTGCCGCTTCATCCTTCAACGCTTTTCCCCTCTGAGTCAATAATTCCCGGTCTGCACCTGTCAAGTTTTGAAGGGCGGGTTGCATGTCTGCATCCAGGTCTTGCAGATTTTGCAGAAGCGAATTTTTTTCCTGAAGGGCTTTCATCAGATCTGGATCGTTCTGCGCGTCGATCGCTTTTTTCTGCCGATGTGCCACTGTCAGTAATTGTGCATAGCAGACCTTCTGCTGTTGCAGGATTTGGAGTATTTGAGTGACGACGGGTGGGGTTTGCGGCATCAGGCTATGGCAATAAGTTTGCGGGTCGTGGTTTCGAGCAATAATTTTTCAAACGCTCGTTGAAAGGATTCCTCCGTACCGGTATCCAGTTCCGAAAGCGCTTCAAGTCGCGCCGACTTCAGATCGAGACGCCCCACATCTCCATTCAGGAGCGATTCCAATTGCGTTTGCAGGCGCGGCAGAATTCCGGTTTCGGTATCGTTGAACAATTCCAGCACGTCGTTCGTCTGCGATTCCAGCGCGAGGGTCAACGCCGGAACGTTCACCCTGATTGTATCATCGCTTTCGGTTTTTATCCCCACCGAAGACAGGTTTTTGAACAGTTCACTGCCCCGATTCGAAAACAGCGCCCCCAATCCGTCGCGGATCGCCTGGGCTGTTCGCGTGATCCCCAATTCGGTGGTCGAAAATTTTTCCGTATTTGCACTGTTGAGTCCCAGTGACGGCGGAAGATTGTTCGAGGGATCGACCGCCTCCCGGCTGGCATCGAGTCTTTCATTGGACCGGATTCCCGTTTGCGCATTTTCCGTCAATTCTTCCCGCACCGATTGCAGTTCGAAATCCGCCGCGAAGGTTTTGGCGAACGCTAGCGAATCGTTGAGGGCGGTGAGGGCATCGTTGAACCGCATAAGCAATGATTGAATCTGCTCAACCGCGGGGCCGGCATCGGTTTCGACGGTAACGCGGACGGTTTTCCCCGGTTCGCCGCGAACCTCCAGCGTGAGTCCCGATAAGATATCCGTGAAAGTATTGGTGGAACTGGTAAAGGTTTCGCCGTCGATGGTGATTTCCGCATCGGTTCCGTTTGCCACCAGATTGTTGCCGGAAGCGCTGATCTGCACTTCTTTCTGGACAACCGTTCCATTGGCGTCCAGCTCAAAAAATCCCAGCGCGAACAGGACGCCATCGGGATCGCTGAGCGTAATGGCGGAATCGTTGCCGGTCTGGCTGGTGAGCAACAGGCGGTTTTCCTGGATAGTGGCGGTCACTTGATGATCCTGCGTGCCTCCGTCCAGACGCTGGTTGCCGTTCACATCTTCCGCCGGGTCCAGTACGCCGTTGCCGTTCTGGTCTTCGATGATAAAAATACCGGAGCCGTACTGACTGCCGCTGATCTGTATGGTTTCGATGATGCCGTTGCCGTTGACATCCTCCGCTTCGTCGAGTGCGCCGTTGCCGTTGATATCTTCGCCCCGGTTGATCTTCAATTGAATATCAGCCAGGGTGTCCGTGGCGATCACGTCGATTTCCACGCCGTTGATGCGGAAACTGCCGGTCAACCCCAATGCTCCGGCGCCCTGCGCATCGGAGGCCAGCACACTGCGCGTGGCCTTTGCGTCGATGGTGACCTCGAACCGGGCCTCTTCGGCGGTGCTGTCCGCGGTAACCTTCAGCGCGTTGGTGTCGGATGATTTCGCGGTCAATAAATTAAACGCGTTGCCGAGGCGCAACTCTTCCACTTTATCCAACAGCGCCTGCAGGCGGATTTGCAGGTTGCCGATATCGTCGGTTTGCCGGGTGGTGAGGCGCGATGCGCCGACCTCGTCGACTATCGGCAAATGGCTGTTCTGAAACCGTTCGGTGACAAACCGTCCTGCGGCGTTGACGCGAAACGCCGAGAGCGGGCCTCTCAAGTCATCCACCTGCGGCACGCGGTTGGAGACGAACACGAATGAGTCGAACAGCAGGTCCGCGGGCGAGGGGCGGTCGGTGCCGAACTGGCTGACCTGAGCCCGGAAATCGTTGAGCGTAACGCCATCCAGCCTGTCGGATTTCGGAAACAGCGGCGGTATGAGATTGCCTGAAATTCCAAAAGTCGTCATGCGTATCTCCAATGCTCCATCAGATGAACCGGTCGATGTTTTGTCCGCGTTCGGTCAGCACGGTTTCCGGAGTGCGCGGCTCCGGCGGCGCGGTGCGTTCTTCTTCGGGACGCGTCACGCCCTCGGCGGCCTGCCGTGCTCTGACGCGTTCCAGCAGTTCGGCGCTTTCCGCTTCCAGGTTTTCAAATACCCTGGGAGGCGGCGGCGCATTGCTCTGCACTTCCGCCACCGGTGCGCCTTCGTCTTCGGTCACTTCCTCGGGAGGTTCGATCCGGTCATTGAATGCCTGTAGAAAATTCCGCAGTTCGCGGTTGCTTCTCAGCGCCGGATCGGTGCCGAGGTTGTCGCGGCGCAGGGCCTGTGGATTTTCATTGAGAGCCTCCACGTTGCCCGGAACCGGAGGAGCTACGGGGTCGCCCTCGTCCAACGGCGGCGCGGGAGCATTCACCGGGGCCTGGGCCACTGCCGGGATTGCATCCTCCGGTTGCCGCCGGGTTTCTCCATCCAGATCGGGAATAAACGGCTGGTCCGGATCCAGTTCGCGAAAGGCGGGAGGTTGCAGGGCCTGTTCCTCCTGATCGTCTTCGAACACCTGCCGGTTGTCGGTGAGAGTCGAGACCACCGCGCCTTCCGTTTCTCCGGTGGCGGGATCGATCACCGGGTCGATACGATTGCCTAATTCACGCAGATCGGGAATGGCCGGTTCGGTGTCACCGGCGTCGGCCAATTCCGGTTCCGGTTCGTTATCGGGTTCCAGTGGGGTGATGGGTGTTGCAATGGGAGCCTGTCCTCCAATGGCGAGACGCCGTTGCGGCTC
>Ga0224501_10001033_pt1 | contig 21393 bp, 13 predicted proteins | sample SF_Oct11_sed_USG_4_FD_169105 | JGI IMG/M metagenome (GOLD analysis project Ga0224501, IMG submission 169105) | Sediment microbial communities from San Francisco Bay, California, United States - SF_Oct11_sed_USGS_8_1 | ecosystem: Environmental > Aquatic > Marine > Sediment | place: USA...
GAGCAGGGCGCACTCCTGCACCGGGCAGCTCCCACCTGGGGAGCAGGGCGCACTACCGCACCGGGCAGCTCCCACCTGGGGAGCAGGGCGCACTACCGCACTGGGCAGCTTCCGCCTGTGGAGAGGACACACCACCACATGGGCTGGACCCGCCTCCGGGATCAGGACGCACCACCTCACTGAAGCAGGGGTGCTCCGTTACCTGGGCACACTACCGCACGGCAGGGGCTCAAGGGGGATGTATTCCCCCGGGCTATCCGGTCCACAAGGCCACCCGGGTCTTCCGAATGTTCAGGAAGTCCTGGGGGGCGGCCTGTCCGGTCGGGGTGCCTGGCTGCCGCTCCCTGGAGCCGGTCAGCCGACCGCAGGGCATAATCCCGTGGGATCAGCCCCGGCGGCCCGGTTAACCGGCATCCTGGGGACGCAAAACTGCCAGTCCCCGGCTTGGGCCTTAACGGCAAAAGCCGACGTTGGCCCTGACCGGATGCCTCCAGGCGCATAGGAAACCAGTATGTCAAAGAGCTACATTCGCCAGCCGGAGGAGCAAAGTCATACTCCCGACCGGATCCGGCGCGGCCCTGGACTCATCAGGGCATCTTTACTGTCAATATCTCCTCTTCAGGCCAGGCCCCAAAAAGCGGGCCCTGAGGACCACCCTGGCTAGCAGGGTGGTCCGCAGCCTGGTTACGGACATACTGTGAGCGGCCCGATACAGCATCCCTGCTCCATCGGATCGCCTGCACTATGACCGTTGACCGTTTGACAGTATTAATGACACCAATATTGCCATCCGGTCGTTTGCCGGTCCGGGGCGGTTACCGGGCTCAACGCCTGGTTCTCCTGCCCAAAACGGCATGTCGCCGCTCCGGGTGTCCGGGGGCCTTCGCCAGGGAGAGGAATGGCCCGGCGAGGGCGCCCCATGCACCCGTGTACAGTCTTTCACCCGCTGCAAAAGGCAGCAAAAGATAGCAACTTTCGCCCGCAGCAAAAGACGGTACACCGGCGCACGGAGCCACATATAACCGGCCTGTTGGACACGGAACTTGACCTGACTTTCCCCGGCCCGCGCACAGAATCCCGGCGGGTAAGGGGACCGCCCCTTCCCGAAACAGGCGGGGGCGGCCTTGAGGCAAAGAACCGGATCAGGCCGGCAAACCGGCCCTGCGCGCTGCACCGGAAGGCGAGGCGCGCAAGGCCGGCGGCGCGGCTTACCCGAGCAGTTCCAGAACTATCCTTGGCATCTGGTTGGCCTGGGCCAACATTGCCGTACTGGACTGCATCAGGATCTGGTTCTTGGTGTACTCGGCCACTTCCTTGGCCATGTCGGAATCACGTATGACCGACTCGGCGTTGGTCAACTCCTCCACGTTGATGCGGAGCTGGCGCAGGTTGTTTTCCAGGGCGTTCTTCTGGAACGCACCCAGACGGGCCCGCGCGGTGTTGACCTCATTGATGGCCACGTCCACCAGCTTCTGGGTGTCGGTTGCGCCCTGCACACTGCGCAGGTCAACATCCCGGATGCTGCGGTATTTGCTGTCGTTCTCAACCCCTCTACCCAGCACGCGGGTGTTGGCGTTTACCAACGACACGGACACCGTCTGGCCGACGTTACCGCCCACCTGGAAGATCAGGGAGTTTTGGTAAACCGCGATGCGGCCCACGTTCTCCTCTGAATCTTCTTCAACTGTGCGTTCACCGGTGTAGCGGATCTTGAGACCCTCGGTCTTGGTGCCCTCGATACCGGTAAGCACCTGGCCTTCTCCGGTGGTCACCTCGCCGCCGATCATCCCGGCGATATCTCCACCTTGTTTGGCCTCCATCATGGAGCGTCCCACTTCGGACAGCACGCCATCGGTGGAGGAGGAAACGGCGAAGGTGGGCTTGCTTCCATAGTTCCAGTGCTGGAAGCTCAGGGTGCCATCTTCGTTCTCGATCATGTCGATCATGAGGCCGCCTTTTTCGATCTCGTTTCTGAGCAGACCGAAGGTCTGGGCGACCGTCATGCCGGGAGTGGTCGTGAAGGAAACCGTTCTACCGCCTTCGGCGATGGTGAACTCTTCCTTGTTGTCGATCATCTCCTGGTCCAGGGCCGTGGTTCCATCAACCCGGGCCTTGGTGCCCTGCCGGAACACCTGCACATCGTAGCCTTCCACCGGGGAGGCCTTGGTGCGCGGCGAGGCTTCGATGAACTCGATGCCCTGCCCGATGCCGACGCCGTTGGCACCCGTGGAGCCGTCGAGGAGCTTCTTCACCCCGAACTGGGCGTTGAAGGCCACGCGGTCCAGCGAGTCCAGCGCGTTGCGCATTTCCAGCTGATCGGCTTCCAGCATGTTTTTGTCATTGGCGCCCTCGTTGGCGGCGTGAATCGCCAACTGACGCATTTTGGTGAGTATGTTCGTCACCTCTGACATGGCCGCTTCTGTGGTCTGTACCATGGTGGACGCAGTTTCTGCGTTGTCCACCGCCTGGTTAAGACCAGCGATCTGGGCTCGCATCTGCTCGGAGATGATCAAGCCTGCCGGACTGTCCGAGGAACGGTTGATCTTCATGCCCGAGGACAGTTTCTCCAGGGAGCGGCGAAGGTTCAATCCGTTTTCCACCAACGATCTGTGACCGTTCATAGCGGCTATGTTATGGTTGATTCGCAATACCATGAGTCTACCTCCGTGTGGTTTGGTGTTTACTCATCCTTGACCGGGTTCTCAATGTGCGATCCAACCTCTCAGTTATGGATCCTGGCATTTTTCCATCGCCGTCCACGTCCCTGATCGCAAGGCGCACTACTGCACCTGCAATCGCGTGGATACACCACTACACCCAGTAAGATCCGCAGTCGAAGCGTCCGCACACTACCGCACCGCCGCATTTTCTATTGGCCTTCTTAAACTGCGTGCGGAAGGCCTGGCCAACCCGGTGGCAGGACACACCACTACATGGATTGGCCTGTGAAGGGGGCATTTCGCCCCCACTGTTTCGCCATGCCCTTTCACCCCGCCTGGTGCGGTCCGGGGGTTCGGGCCTGGCTGAGCCCAGGCCGGTTTTCCGCCGCAGGGCGGACTACCACACCTGGTCTTGCCTGGATCCGAAACCGCGGGCCATTCCAACCGGCAGTGGTCTGTCCAGGGCCTTTGGCCGCAGGACGAACCACCACATGGCGGTTCGGGCTTGGCGGGGAATCCTCCCCCGGGCTCCATCCCGTCCGGTGAACGCGGGGCGTCCTCCGGCATGGGGAATCCGGATGAGGATTGCCTGCCTTGGGCTTCCCCTTGCCAGACGCTGGACGGACCACCGCCTGGGAAGGGTTGCCTGGGGCGGATTACTTCGGGCTGAAATTACCCGTCACGGAGCGGCACTCTGCCGACTGCCGATGGGGTGTCCAGCGGACGAAAATCCACCCGCTTCTTGTTGTTGCCACGCCCGGGGCGTTATCCGCGGCCATCACAGGCCGCTGCCTGCCGCAGCATTGCCGCAAATCTTCTGCAACAAAGGCCACCTGCCGGACCGGTTTTTTGGAACACCACCCCCCTGAAGGGGGAGCGGTTTCATGGCCGGTCCCGGCCTGCCCTTGCCGCAGGGCGCAGCAACGCACCCGGTGGCGTGGCTCGATGGAGTCGGGCTCCCGCTGGCACCGGCACTCATGCCGGCACCCGCAAAAGGGGCCCGCCCCTCGAAATCGTCAGTTTTCAAGCCCCGGCTGTGCACGGGAGGTGGACGAACCACCCCACTGGCGTACACCGGAGAGCGAAGTCCCGCGGGAGTTGCGTCCCGATCGGGTGCTCCGGCGCATGGTGGGCCGCGCCCCTGGTCCGTCTGGCCCGCTCCGGGCAGGGATCTCCCCTGTTTGGTCCCGGTGGGCATGACTGACCGGGCTGTCCGGCGCCATGCGCGCTGTTGTTCCTTGCCGCCGCGCTGTCTGCTTCCCGCTGCGTTACCGGCCCGCCCCGCCGGCCAGGTTTTAATCGCCGGGGGCGGTGGCCTGTCGCCAGGCCTGCCCGTCGCCAGCAGGGTGGCTCCGTCGCCGTCTGTTGTCATAATCGCGGCTGACGGAAATGCGCGGCCCTGCGTTTTCTGGTTTCTCTCCTGGCCCGTCCCTGCTGAATTCCCGTAAGGAAATCCCGGACGGAGGTTGCTGACTGGGAGAAATATTTTCAAAGATCCGTTGCCATGCGCCTTGCGGCCTGGCTGTTGCCTAAGCCTGTTGCCTTAGCCTGTTGCCTAAGCCTGTTGCCTAAGCCAGTTGCCTAAGCCTGGGCCTGGCCCGCTGGGCCGACCAACTGGTGGTCTTGCCGCAGCCTTTCCGTGCCCCCGCGGGGCCTGCTGAGCCCGGGAAGACAGTAAGGCGGTATGCACTGCCTCAAGTCTGTCGCCCTGGGCCGTCCGGGCCTGGGGGGTTGCCGCCGCCCGGGGTAAACTTCCTCCCGCTGACAGCGGCGCATGGGCCGGCTTTTATTGCCTGCCGGCTTTGCCAAGGGCACCCAGCCCGCGCCGAAGCGCAACAACTGGCTGATGCCTTTGGGAAAGCCGCCCGGACCGAACCTGCATCCGGTCCGGGTGGTGTTTTCCTGCAACCTTGCGGCGGACATGGCCCGCCGGAAAAGGCAAGGGGCCCCCCCGGCCTCCTGGTTGCGGAAGCCGGGGAAAGCCCGAGCCTGGGATTTACCCGAGCAGCGCCAGAACTGTCTGCGGGCTCTGGTTGGCCTGGGCCAACATCGCCGTCGCGGACTGGGTCATGATGCTGTTGCGGGTGAAATCCGCCACTTCCTTGGCCATGTCGGCATCCTTGATCACCGAAGCGGCGTTGGTCAGCTCTTCGGTGTTGATGCGCAACTGGCGCAGGTTGGATTCCAGAGTGTTCTTCTGGAAGGCACCCATGATGGAGCGCGTCCGGTTGATCTGATCCATGGAGACCTCGATCAGCTTCTGTGCATCCTGGGCACCCTGCGGAGTTGTCACGTCGACTTCCCTCAGGGACTCGAATCTGCTCTCGTTCTCAACACCGCGACCCAGCACGCGGCTGTTGGTGTTGATAAGCGAGATGGACTCCGTCTGACCCACGTTGGGGCCGACCTGGAAGATCAGCGAGTTCTGATACACCGCCACCTTGCCGGCAATGGGGCCTTCTTCGGCGGTTTCGCTTGTCACTTCCCCGGTGTAACGAACCTTGAGTCCTTCCACGCGGGTCCCCTCGGCGCCGGTGAGAACCACACCCTTGCCTATGGCGATCTCGCCGCCGATCTTGCCCTTGATGTCCTTGCCGGCAACCGGTGCTTCCATCTGCCCGGCTTCTACGCTCAGCACCCCGGCGGTCTTGGAAGAGGCCGAGAAGGTGTGCTCTGAGCCGTATTCCTTGTGGGTGATGGTGAACCGACCGTCATCCTTGCGCTCCAGCACCACATCCAGCCCGTTGCGCTGGACCTCGGCATTCAGCTTGCCGTAGACCTGTTCAACCGTGTCGCCAGGGGTGGCCACAAAGGAGACCGTCTTACCGCCCTGGGCGATGGTGAACTCTTCCTTGTTGTCGATCATCTCCTGGTTAAGGGCCACGGTACCCGTCATCTTGGCCTTGGTGCCAAGCTGGGTCACCCGCAGTTCATAACCCTCGATGGGGGATGATCTGGTGGCCGTGGAGGCTTCCACAAACTCAACGCCCTCGCCGATACCGACTCCGTTGGCGCCGGTTGAGCCGTCAAGCAGCTTCTTGGTGCCGAACTGGGAGTTGTTGGTTATCCGGTCGATCGTGTTGAGCGCCTGGTTGATCTCCAACTGGTCGGCGGCCAACATGTTCTTATCGTTGGCACCTTCGTTGGCGGCGTGAATCGTCAGCTGCCGCATGTTGATCAAGAGGTTGGTGACCTCGTTCAGGGAGGCCTCCGCAGTCTGGATCATGGTTACGGCCGTTTCCGAGTTGTCCACAGCCTGGCTTAGCGCCGCGGTCTGGGCCCTGAGTTGCTCGGCGATCATCATCGCGGCGGGTCCGTCGGCGGAGCGGTTTATTTTCATGCCGCTGGAGAGTTTTTCCAGCGATTTGCCCAGCGCCCGGTCGTTGATCAGCAACTGCCGGTGTGAGTTCATGGCCTGCACATTACTGTTGATTCGCAGTCCCATCTTTCTACCTCCGTGTATGGATAGTTGATCCTCCTTGATCCGGAAAACGGCGCGGAAATTGGCCCTGACGGGACAAAACCGTCCGTCGGAAGGTCCTGCAAGACCTTCCACCCCGGGATCCGCCTCTCATTTTGCGGAACCCGTGTTTCCACTTCCGACCCCGCCTCCCCCGGTCCTCCGAGGGACAGCGGGATTACGGAATCGAGCGACCATTGGAGTTGGGGATACCTTCATCCCCGGTTCCAACCGCCACATCCCGGCGAATCTTCCGGCCGTTTCCTCTCTCCGGCCCGACGAAAACGCCTCCTTGGATGGCGCGGCATGTTATGGCCCTGGTTCCGGCGAGGCGCGGCAAATCCAACCGCATGCCCTGCCGGCTTCCTGAGCCGGATTAGGCCCTGTAACTGGCCTGGTTATGGACGCCTGGCCGGACTTTCCGTCCGGCGTCCGTGTAAGGGCATGGCGGACCCGGCGGCCCGTCATGCCTGGATCAGGATCGTTCCTGCGATGCTGCCCGGCCCATATTGTTTGTTTGCCGGTGTTCATCGCTATCCGTTGCTCCTGATCTGTTTTCTTTGCCGGACTGCCAAATCTTTCCCGGCAGCCTGGATCATTATCAGCGGCCTGAACGCCGGACGAACCAGGGCGCAGCTTCACGCCCGAGGGCCTACGGCCACATCCACGCCGGACGAAGGGTACTCTTTTGCCCGGCAACCGCTGCTTTCATCTGGCCCGCCAGCCCCCGGCGGAGAACCTGTGCGGGGGTGTGTTTCCCGGACGGTGGTTTCCCCTCGTCCAGGCTTGTCCCCGCCGCCTCTTCCGCCAATGGGCAGACAGCGCCAGGGCGCATCCGGGCGGCTGGAACAGGGACCCCTTCTCCAGGCGGCTTTCGCCGTCCGTCCGGTTTTCCTGGCACCCAGCCTTGCGCCGGTTCGCGCCTTGGATCGGTCCCGGGTGGTGCTTCCAGGCCGGGCCATAACCGGCCCTGGGCCTGTCCGCCCGGAACTTCTCCATTTCGTGCACGGGGCGTTGGCCCCGCGCGTATATCAATGTTCTTCCCGGTCATTTGGACATGACCGTCTGCGCAATCCGTGAGCTCCGGCCGGCCATGTTGCCCGGCCCGGTCTCATGAACTCCGCAGGCGTCACCGCCCTCGGAGGTGTTATTTCCACCTTCCGCCTGTCTGCACCCGGGTCAGCCCGGCCTGCCTTCAGCCCTGGGTGCCCTGGATAAGCTCCTTGAGGAGCATGGCCATCTGTTCCGCTTCCCGGGCATCGCCCGGGTTGTCGCCGCTGTCATCGTCAGGGTCGATCCGGCCCCGCCGCAGGCAGGCCAGCGCCTGTCCCTGATAGCGCTTTATCCAGCTCTCAAGGTTTCCTTTCCAGTCATCCACCTCGCAGGAAACTGCGAAGAGCATGTGCAGCGAATCGCGCACCTCCTGCCAGGTTGAAAACCTCATATCGTCCAGGCACCCGTATCCGCTGGGCTGATCCATCCAGCGCCCGGCCAGCCGGCTGTGAAACGAGGGCAGGGCCAGTCTTGCCGGCGGCCTGGTCTGCGTTTCATCGTCCTGGAATGTCAGGGCGTTCTGGGCCAGGTATATCCGGCCCGCCAGCCCGTTTTCATCGCGGGCTCCGCCATGCCACACCACGCCCAGTTCCGAGGTGGTGGGGTTGTCCAGGTAGCCGACCATCATCCGCCCCACCCCAAAGGTGGGCTCGGAGTTTATCGTTCCCTTTATGTCCCTGCCCCGGACGCACCATTCCACCTTGCCCGGAGTCCTGGACAATATCGGGGTCTTGTTGCTGTACCCCTTGAACTTCTGCTGTGAACCATACTGCCAGTGCCTTACCAGCAGTCTGCCCTGCCCGGTCAGGCCCACCTGCAATTCCAGGTTGGCCGTCAACAGCTCCTCTTGCAGCCGCGCCAGAAACTGGTCGACTGTTTCCCCGGCATCCACCCGGAAGCGCAGGAAGTGCTCTCCCTCGGCCAGGAATATCTCGTCCTCGGCGGCCAGCCAGTCCTGATTGAGACTTACGCCGCCCACCATGAGCGCCTGCCGTGGCACCTGATGCACCTCCACCGGAAATCCTTCCGGCGGCGAGGACTTTGTGCCGGGGCCGCCTCTGACGAAAACCACCCCGGTGCCCACTCCGTTGACCCCGCTCATGCCATCGAGCAGCCCCCGCCCATGGAACCTGCACTGGCGGACGATCTCGTTGACCTGATTGAGCCTGGTTCGGACATATTCAGTCAGGCTGTCCGGGGGTTGTTCATCCACCCGGCCATTCAGCAGGGCCATGTTCACCGTGCCCTGCATGTCCTCGATGAGCCCGTCTATCCGGCCCAGTCCCTCAGCCGCCTTTTGCAGCAGTGAGACTATGGTTTCCAGGTTCTTCAGGGTCTGTTCGGGCTTAAGCAGCCCGCTTTCAAACCTCAGCCATCCGCCCGGAGGCGGCATTTTAAAGGCTTCCTTTCCGTCAGGCTCCGGAGCGTGTCTCCAGAGCCCCAAGGCTTCCGGCTCATGTTTTGTGCTTTCCCGTTCCGGGTCTGTCACGTTCATTGGCCTCTCCCTGAAATTGATCGGCTCATATCCCGGCGCCGGCTTCCTGCCTGGCGCGTAACTTGCTTTTCCATCGGTGGTTGATTCGCTATCACCGATGTTTACTTTCCAATTGCGTTCGCGCCTTTCCAGATCCGGATGTTTTTGATCCGGCTTCCGGCGCAGCCTTCTTTTCACCTGCGGCGCGGCCGGTCCTCTCCCGTCCGTGCCGTGGCACTTTTCCCGTCCTGCAACTCTTCTTTCGGCATTTGGCCTTCCGGCATTTTCATCCGGATCATCGTGGCCTTTTGTGGCCTTTGGGGCCGCCGGTTCTGGTTGCGCCCCCCGGCCCGTGTCCGGGCCGGGGTTTGCAGCCAATCCTCTCTCTCGGAACCTTTACAGGTCAGTCAAGCCGCCTTGTTTTTTACAGGCGGTTTATCAGGGTCATCACGTTCTGAGGCACCTGGTTGGCCTGACCCAGCATCGCGATGCCGGACTGCATCATGATCTGGTTCCTGGTGAACTCGCTGATTTCCTCGGCCATGTCGGCGTCGCGGATCACGGACTCGGAGTTGATCAGCTCTTCCTTGGCGATATGCAGGGAGCGGATATTGGATTCCATCGCATTCTTCTGGATGGCACCCAGTTCACCCCGGATGATGTTGACGTCATCAAGCGCCTTTTCCACCATTTTCATGGTGTCCTGGGCTCCCTGTGCCGTGGTCACATCCACGTCGTTGAGGAACCTGAACCCGCTGTCATTGGGCATGTTGACAGACAGGGTGCGGGTGGAAACGCTGGGCAGCGCTACTGAGACCCGCTGTCCGGCATTGGGCCCGATCTGGAAGACCAGGGAGTTCTGGGCCACGTTGACCCGACCAACCGGAACATTGGGATCTTCCGGGGTGCGGCCCGAATACATCACCTGCAGTCCATCGGCCTTGGTGCCGGTGGCGGCGGTGAGGATGCGTCCCTTGCCGTGGGAAAGCTGACCATTGATGGTGCCGGCCACGTCCGAGCCGTTGTCCACCGACATGGGGATGCCCTGCTGTTGGGAAAGCACACCGGCCACATCGGAAACCACCACGAACTTTTCGTCGGATCCGAACAGGCGGTGGGTCATCACCAACTGGTTTTGTTCGTTCTTCTTCACGTCCACCTGCACTCCGTCCAGATCCATGGCGGTCTGCAGATTGCGGATCACGGTGTCGATGTCCTCGCCCTTGCGGGTCGTGTATTCGGCTACCCGTCCGCCCTGCATCGCGCTCAGGGTCACCTCGGAATCAATCAGTTCCTTGGTCAGGGGCTGTTGTCCGGTCACCTGGGCCTTGCGTGCACTCTGGGTAATGCGCACCTCGAATCCTGAATCGGGGCTGTCGCTGGTTTGCGGCGTGGCCTTGATGAAGGTCAGGCCGTCTCCGGCCGCCAGGCCGTTCACGCCTTGGGAGCCATCCAGGATTTTCTTTTTCCCGAACTGGGCGAAGCGGCTCACCCGGTCGATGGATTCGATGGCGTTTTGCACCTCGAACTGGTCAGCGGCCAGCATGTTGGGGTCGTTGGCGCCCTCGTTGGCGGCGTGAATGGCCAGCTGCCGGACGGATATCAACAGCTTGTTGACCTCGTCCAGGGCCGCCTCGGTGGTTTGCACCATCGTCACGCCGGTTTCCGAGTTGCGGATTGCCTGCTGCACAGAGGCTATCTGCCCGCGCAGCTGTTCGGAGATCATCAACATGGCCGGGCTGTCGGCCGCGCGGACAATCTTTTCACCACTTGAAAGGTGCTCCAGGCTCTTCTTAAGCCGCACATCCGTGTTCAGCATGTTGCGGTGAGTGTTGATGGCCTGTGAGTTGTGATTAATTACCAGAGATCCCATGACAACCTCCTTGTATGGGAATTGACGCGAATCCCTTCGCGCTGGACTCCGTTGCCGGAGTCACCTCAAGCGCCTTCCCGTGCGGATTTTTTTCCGCACTTCCGGCAGCGGCACCCTTGCCGCGCCCGGTTAAAAGGCGATTAAATTTATGCTAATTTATAAAACGTATTAGCATTCTTACTTCAAAATTGTTCAGCCGTTTCCGGCAGGCCGTTCCGGGGACGCAATCATCCCTGGAAAGCTCGGCGCCTTTTTGGCGCCATCGCCTCCCGGCCTGTTTTCGTGCCGCGGGCCTTGTGGCCTTTTTGGCACGTCATCTGCATTTTTATCGGCAGGGAATTTTCCGGTTTCACGTTCTGTTTAGCCGAATCGTGAGCCGGCAAATCAATCATTAACCACCAGGGCTAACGCCTTGCCGAGAAAACCGGACGATGACTGAAAGAACCTTGACTCAGCCGGGATGCCTGACGGACTCAAATCCGCCGTTATCCCTTGTATCGTCCTTCGCCCCTTGCGAACCGTTACTGCTGTCCGCCCTGCCGGGGCTGGAAGCGGCGACCCGGACTCATCATTTCACCGGGCACAACATTCCCTCTGCACCAAACTCAACTGATGCACGTATCAACTGGCATGTTTTTCGGGCTGTCTACGCCGGATAATCACCGGTTTTCATACAAACATCCCGTTTTTCATACCCCGGTTGTTCGCCAGGCGGGTCAAGCGGCATTCTGCCTTTGACTCTCCCGGCCAAGAGCCGGAGCAACCTGTTCTTCCTGCAACTTCAAAACCCTGTACCAGTATCCATTTGCTGCCTGGCCCGCATCCGGCTTTTTATCCTGACCGGGGCCGGGCCGGGCCAGCCGGGGAGATATTTCATCATCCCTGTACGCTGACCCGCTTCAGACTGTCCGTGTCCGTATGGTCCACGGTTTTCTTGGCCTTGATGCCCGACCAGCCTTCCCGCAGGGTGGACAGCAGCGAGATCACCTCGTCCACGATTACCTTGTCCTTGGTCAGGTTGGCTTCTACCAGGCGGTTGAACATGTAGACATACAGCCGCTTGAGGTTCTCTCCGATCTTGCCGCCCTTCTCAGGGCGCAGGGTGACCATCAGTTCGTTGACGATCTCCCTGGCGCGGAGCAGGAAGCCATGCGCGCCCTCGATATCGCTTCTTTCGATGCAGTCATTGGCCTTGTTCAAAAACCTGATGGCCCCGTCATACAGCATGATGATCAACTGCCTCTGATCGGCGGTATGGACGTTGGTTTTCTCGTAGGCGCCGTATGGGTTTTTCCTGGTCATTTCAAAAAATCTCCTGATGCGTTTCTTTATATGGTTCGGGTTCTGATCGGTTCCGATGTTGTTATCAGCCCCGGATGTTTATGTTCTTCTTCTGGTCGGACGGATCGGCCGATGTCGTTCCCAGGGAGTTCCAGCCCTCGCGGAGATCCTTGAGCAGTTCCACCACCTTGCCGATCCTGGAGGTGTCCTTTTCCAGGTTGGCGTCGATAAGCTCGTTGAACATGTATGTGTACAACCGCTGCAGGTTGGTGGCGATTTCGCCTCCGTTCTCCAGATTCAGAGAGGCCAGCAGTTCCGCGATTATGCTTTTACCCTTGACCAGATTCCGGTGGGCCTTGTAGGCATCGCCTTCCTCCATGCGGGTAATGGCGTTGTTCAAAAAGCGGATCGCGCCATCGTAGAGCATGATGATCAGCTTGCGCTGGTCCATGGTGCTGACAGCCGCCTTTTTGTAGGCCTGTTGATATCTTCCGTAACCTTTCACCGTTGCCACTCCACTTAAGGGTTTTCCAGTCTGCCTGTTTCCAATCGGTTATTTTCTACATTCCCGGGAGGCCGGGGATTCCGCTGCCGCCCTTGAGCTGGCTGGACAGATACGACTGCTGTGACTTGAGCTTGGACATCTGTGATTCCAGCCGGGCGAACTTCTCCTGAAGCCGCTCACGCTTGTTGCTGATCCTTTCGTTCATCTGGCCAAGCTGCTGATCCAGGTTTTTCACCTGGTCGCGCAGGCCCTTGCCGATATTGTTGAAGCTTCCGCTGAGAGGGTTCACCAGCGAATCCAGGTATGAGCCGACCCTTCCGGCGATACCCTTGGTAATCTTGATTTTTGCCTCGGGGCCGTCAGGCCGGAGCTTTGATTCGCTGACCCGCACCAGGAGGCGGATGCCCTCGGCATCTCCGTTTTCACTGCCCGCCTTGAGCAGGATTCCATCGCCCTGGGCGGGTGTGCCGTTGATCGTTCCCTCCACGTTTTTCCCGTTCACGCTCTGTCCATCCAGGAGCAGGGAGTATCCGCCTTCGAAGTATCCGGCGGTGGTGAAGGCAATTGAGCTGCGTTCGCCGAAGCGTCCGGAGATCACCTTTATCTGGTTGTTCTCGATCATCACCCTCACACCGGTGTCGCCCACCATCTTGTCGTTTGTGATGGCGTCCTGCAGCACCCGGGCGAATTCCCCGATGGTGTAGTCGCGGATGGGAAGTTCCAGCTGCTCCGATTCGCGTCCTTCCACCTGGATGGTGAAGCGGTTGTTCTGATCGGTAATGCTGATGGGCTCCATCAACATCGGACTGAGGTAATAACCCTGGGTGGGTACGCCGGTGATATCCACATCGTATCCATCGGGGCTGATCTTGGTTTTATCAGTCATTCCGACAAAGCTGATCTGGTTGTTGTCCGACTCACCCTTGTTCCGGAACAGATCGGACACCAGGCCGAAGTTGTCGGCGATTTTTTTCTGCAAAACCGATTCTTCCAGTGTAAGCGCCCCCTGGTCGTTCAGACGGATTCCCAGGGTGAACAACATGTTTGAATCCTTGGGCAGCCCCGCAACCGGGTCCACCACGAGTTCGGTAAGGCGCTGCCTGATGTCGGTAACATCCCTGCTTCCCAGCAATGGTCCCGCAGCGTTGTTCTCCTCGTCGAACTTGGTAACCTCGTCGATCAGGGCGCTGAGCTGGTTGAATTCGTCCACGAAGGTGCGCACCAGTTCCAGGGCCTTTTCCGTTTCCCCGCGAATGGTGATGGTCACCGGTTTATCGCTCATGCCCTGCAGATTCAGCCGGACGCCGTCAATCACGTTGTCGAGCTCATTTGTGGAGCTGACAATCTCCAGTCCTCCGCCCAGTTCCGTCGCGCCAAACCTGATGACGGCATCCTGGGGCGGCTGGATGGTGGCCGTGCGGGTTCGCAGGGTGAACCGGTCTTCCTTGAAGACCCGTCCCGGCCCGAAAGAAACTGAAAGGCCGGAGTCGAAGGGCAGTTCCACACCCATCTGGTAATCATCGCCAACCGAAAGCTCGCCGCTGTTGCCAAGGCTGTCCTCCCAGCCGATCTTGAGATCCTGGGTGATGCCGATGCCGCCGTCCTTGAGCACGGTAAAAGTATAGGTCTTGGCCTCGTCTCCGGTGTATTGCCCGCCAATGGTCACCTGGCTGTTGCTGATGCGGGGCCCGGTTTCCTGGGGCAGATCGGGCATAAGAGACCCTTCGCCCTCCTCGGCGTCTGGCACCGACCAGGGGGTGATATTCTCGATTTTGGGGTCTACCGTCCGTTCCTCTTCGGGCTTCCACCACATATCGCTGGTGTAGCCGGGTATTACGTCAAAGTTGGAAACCTGCCCGCTGGCCAGCACACCCGGATTGAGTGAAATGGTCAGTCCGTCTATCAGGGCCAGCTTGGAGCCCGGCTCGTAGCCGTTGCCCACTCTCAGTATTCCGTTTTCGCCGGAGTCGGATTCCCAGCTGATGCTCAGGCCCGGCGACTCGCCGATCTGGCCTTCTCCCATCACGGTCAGCGTAAAGCTTTGCTCATCGGTGCCAGTGTAGGGGCCTTCGATAACCGGAGAGCCGATGGTGGGGTCGAGCTGCTTGCTCCAGGCGGAGGGCCGGGAAACAGAGGCCAGCCGCTCTTCTTCAGTCAGCCACCAGCTGGTGGAGGGTTTCTCCGCGGAGGCATTGAAGGAAAAGCTGTCTCCCACCACGATTTCACCCGAACTGAATACCAGGGCCAGGCCGTCCACGAATTCCTTGGTCTCACCCGGAGCGTAATTGAAGCTGTCCAGCTCCAGCACGCCGTTGTTGCCTTCGCTGTCGCTCCAGCGCACCTGGAGCTGGGGGGATTCTCCCACCACGCCGGTCTGAACAGCCGTGAAGGTGAATGTCTTGTCCTCGGTGCCGGTATATTCGCCGACCACCTGCACCACTGATGTGGATGCTCCGGTGCCCTTGGCCGTTGTGGTTGCGCTGGCTTCTTCCAGGCCTACTCCCTGCCATCCGGAGGGGCTTTCCACAGAACTGCCGAAATTGGGTGGCGTGCCGCCCCTGAGGTCGATTTCCAGGGAAATACGGCCCGCGGTTCCAGTAGTCTGGCTGGTAATCACCAGCTGGTAGGGGCGTTCCAGGTTGCCGGTTTTTATAATGGTGGCCTGAACGTCGTCAGTGGCGAAGTTTATGGCATCCTTCAGGCCCTGCAGCGTATTGTTGGTTTCATCCACCACGATGCTTATCGGGGACTCCTCGCCTACGGTGATGTTGAATTTGCCGAGGCCGATCTGGGCATCCTGGTTTTCATAACCCTGGGAGACCAACTGATGATTGAGCGCCAGCTTTTCCACCACCAGGGTGTGCTTGCCGGGTTTGGCCCCGCTGGTGGCCGTGGCTGTGACGGCCTCATCGTTGCTGCTTTCAACTGTTTTGCCTTCCCAGACGCCACTGCCGGCCAGCAATTCCACCGAGCCCTTGATATTCTTGAGCCCTTCTTCCACCAGCCTGAAGGCTTCGATTTCCATCAGGGTGGATTCCTTCTGCTTCAACACCGGTTCCAGCCGGCGCTTTTCCACTGTCATGATGGTGTTGATTGTATTCTGGGGATTAATACCGGAGGCCAGACCGGACATCCGATTCGCATCGGCGATAGTCACTCTATCCCGCTCGTCGCCCGATTCGCTTTTAATCGGCTTGGACAAGCTTTTGGCTGTATTGAGTGCTGTGTTAATCTCGGTCATGGCTTAAAAGTTTCAGCTATAAAAAAACAGCGTTTGTGATTTCCTTACCCGGGGTTCCTTGTTCACCGCCCCGATATTTCCTTATCGGCGGCTCCGGGGAAAAATTTAGCCCGGCAGAAAATTCCCGGGACTTTTTTTTCAACGCATTGATATGCTTGAACTTGTTTCATCAATGCAGTTGGCCCGCCCAGTGGGCGGAGTACTCTGGTTAAATCCGTTCAAAAAACATTCCAGCCGGGGGCCTCAGGCCCCCGTTTTCCGGCCGGTTATCCGCCCCTGTTGGTCAGCAGGGTAAGCACCGACTGCGGGGTCTGGTTGGCCTGGGCCAGCATGGCCATGCCCGAGGCCAGCATTATCTGGTTGCGGGTGAATGTGCTCACCTCTTCTGCCATGTCCGCATCACGCAGGCTCGATTCCGCCGATGTCAGGTTCTCGTGGGCGATTCTGAGGCTGCTGGTGTTGGTCTCCAGGGTGTTCTTCTGGAAGGCTCCCAGAGTGGCCCTGAGGGTGGAAACCTGGTTGATGGCCTCGTCAATCAGCAAGATGGCATCCTGCGCCCCCTGTGAGGTGGTCACATCAATCTCCGACAGGCTCTTGAATCCACTCATGTTTTCCAATCCGGTGGAAAGCCGGTCGGCCTTGGCGTCCAGCAGGGACAGCTTCACGGTCTGCCCGCGGGTGGGGCCCACCTGGAACGACAGGGAGTTCTGGGTTACATGCACATACCCCTCGATGTCATCCTCCACCCTGGATGGAATCTCCCAGGTGTAGGTCATGAACTCGCCTTCCTCCTTCATGCTCACCGGCCTTGCTCCGGGAACGGGCGGCGTCATCTTGTTCAGGTCCTGCACCTGCGGGTTGGGAATGATCTGCGGGCCGTCCGCTACGAACTTGGGCAGGCGCTGCTTGAACGTCCCCACCGAGTTGAAGCGCACCTCAAGCCCTTCCACATCGGTGGATTCCGAGCCTTTCAGTATCTCTCCATCGCCAAGGGCGATCTTGTCGTCGATCAGACCCTCCACATCGCGGCCGCGCAGGGCCTCCTCGAACCGTCCCGGTTCTGAGGCCAGCACCCCGGCGTGGCCGGAAGCCACGAAGAAGGTCTTGGCTGAGCCGAACTCCCGGTGCCGCACGGTGAGCTTGTCCTCGTTACCGCGGTCTATGTAGACATCGACATTCATGCCGTTGTCGTTGGCCTTGCGTTGCAGGGTCTGGGCAATTACCTCCCGGATGTCCTTGATGACCTTGTCGGAGTCATACTGCATGGGATTGCGCTTGAGTTCCGCGATTGTCTTGCGGATGACCTCGCCGTCCTCGTTGTTGTCCAGCGAGAAGCTGGCGGTGCGTCCGCCCTCGGAAATCATCACCTCAAAGGCAGCCACCAGTTCGCTGGTGTCGGAGGGATTGATGTCATTCCAGTTGATGGCCCTGGTACCCTGCTTTTCGGTGCGGGTGGCGGCCCTGGTGATATTGACCTTATAACCCTCGGCCGGCGAGGACACTGTTTCCGGGGAAGCCGCCACAAAGCTCAGGCCGTCGCCCACGGCCACGCCGTTGGCTCCGTTGGAGCCATCGAGCAGCGTTCGGGTGCCGTACTGGCTGTTGCGGGCTATCCGGTCGATGGAGTCCAGCGCGTTTTCAATTTCCGACTGGTCGGCCAGGAGCATGTTGTCATCGTTGGCGCCTTCGTTGGCGGCGTGGATGGCCAGCTGGCGCATGGAAACCAGCAGCTTGTTGACCTCGTCCAGGGTGGCTTCTGCCGTCTGCACCATGGAGGTGGAAGCCTCCGAGTTGCGGATGGCCTGTTCGATGGAGGCAATCTGGCCGCGCATCTGTTCTGAAATCACCAGGGTGGCCGGGCCGTCCGCGGCGCGGTTGATCCGCTGGCCGGAGGAAAGTTTTTCCAGGCTCCCGGATAGTTCGCCATCGGTCTTGTTCAGATTCCGCAGAGCATTAAGGGCGGGAATATTGTGATTGATCCGTAATGCCATTGGGGCTTCTCCTGATTAATTAACTGCCTTTTGCTGCTTCAGTTTTGTCGGCATCAAATACGTGCCGCCCTGTTGGGAAATCTCGCAGGTGCTTCCTGCTAATGATGTTGTCGGCGCATGAAAAATAAACTTGAGGGTTTTGCTCCTGATTATGCGCCTACCACCGCACCTGAGTTCGCGGTATTCCGGCAGGACCTCACCTGTCTGGCCTGCCGCTTATGATCTGGTTATCGGATGGGTGGGGAAAACCTTTAGGCTCCGGGGAGTGATTTTTCGGCCCGGGAGGCATCTCGGCAGATACGGGATTGTCTTTTCGTTAAAAAACCAAGCAAGATAAGGGTGTTGGTTATTTCTCGGGTCCGTTCCGGGGGGGGCTGCGGGCTTCCGGAGTCGGCTGGCATCCCGGCCATGGTTCTGATAAATCTGGTAAGGGTGTTTGAAAACAGAGGTGGGAATAAAGGCCAATGACGATATATCTATCCGTTTCCGAAGACAATGACGCCTATGTCAGGCGCTGTGCGGAGGTATTCGATGCCCTGGGCTTTCAGGCCCTGGAGCGCGATGGCCGTTTCGTTGTTTCGCTGGCGGGCGGGGAGACACCCCGCGAGGTGTACGCCGGCTGGGCCAAGCACTCCCGGCTTCCCTGGTCCAAGGTGGTGCTGCTGTTTGGCGATGAACACTGCCTCACCGAGGATAAGCCGGGGTCCAACCACCAGATGGTGCAGGAAAGCCTGCTGGAAAATCTCGGCGAACAGCCCCAGGTGCTGCGGATGGAAGGGGAGAATACCGATGCCGCCCAGGCCGCGCTTGCCTATGAGGCGCAGTTGCGGGAAGTGCTGGGGAGCCAGGGTCGGGTCCACCTGACCCTGCTGGGTCTGAGCCCCGGGGGGGAGACCGCCTCGCTTTTCAGGGGCAGCGAGGCCGTGAAGGAATCGGACCGGCTGTGTGTGGTTACCACCAGCCCCGGGGGCGGGGAGCGCCTGACCCTGACCGTGCCTTTCCTGCGCCGCTCCCACAAGATATTTTTCCTGGCGTCCGGGAGCCAGAAGGCGGAAATAGTGAAGCAGGTACTGGAGGGACGGCTGAGCCCGGAAGAGTATCCGGCGCAGTTTTTCCTGCGCGACGACCGCCTGAATGTCAATCTGCTGCTGGATAGGGACGCGGCCTCACAGCTCACCCGGATTGAATAACCGGGTGGCGCGGCATGGGCTCCTGCGCGGGCCGGAACGAAGCACTCAAAGACAATCCCCATGAGCACCTGGATATACGTTCACGACCTGGACCCCATCATCTTTACCGCCGGCCCCTTGCGGGTGGGCTGGTACGGCACCATGTACGCGGTGTCCTTCCTGACAGGCTACTGGTACTACCTGCGCATGTCCCGCCGCCCGGGCAGCGTTATTCCCACCGAGGAGGTACCCAACCTTCTGACCTACATTATTCTCGGCTCGGTGCTGGGGGGGCGGCTGGGCTGGGTGCTGTTCTACGGCGGGACGCCCTATCTGCTGGAGCCCTGGCGGGTACTGGAAACCTGGAAGGGGGGCATGTCCTTCCACGGCGGGCTGCTGGGCTTTCTGGTAGCCATGTGGGTCTATGCCCGCCGCCATGGCCTGGAACTGCTCAAGGTGGGAGATTTCGTGCTGACCTGGGTGCCCGTGGGGCTGTTTTTCGGGCGCATCGGCAACTTCATCAACGGGGAACTGTACGGCAAGCCCACCGACGGGACCTGGGGGGTGGTGTTTCCCTCCGACGGGCAGGGCCTGCCCCGTCACCCCAGCCAGCTATACGAGGCTCTGCTGGAAGGCGCGCTGATCTTCCTGGTGCTGTCCGTATTGCGCGACAGGGTGCATCGCAAGGGTCTGCAGCCCGCCGTGTTTCTGCTCATGTACGGCCTGGCCCGCATCACGGTGGAATTCGTGCGGCTGCCCGACGCCGATATCGGATACCTGGCGGGCTTTGTCACCATGGGCATGGTGCTGAGCCTGCCCATGGTTCTGGTGGGTGCCGGCTGGATTGTATTTACCTTTCTCAGAATCGCCCCGGAGCCCCCTCCGCCCGCGGAGGCGCAAACCTCTCCCGCAGCCAGCCACCAGCAGGGCCGAGGCAACAGGCAGGGCCAAGGCAAAAAGAACCGCCGGCGCTGAAACCTGTCTTTGGTATGAAAGAGGTGCGTCCCTGGCGGCTGTCAGGCTCTGCCTGAAAGGCATAATAACCGGTGGTTCTCAGCTCCCCCCAAAAAAATGATCTCACACACAACCTACTCCGCCAGCAGCTTCAGGGCGGCCTCCACCGCCCGTCCGGGGGGCAGTTCCTGCAGGCAGCGCAGATGCCCCAGGGGGCAGGTGCGCCGGTAGCAGGGGGCGCAGGGCTGGGGGTTTTGCAGCAGCACGGCCCGGGGGTTGAGCGGGGCCGTCCAGTGGGGATTGGTGGAGCCGAACAGGGCGATCTGCGGTATCCCGGCGGCGGCGGCCATGTGCATGGCCCCTGAGTCGTTGCTGATGAGCAGCCGCGCCCGGGCCAGCAGCGCGGTCAGTTCCAGCAGCCCTGTCTCGCCGCACAGGTTCAAGCCGCCCGCCAGCCCGGCGAGGATTTCCGCGCCCAGTTCCCGGTCCTTGGCCAGCCCGGCCACCACAACGGGCCAGCCCGCGTCCGCCAGCGCCCGGGCGGTTTCCCGGTAATGCTCATCCGGCCACTGCTTGGCCGGGCCGTATTCGGCTCCCGGAGCCAGCACCACGTAAGGGGGGTGCTCCCGCAGCCGCTCCGGCAGGTGTTTCTCCACCCATTCCGGGGGCATGTCCAGCCCGGCAGGCTGGGCCTCCAGTTCTGCGTGTCCCCAGGGGGCCAGCAGGTCCAGGTACTCCCGCACCAGATGCACCGAGCGTGGGGCGTGGCTGTGCCGCAGCGCCGGACGCAGCAGGAGCGAGCGCCACTCGCCCGCGTAGCCGATGCGGTGGGGGATGCCGGAGCGGAAGGCCATCCAGGCCGAGGAGAAGCTGGGCGGCAGCACGAAGAAATGCGAGTAGCCCGCCCCGCGCAGGCTTTTGCCGAAGGCCCCCGCGCTGGCGGTCTTGCGGTCGAAGACCCGTATTTCACCCCGCCGGGGCAGGGGAAGCCGCTCAAAGCCGGCTCGCACGATCAGGTCAATCCGCACTCCCGGAAACATCTCCAGCGCGGCCCGGATGAACCCGGTGGCCATCATCAGGTCCCCCAGCCAGTTGGGGGTGCGGATCAGCACGGCCTTTGGCAAGGGGGCTGCCTGATGCGCTGGAATGTGCGGGGTTTGTTCCGGCATTGCTTTTTCCCGGCGGGAGGTTTTAGGGTTAGGGACACCACGCGGCCCCGTCCCGGGGCCCTCTTTGGCATAAACAACCGGCGGAAAGGGCCATGGTCAAGATCAATAAAGTCTACACGCGGACCGGAGACGGGGGCAACACGTCCCTGGTGGGGGGCCGCAAGGTTTCCAAGGACGATCTCAGGGTGGAATGCTACGGCACCATTGACGAGCTGATATGCGTGCTGGGACTGGCCCGGGCGGGCAACTCCGAACACCCCAGCGCCGTTTCGGAAGACCTGGACGAGATGCTGGGGCATTTTCAGGGGCGGCTGTTCAACCTGGGGGCCGAACTGGCCACCCTGCCGGAGGACCGCCGGGAGTCCGCCCCGGCCATCAACGAGTCGGACGTGCAGAACCTGGAGACCATGATTGATAAGCTCAACGCGGACCTGCCCCCGCTGGACGGCTTCGTGCTGCCCGGCGCGGCCGTGGTATCCGCGTTCCTGCACCAGGCCCGGGCGGTCTGCCGCCGTGCGGAGCGGCTGGTGGTGTCCCTGGAGCGCCGGGAGCGGGAAGCAGGT
>Ga0224501_10001034_pt1 | contig 21366 bp, 22 predicted proteins | sample SF_Oct11_sed_USG_4_FD_169105 | JGI IMG/M metagenome (GOLD analysis project Ga0224501, IMG submission 169105) | Sediment microbial communities from San Francisco Bay, California, United States - SF_Oct11_sed_USGS_8_1 | ecosystem: Environmental > Aquatic > Marine > Sediment | place: USA...
TATCACAAAAAGTGATATAATGACCACATCACCAGCAATCCACCAATAGCACTTAGGACAGGGTGTGCCGATTGAACCTTGACCATGTCCAAAGTATAAAATTAGAAGACTGTCCAGGAAGAAGGCTTGTAAAACCACCAGTAGGACACATAGAACTTTCATTGGAACATGCTTGAGATTCCGGCAAATGTGGTTCATAATAATACCAACTGCCATGTTGGCATATGAATGAACCAGTGCTCAGTGCGACCTGAAAAAAGAGAAAGCCTCATTGCAAGTCATGGTCAAGGATAAACAACAATGCAAAGTTTTACTGAAGTACATGTATGCTGATGATCAGAGTCAGAAAATAAGCAACACAACATTGACATTGAAAACAGTGCGCAACAGCAAAGCAAGCACCATGCAGCAATGTCTCCCTACTAAACTCAATGATCTAAAATCCCTCGTGTTCTAACGCATGAGTAAATACAATAGGAGAGTCTCCTCAGAGTCAGTGACTTCGTCACCTTGACCTCAAGACAAATCTACCGCTTCACCACAATGGGGCAATCACTAGAACATAGAAGTTCTAGGTACTAATACTAATAGTAATAATATTCTATATTACATGGGTATCACTTGTTTACCAACTCAACTGACCCAGTTTTACTTATTATAGAGACTCAGACTGTGACATAAATCATAACATAAACAAATTCATTCACTCAGTCACTGACTGAGCAGTGACATAAAATCACGCACTGACTGAATGACGATGAGCCAAATCGCCAACTAACACAGGCTGACTGCAGGACTAGGAGTAAGAGTGATGCCATTCAGTCACTCACAGTCACATCCATGATCCACAGTCCCACTCCACTCACCGTCCGTGAGTAACTCAGTAACCGAGGAAGTGACCGAGTGAGTCAGTCACCGTCGCGTACTCGACACCGACTGAGTCACTCAGTCAGTGAGCGACTGACTCGGTGACTGGGAGTCCCACTGTGGGAGTGGGTCACTGACACTGACTAACTAGTAACTAACTAAATCGTAAATGTTGAACTTGAACTTGAACTTTGAAGTTCAACTGTTGAACGGGTTATCAACATGAATGATGAATCAATCACAAGATCAATTAGTGAATTACGACGTGAACCAATGGATTCGATACGGTTAATGGTTTATTTGTAGAAACTTACTGCTGCGCGGTTTGACTCAAGTCAAAACGTGGAATAGAACAGAATAGATATTACTTGAAGTTGATGTTAGCTAGAGAAATTGTTACTGCAATCGTGATCGAAGTGCATTCGCCATATGGCTCCAATTCTACCAGGACCGTTAACCGATGACCCCGCTCGCAAATTAAAGAAGATAGATGTGCACGTATTTGGGCGCGTGGAGGCCTAGTCATCAGTAGTAGATACGTATCGAACGATGCAGTGTACTTTACAAAGCCCGAGGCTCTAAAATTGTGATAAGTTGTACCAACGGTAAAGCCTCTTTGGTTATATCAACAAAGTTATACGGAGTTGCTTCCTCTACCCAATGTTGGCCATAGAGTTATCCTTCCCTAGTTGCTGTTGCCGATTCACTACAAACATCGCCACTCTATAAAGGGGTCACAATTTACTATAGTTACTAGTCGCTACGCTAGATTTTTGCTGCAGTCCCAGGCACAAATACAGAAGGCCTATAAAACGCCTCGCTGTGGAAAGCACTGCACCATTTATAGGATTGCAGGTCTGGGCGGTGTGCAGATCTTCTGTTGAGTCAGTGAGCATTTTGAACAACGTAGGAAGGCTATAGAAGTGACTGTGAATGGGATGGATGCTCCGTGGTAAGTAACACGTAGAAATGAAATGAATGCATCATTCAGTAGATGACTCACTATCAAATGATATAGAACCATCTGAGCCATAATAAGCTGCATTTAAACAGTAGCAAGACCGATGGTAAGCTGAAAGGATATATTTTGGATAATGATATTCTCATGTCTAAGCTAAGATCAGTCAGTTTCCTGGTCACCACTGGAAGCATCATTAAAAACGAGGCATGGGAGTATCATCTGTAAAGCCAAATACTATCCACTTACATGCGCAGATAAAACAGTCAATTAAAAGTTTCACTAAAACTCTTTGTGTAAAACTAGTCGGTCGCTGTTAATAGATAACAAATTAATACTGATCAATTAAGGCAAGATGGCATCTTTTACATTGTAGGGCAAGTCATCTCAACGAGACCAATCTTGCGGGCTCGGCTTAGATTGAAGTCGAGGTCACCCACACTGACGCCTCTGATGCATCCAACATATTCAAGCTGTCCTGACTTGGGCTTGTACGGAGCCACATTTGCTTCTAAAAGATTGAAAACGAAACCATGATTATTTGTCGTCTGACGAAGTATTGGGAGTCAGACATTCAGGAATGCATCTACCCATTACACAAGTCTACGAATAGACGGAAGGAGCAGCAAAACTCATCTCTCTGTGACCCCCACACAATATGGGGTGATAATTTTGATTTACACGGATTACCTGAACAAAGGGCCTGCCACACGATGCTACTCGCAAATCGAGGAAAAATCGCAATTCGCATTCCTAGCCACACAATTGCGATCAGTACGCGCCTTGCAAGCGTGCTAGAACTGCAGTTTTGCGCGAAATAGCGATGGCAAATTTGTAACGCGATCTTTCACGTAACGCTATTTGCGATTTTTCTGCAAATTCGCCATCGTGTGGCAGGGCCCAATGCAGGCCCTTGCTTTTACCAAACGGCTCGCGATACCAAGTATATGTATTTGAGAAATTCACAGGTTCCAACACCTAGATCCAAGGATCTACGTGTAAAGCTGGTAACTCACCATCAGGCATGCCACCAATATAGAATGGCGAGCTGACTTCAGCACCTGTCTTAGCTGCTGAGCCAACTTGACGAGCGGGTGACGGGTCCTTTCTACCAGCTAAGCTTACATGCAGCTCAACGATGTGTCCACTCTTCACAACTGAAACCAGAGTATTATTTGAAATTACACATAAATACATATATTAATATAGATATATTAATAGACAAATATGCAATATATATTTACACACAAAAAATGTACACATGTATGCGTAGATGAATATGTATCATAGAAGTTCTGTTTATAAGTTTTGCTGCTAGCTTTACAATCATACTGAAAAGTGAGCAGAGTCTTTGCTGTGTAACCACAAACAGACTGGGTCTGTCACCCAACTTCAAGGTGTACAGAATTCCTCCGGTATGAGTGGTTGGTCAGAGAACCTTTACCAATGAGCTCTTGTTAGTAATATAGAATGGGGTGGGTGAGCAAAGCTTATAAACTGACCCTTGATGGTGCGCCATTGGCCATCGCAGATGTCCGGCGCGTCCTTGAAGGCTTCAATGTCACCAGCTCCATTGTTCATGTTAACGATGACTTTACCGTCAAAGAGCTCTATACCCAGGTAATCGCCTCCGCCATATATAACTGCCAGCACCCCAGTGTTGGAACGAGGTCGCACAGACAGCTGTAGTTCTTTGTCTTTGCCAACACCAATGTTATCACCTGAGAGGAAACAAAAATGGTAATGCATCGAGTAATGAGGTTGGAATCACAGTGAATAAAGACCTAAAGTTGGGCCGCTAAAGTTCACGGAAAAGAACCAATGGAAAAGTACTTACTGACAGCCAAAGATCCTTCACCCTCGGGGATAAAGGCACCATCTTCCTGATTGTTGAAGCAAGCCTGTGTGCTGAAAGATTTCTGAGGAGTGCCGTAATCGACAAACTCAGCATCTCCTTTCTCTCTGTATTGAATTTTATCGATGCAGCCAACCAAACTGGAAGCTGACCCAGCTCCAATCTTAGCTGCCATATAGCTATAGCGCATGTCAGCCATATCGATGCCTGATAAAAGAAATCCGTCGGTAATCACGTTGAATATTCAACACAAACGGCAGAAATCTGATCGAGAATAAGTCAGTAAATTGCCAGCATGAATACCCCATGTAGTTTTTCTACACATGATTGGTTGCCTGTCCACTCAGCCTACCGATGATACCTCTTCCTATACTAGGAAAATACTCATTCCCGTTTATTTATGGAGGTTTTGTGGCGACTTTCACACAGTGGAACTTTAATTTTACCTCCAATGTATATTGGCAGAGCGATATTAAGTGAGGTGCCTCCCGCAGGGAACTTCACTGTGTCAATCTCTCCATCGGTGGTAAGACTACCATAGGCCTCTCTGGTAGTCTGTCCTTCTATTTTTATCGCTGTTCTATTCAGCTCCAATGTGTGCCATTCACCATCATTGATTTGGTTAGCAGACCTCGCAGTGGCTGAGCCTCCACCTACCAACATTTTAAGTCATTTTTTCGTTGCCAACTACTGCGCACCGCGAGCTTTAATCTAAAGTTTCATTAAATTCTCCAAAGCCTGAAGGAAATGGATCGCATCGCTTATTGAGAAGTTTAAGGGGTGCCCCTATATTTTGAATTCTGCCCCATAACACAGTATTTAGTTTACCGCTCATATTGTGCGTCAGATTTGAGTAGAAGGTAGCTAAATATATAGCACGATTCATTCATTTTGCATTGGCAACTGCTGCACAGTTAGGGACCTTCAATTTTTACTTGCTGATAATTTAATACACTCTTATCAAAAGCTTACCGAGTTGACACTGATACACTGCGAATCCATCTTTGATGTAGAGAGTGGTATAGTCAGGGTTGTCACTCTTTGTAGACCCAATAAACCAAACCATTCCATTTTTGGCAGTTGTCTTGATCCTGAGACGAACATGGTTGCTAAAAAAGACGTCAATATTTTCTTACAGGCTTTCCCAACTTAGCTATTTACATCAATTGACCGCGGTTGACATAATTTTATTGTAAATCCAAATGATCTAGGTCAGTTCGACACTTACTGCAAGCGAACCTGTTTCTTGATCTCGGTTTGAATGCCGGCAAATGATTCATACTCCAAACGAGAGTCCTCTGTGAGGCCAAACCTAGTTCCTTGCTCAGTAGCACCCTTCATGTTAGGCCTTACAGGAAGTTCACATTCCGATGGTGCGTCGGCTACAACAGACAAAACTGCATGCACCCACTGTACAGGTTTTAGTCTGGTAGTATCGAAGCGCAGACAGTTATACCAGTCAGCGCCGGTGTGTGAGGTAGGAGCATTCAGTACTAAAAATCAATCCATCTGGTCACCAAGCTATTGTTATACTGGGTGAATTCTCTTGCGTGGCATGAGACGTATGCACAGTGCAGATTGAAGTCTCACAACCACTAAACGAATCACTTTAGGGCATTCCCATGCAACTAAACCTAGGACAACCTACACAACGGTTATATTACCCAGAAAAGGACTCCGTGCTGGAGGATGAAAGACATTGCCATAACCAGGTATGTAGTTGTAGTTAGTCTGTCTACAGATGCCTGATCATACTTGTGAAAGGAATACATGGAACTAATAAATGTATGCGTTCCAAATGTGAAAATATGAAAGATCTACGCATACAGAACCGTGCATATAGTGCGGTGACACCAAGTGATCACATACAAATGTGAAGTTTCGATACATACATGTCAACTTGCCGATATCGCTATCCGTAGTCTGATCAGACTCGGTAGCGTCCGTAGCTGGAAGTAAAGTAAATTGCCGTATAAAGACCTGACTGTCTTTATTGATATTCGCACCAACACATGCAATAATCATTCCCAATTGGATGCTTAGTCAAGTGATTGGGCTGAGGAACTTACATGTGGTTGGTGAATATGTTGTCTCGACTGGATCTGGAATGGGGCAGACTGAGTAGTCAACGTTATCACCAGTAGGAGGATTCTCAGCGAAGTCCACCATAACATTCAGGATGCTAACATGACTCATACAGCCGATGTAGTTTTTCCAAGTGGGAGAGTTATCCATGTTAAACAGATGGACTCGCACACCCTGCGACAAGCCACCCAAGAAGTAGCCAAAGCCCGGGGAAGTTCTCGTCTTTCTACCCTTGTGTGTACCAAGCTTGTTGGAGTTATTCGCATCATCGACAATGATTGTCAGGCTACAATATGACAATAATGTTAGTGTGCAGTGGGGTGTGTGAATGAACTTATGTTGTGACAGCCATTAAAAACACAGGATTTGAACATACTTCAGAGCAGCTTTCTCTACTCTGATGCTGTGCCATTTGCCATCATTGTACTTGAGGCTAGTTTGAACAGAGTTCGATCTTAGACCTCCATCCCCATCTTTGCCCGCTGTATTTTTCACAACAATATAGCCGTCATCAAGCGCAAGACTGAAAGCATGCGTCTCATCTTCACTGCTTGCGAAGAACAATAGTCCTTCATCTGCCAATGTTTTTATTCTCATTCCAACCTGGAAGTCCTCGCCCACAGATATGACATCACGCATTATCTAAAACAAAACGAGAGTAGTTATTAATGGAATAAATAAAGACTGAAAGGTTACTTTATTTGCCGAGCTGTCCGTTCCTTGAATCAAATTTTGTGAGACGGTGACATATTAATAGAAGTTACAACTTATTTTTTATACACGGTAACTGACCATCTGATATAGCAGACCTCATAGCTGAGGCTCATTCTGCAGAGGTTAGAGATAAGAATTATGTGAAGCGCCCCTGAAATCAGGTTTCATTCTTACTAGAAACAAGTTTTCTAGTGAGATTGCTCGACTATCCTTCATTGTTGGGGAGGATTCATATTCTAAACTTTACAAGGCCATTTTTAACTCACATGCGCATAGCTTTCCATAGTCCTTGGGTTTGGCTGAGGCTCTCTGAAGGTCAGTCTCCTCTTGATGAGTTTGCATCCCGGAACAGTATTCACCTTAGATTTGAAATTGGTAGCAATGGACTTAGGTTGTTGGTTGATAGATAAATCGTTCACACATCCATCAAAGTATGGGTGATTAGCCACACTGGCCCTGTAATAAATTACAACTCATTGATAGAAAAGATCTCTCAATTCACCGTCAAGCTACATTTTTCAAGTCTATCTAGTAGAAAACACGCAACCAAACTGATTGCTTTGAATGTGGTATTACAACTGTAAGCATAGTTTCCAGGACTCACCCAGAGTAGGGGGAATCTTTAGGTATTCCACCAATGAAGAGACGAGGTTCCTTGCCAAGATTCAATCCTTTACTATTTCCGTCTCCATGAACCACTAAGGGGCGACTAGAATCGAGAGTGAGGGCGAGGCTGTTCTCTCTTCTGTAGAGCTGAAGGAATCTTGGTGTATTGTCAGAGACTATCGTGTCCAGGGATACAGTGATTTCACCTGAGCCCAGGTTCACACTGGCGTGTGGCTGGAAAATCAACAGAGTCAGTACAAACATCTCTACCACTGTGCTATCCTGCTTTTCCTAACTGTCACCATGGTCTGTAGAGTGCCTGGCTGTTGTGATAATCTGGGTTCAAATACCACTCACAGCTAAAAATAACTTGAGCTCTTGATATTAATCTTAGCTCTTGAAACACAAGTCTTAGTATAAGGTGGAGCAATGATACTGGCCCACTTGTGGCAGTCCATGCTAGTAAGCCGTAATTGGGGGAAAAAAGTCTCTAACCCGGCTGCTTCAGCCCAACAACAGAGAGGTCATATGAGAAGAGAGGAGTTGATGACAGTTTGTATAATAATATAAAATATTGGAAACTTCCATCACATAGAAATGTGGTGCTCACCCGACCATCTTTAATATAGATTTTAGCATAATCAGCACCGCTCACAGAACCATTGCTCTTGTCTTCTCCAACGAAGAACAGCAACCCATCCTTGTACAAAGTCTTGAAGCTAAAGAAAAAGATGGAAATTATGGTACAATGCGCTGAAAAGTCTATTACAAAATTGCTATTTTTTATTTGAGTATCAACTAACCAGCTCGCTTCTGACCCTGCAGACAGAAAGAAAGAGAGAGAGGTACTCGCATACTGCGGACTATAATGGGACACTTACTTCAGGTCAACCTGCAAGATATTTTCAGCATTGAGTGATCCAGCGCTGATCTCGACATAGCTCTCCTTCTCAGCTACAAAGCCAACAGCGGTCTCCACCTCCTTTGCCAGCTCATCACCTCTGTCCAGAATACCTGAAAATAAGAAGAAATAAGACCGCGTTAGCAAGGCATGTGAGCTACAGGAATTAGGTGGATATTAATGTTTGAAAACTTGGTAAAACTACATTGCTTTGTAAATTGGTGCCAGCGTTTAAAATCTGGGGTGACACAGGGGGACAGAGTCCCAAAGCATATTTGGGCAGAATGGCACTTGATCAGTCCCCCCCTCACCACAGCATCACCTCGGTGACCTTTTATTGCCCCATTTCCACACGTTAGAACATTTTCTCATCGAAATCGGCAGACCATGATTCCGTTTAGGATAAATCTCCAGCTGGCTGGTGAGATGTGACTCGATGTGACGACGCATTGACTATCTAATATTTTACTTATAACAGTCCCCATCTCACATTTTACCACTGGTGGAGGCTATCAATAATCAACCCTGATCGTTTATCCTTTGCAGTGCCACAGTTACCACTCATTTCTGATAGACATTGAGGTAAACTAACCTTCATTATTAGCTTGCCCGCTGGCAAAGTTCCACAATCCCAGTGGGATCTTGCTCTCTGAATATGTGATGTCATCCAGACCACCAAGGAAGCGTCGAGATTCAACTTGAGGTGGGAGTGTAAAGTTATCAGGAACTCCAGCAGCATAGATCTTAGTAGCGGCTTCATTCAAATTTAAAGAGATGAAACTACTGGACATGTCAGATCTGGTTTCATCAGTCATCACTCGATCGCCATTTTGGGTTTTGACAACTAAGCTGCCATCACCAGCGGTACGTCTAGCAATCACCTGATGCCATTTTCCATCGTTATAGGTCTTGTTCGATCGAACTTCGACTGTGTTGGAACCCAAATTAAACTTCCAGACGACATATCCATCTACCAATTCAAGCGCGAGGAATTCCTAAAATCAAAATGACAACATCACTCAATCTGTGAGCAAACAATTGAAATGCAGCCTAGGACGTTTGACCATATGGAAGCTATCAGCAACAAAAAAGAATGGAAAATATAATATTGGCAGTAATTCATGAATGAAACACCGGGGTAGTGGGATAGCTCAGTTACTACAGCGCTTGACTCGACTTGGAACGATTTTGGGTTCAAATGCTGGTCATGCTGGACTGGCTTCTACCACTTCCAAACAAGCCTCAGACGGTCTGCTAGGATGGCCTAGTGCCCACTTAGATCAATAAAAAATGAACGCTCAATCAGCATGGATTCTTACCACGACAGTTCCCACAGCTCGCTTCATACGCAAAGCTTCCGTGTACTTCGGTCCCACATACAGCAGCAATCCGCCGGGTTGTTCGGTTTGGAAGAAGAGTCCCAGGGTGGTTTCTTCGCTAACTATGTTAGGGAAGTTCTCTGGCATTCTCAATTCAACACTCGTGTTTTCATTGGATTTCATTGCGACCTACAATTGTATCAAGATTTTCAATGGTCACACCAACAATGTTAAATTGTGGCACGTTCACACAAAAATGGGACCCACGCCCTGAATTCACCAAACGTGGTAAACATGTGATACCAAGGGTACAGAACTCCAAACTCTCCCAACACCTTTTGGGACTCGCCAGAAGACATATGAATAATTTGGAGATAAGTTGTTCGAAGATCACAATGAAAAACCAAGCTCTCAGATCCTAGGCGCATCTATATAGAGTGCAGGGGTCATATGCCCATATAGCCTGGATTAGCAGACCGACCACAAACATATCTGGTGAGTTTCATACATTTTAACAGCTATACAAAGAAAAATGCTAGGAGAGAGGTGATTAGCATACCTTGATTCTGTTGGCAGTAGCTCGGGCAGCATCGATCTTTGATCTGAGCGCAGCGATCGAGTTGTTCAGGTTAATTCTAGCCTTCTCAAGTGCGGGTTTCTTCATAGCGAAGAGGTGTTCAGTAAGATTCGTCACATTTGGCATAGAGTTGTTGATGGTATCAACTGAAACACCAACCACAACAAATAAAGGAGTGAACACATCCCCACTGAGCACGACTCTCCCTGATATTGACTAGTTTTTGTTTTCAAGTCCTAATACTGTGAGATTCAACATTTGTTAGATGGAAGAATCCATTGACATCTGGTAGAATACTTTCGACAATTTCCAAGCCTTCAACACCAGTTGTTTCAATGTATAAATACTCAAAACTGTAGTTAAAAAAACGGCAGCAATGACTCATGAGAAAATGAGTAGCCTGTTGTACATGCATTGCTGACATTAGGGACATTGGGAGTGCATGTGGGTATTCAGTGGTATCATTTTTAACAGATATTTATTGGTCAGAGCAATGCTATATGATGTATAGTATCCATATAGTGGGGTATTGTGAGGGTTTGAGTTACCATGAAAGAGCCCTGGCAGAACTGATAAGCCAGTGACTGGATCTGAATCGACATAATAAACTATGCTAAATATATTCCATTAGCAGTTTCAACGTAAGTAGGTATGCATTTTACTAATGGAAAGACTTATTGAAGTTTCAATATTCTTCAGTACCTGTTTTTAATTCTACTTGGGCACTTGAGCCAATAGCCATCCTATTTAACGACCCTTCTTAGCCCGAGCCTTGTTGGAGAAGTAGGGGCTAGGATAAAAGTGAGGAGCTCATATTCGCAACGGTGGCCTACTGTGACCTAGTTTTGAACAAAGGTATTCACAGCTGCAAGCCCAGTGCTTTACCACCGAGCGATGGATGCCCGGATACCGCTATCTTCTGATGAGGCATTTTCCCCCAAATATTACCAACTGTTCAATAGAACCCAGATGAATACTAAAAAAGCAACAACCAACTGATCGTTTTAACACAATATTAAGGTTTAAAAGGCAAATTATCCTTGTGATTGAACTTCGACGCACCTTGCGTTTGGACCTTGAGTAGGGTGACGCCCATCTGGTCTTGGATTGTTGGAATTATCTTGGCTTTACCAAGGTCAGCACTGAGCACATTAAGGATGGGCTTCACACTATCAATTGCCTGGTTCGTTTCCTCTAAAGAATCTGCAGCAGACTGGTTGGCAGCCTCTGCTCGTTTCTTGTGGTCTGTGAAAGGAGAGAATACAGTCATGGTCACACAGTTATGTGGGAGGGGGTGAGAGAGTCCTAGCTGCTACAGTGGTAAACACCTGCATCCCTCGCTGTGCTAGGCAGTGTTGTCAGAAGGGCGTGGGTTCAGATCAAAGAAACCTTTGAGGTGGCTAGAGACATCTAGCAAACCTTACTCTCTACACTATCAGTCTGGATGAGTCTGATGAAGGCCAATTACACAAAGAGTTATCATTAATACGTTATTCCTGTAAGTTAACCGAAATTGACTATGCAAGTGGAGTAAATGGAGTCCATCCCAAAGATTTACTAGCGAACTAGCGGTAGACTGCGAGTACCGGTCTCATACAGCCTGGAGAGGGACAATGATATTTTTCTGACGCCGAGGTAAAACCCAACCAGAACTTACCGTATTCAACCAGGTTAATTTGGAATTCAGCATTTGCCACATTTTGCTCGATATCAAAGATTCTCTGATCCAATCCCGATAGGGTTGAGATGCTGTTGTTCAGTTTGCTTCGCAGCTCAGTGGAGGTTTCGTTTTTAGCCAGCTCTGCTTCAGTAAGAAGAGAGGCGCTGTCCTCTCTCACCATAGCTGTGTTATTCTGGATGTCTGTAGACTGCAGAGGGATAAAAGAATGATGACCTGTACTCCTTATATGACTTTAGATTTTGGTAATGCCACTAGTCCCGCATCATAGTGTACACCGCAGCAAACTCGACAAAACGATCCTCTAACTATAAGGAGGGCTTTACGTGGGACTCTCCGAGGGGTATTACCTCATGCAGTTAATACATTACTGAAAGCCAAATCAGAAGCTGAAATGGTTAGAAACCGTCAGGAAAATTATATCTTTACTTTAGTAAGGAATTAGACTGCCACCAAGTCACCAACACTATGTGTCATACAGAACCTCCAACCTTAGACTGATCATTTTTAACTATTACTTTAGTACTGAGTGATCGCAAGATTGTCTATTATTTTGGTACGTTAGTAAAACTCTAAATATACTGGGTGTCGCATGAACAACAGTCCACTACGTAGATATTGAACTGTTTTCTATCCACACAACATCCCACCTCAGCTCTACAGAAGCAGTTATACTGAGTTTGCGGAGAACATTTGAGTCAAAAAGAGTGCACGGTCTGCCATACGATGACAAATTCACAATAAAGTCACCCTCGTGTGGCAGATCCGTACATTACGTTTCTGTCTAAAACCCTCCGCACACTGTGCCTTCTGTATATACTTACAGTTCCACAGCAAATGCCGTTATCGAGCTAGTAATGCAATATATGTTGTAGGACAGAAAATAGGTGTATGCAAGACCACAATGCAGGAAACGTGTGCCCAATCAACATTTATATAAGGTTCACTGTTACCGGGCATCATTAGTTCAGAACTAGCAACAAACTACGGAGGACAGCGCATTGATCAGATACCTGCTGAATAGCCTCCAATGCAGCTCCGAGAGCATTCTGTGATGCATTCAGAGCTGTGTTAATGGATTCTACGATCATCTGATAAGCATTGGCAGCCTTGATAGCGGCAGCTGATGCCTCCTTGGTATCTCGCAAAAGACTACAACCATTTAAAAAAAAATAGGACTATCAGTAAGAACAACTGCTTATGGCCATGGCCGAGTGGGTAGAAAACCGAAATAACCAACTGGAGGTTTCAAATCTCAGAAAATTCAAAGGTGGTGACGGGACTGAGCTATGATGAAGTACTCCTCTGTAGATCAAGAAGCTAACTCCACAGACCCACATATTATGTGATGCATACACAGGGGTACGATGAATCTGGGACAATCATTTATACCTAAGAAAACAATTGCAATAAATTGGATCAGTAATTTGGTTTTAATATACAAAATCATGCACAAACCCACCTTTCAAGATTGTCCGCTCGCTCACGTAGCTTCATAGCATGTTCAGTAGCATTTCTAACAGTAGGGGTAACCTCCTCATTGTCTACCACCAGCTGATCATAGAAGGAATTCAGATCAGAGACCAAACCCTCCAGTACAGTCAGATCATTTTCAAGTCTCTACAATAGCATTGGCAGTGTGGATGTAATGAGGTGGAATGGTGTGATGGTGTGAATGAATTCAGTGATATACACGCATGGCTATCCAATTCAACTAAAAGCTAACTGGGATAAAAAAGTTGTTACCCCCCCCCAAACTGTATTTTCGCTATATTTTATCATTATCACGCTGGCAAAAATACATTAGATGCATTTGCGTGCTCGCGACCGAGATTTTTGAAAAAATTTCAGTCGCGAGCACGCGAACACACGGTCGTAGTGAGTAAACGCTGTTGAGTTCAGGATGGACTTTGATCGAATCAGAGTTGTCCTCTCCCAACTTTAAATCATTGGTTAGAGTTGAACGATCGTTCGCGATTCATTATCTCAATGTAGTAATCAAGTCTCCTTGCAGTAACCTTGACATTTGCCTAAACTACTACTTTCGGACGCGGAATTCTGTTCCCGTGCTTTTGGTCGCAGATCGTGACTGAAAGTGAACGATGCTTTTTTCGATCACGATTTTCGGTCACGCTCTTGCACAGTTTTAGCATTTTAGATTTTGCATTTAGCAGATTTCGCGACTGAAATCCTTTTCGGTCATGAAAAACCCGAGCATGCGAATGCACCTATTATCTGCGTTGTCGAACTTGACACAATAATAAATTCACACATTAATTAGTCCATTTCAAAGGGAGTAAAATGGCAGAAGGAACCAAATGATAATATGGGTCATCTTGTGTTAGCGAATAAGCTTGGCGCACTCCTGGTTCTGGTTCTTCTCACCTGATACTCTTCAGTAGCATTGGTCACAAATTCTGTAGCTTGGTTTGCAAGGTCATTAGCATCCTTCAGAGTCTTTTCAATCTGGAGCTTAGTTGACTTCATATTTTTTGTGTTTTTCAGGAGCTCTTCAATCATTGCCCGAACCTGCAATCATAGGAAAACACAGTAGTGCCGGTCTTATATCAAGCACGGGATTCCGATGAATGATTTCAAATCGGCAGCGCTGGTGACATATAACGAGTGACTCAGTCCCGGTTCTCTCCTACGACTACAGCTGTCACTGGATTAACAAAGAGTAAGTTACACTAAATCAGTCCAAGCTATCTGGTTCCCGGGACCACATTCCACATGCTGAGGGCCCCTGCGCGGCCACCCTGGGAGCAACTGTATGTGGTCTCGGGAAGCAGATAGCTTGTACTGATTTAGTGTAACTTAGTTTATGTATGGCCTCAAAGGCGGCACTTTCATTGTACAACTTATCATTTTGTGCACGCCTCTGCCAAAACAACAACAGAAATGGAGATTGATGATGATGAAGCATACCTTTTTGAGTAGCTCATCAGTGATGTTGGATTGGGAGACAGCGTCTTCAGCTTTCTCTAGAAGATCGTTCAGTCGAGAAGCAGTGTCATTCAAAGCGTCTGAGATGGATTCAAATCTACAAAAAAAAAGCAAGGTTTGATAGACTGAGATAAAATAACTCGCCTCGATTCACGAATTTTGCTGACTGATAATGAATTGTACATCTAGAAAGAACCAGTTCTATTGTCATCCATACCCGGGTACTACATAATCAGGGTTCCATCATTACCTGTCATTTAGGTTGGAAGTCTTCGACTGCCAGTCAAGAACATCATTCATGGTATTATCTGCCTCCATCTTGACCCTATCAGCGTCTTCCTGGGTGTTATTGAGTTTCATACTTCGCTCGTTCATGCTGTCCAACAGGTCTTGAGCTTGTTGCAGCAAGTTGTCAGCATTCACTAACTCCGTACTGTTCACAACATCCTGATATTTATTCTTGATGTATTGTAATATTTCTGTATGAAAAAAACCAAATCATTTGTGACAGCCATGACTTAACAACTGTCAGCAGCAAGAGGGTCCCGCTGAGCAGGTGCAGTGCGGATGTACGAGATGTTCCCCTGATTTACACTGCACAACGACGAGCACGCCCACAATTTTCAGCTTATAATCCACATCCATGGACTGAAGAGGGAAACAAGTTTACCATTGACATCCTCAATAGCTGCAGATTTATTTCGGTTTGTCCTCTCCAGCTTTTCTCGGAGTTCCAAGTAGGAGCTTGTGGTTTTTCCTGCCATCGTTTCAACACTTAATGACTCCCTCACAGCCTGAATGATGAACACCGATCCATCACAAGTTGCGAAGTTGGTGTTAACACAATAATATTGTGAACATAAATGCTAGAACCTAAATTTAAAGTGTTAGCGTACTGAAAAACATGGTCTCACATTGTACCCTAAATCTCATAGATCTCATCTTGCTCAAAACCTGCTGCCTCAAATGCCTGATAAGGTATGACACAATACGATAATAGAAATTCCCGTCGCATTCGTCCCTATGTAAACACGGATCCGGTAGTCAAGTCTGTTTTAGCAATTTGTTCAAAAATTCACTCAATGTACAATGTATTCATGATATAAACCATCTTTGGTGAATTTTTGATAATACTAAATATGGCCACCCATTCATTTCGTTTAGCAAGGCACTGGGTATAATGATCATTCGAAAACAACGCTAAGTCAACAACTTTTCGACCGGAGAGTACAAAGATTTTGACTCGCACCCACCGTGCTTTTACCGACTGTATTCTTTAGTAAAGTAGTATGGATATGTTATGGTTGAAAAGAGAACTCACAGAAGCAGCAAGTGCCTGTAGCTGTTCCATCTCTGTCTTGAGTCTGTCTCTCTCATCCTCCACCAGATCCTTCTTAGGGACATTAGCCAGACGATCCTTAGAAAATAGAAATAACCAAGTGAGAACCTAAATGACAAGTTCAGCGAGCTCTGGCTTAGTTACTATGTCATATAGATCACACCTTCATCAGCAGCGCCACAGACATAAGCACAAGGAGCCCCTGTTTTTTGTAACAGTTTGACCTCGCAAAGGAAACTGGTTGGTGGGCTAATTTGGGGTTGTCTACTCTTTCCCCCAAAACATCCTTATTAGCTTTGATAATAGTCTTTTGATTTCACAGCACATCAATCCAGTCAGTGCAATTGCCTGCAGACTTGGCCTGATAATCCGGAGAGGATTACAAATGATAGTAACAGCATGACTTGTACCATTAGTTGATAACAGCTCCAGCTTACCCTGAGCATTGCGGCCGTGTGGTTCAGTTTTTCCAAGCGTTTGCGCGCCTCGACGCCAATATTTATGATATAGAGACTGGCAGAGGCATTGGCGATATCAAACTGCAGACCGTCTGTGTCATCCAGCAGGGTGTGGACGCAGTTATCACATGGCTCACAACCCTGCTCAGGGATGAGTACCCATCGATTCTCACAGCGATCACAACGCTCTCCGGTGACTCCAAACAGACAGTCACAAACACCTTCAAGCCAAGTATAAACTTAATCATGCAGACCCCCAATAGTGTTGACACTGGATGTGTGTGAAACATCAGTCATAAATTCTATTAGTGCTTTCAAACCGAGGCAAGACAAAGAATCCTTCGAGTAGAGATTGATAATGATTTACCTGTGTTTACATTACATCCAACAGCACCTTCCAACTCACATTCACACTTCTTACAACCATCAGCACCGAAATCCCAATGTTGGGGCAGACAGGAGCTACAAAGCTTCCCGTGTACTCCGGGCTGGCACATACATTTTCCTACAAAAAATATTTCAGCACTTTCAGACTGTAAGTCGAAACCTGAAGCAACATGCAGAAATTTTAAATTATTATTCTATAACCAAGCTGGAAATGCCCATGGAATTTGCATGATGAGGGGCATATCGTATATATAAATGATTGAATAGACAAGCGATACAAAAGTTTATGTGGGGTCAACAAAGAGCTGGATAGCAGAATGGCTCACTGCTGTACCTTTCTGGTCAAGATTTAAAGGTGCTGTGTTCAAGTCTTCGCCATGCTAGAGTGTGCTTCACCTGCTCCAACAAACCTGAGGGGGTATTTTAACTAGGGCGGGTAGAACAATAAAACACAGAGTTACCCTCTTTTTGGGTCAATGATCAATTGAGTTTATAGAATTGGGATATTACTACACGGAAGCAGGATTAGATAGAGTGGCTGCTTCCCTACCTGTGATCGAGTCGCATTGAGAGCTGTTGGCTGCGATACTGCAGTTACAGTGAGAGCATCCATTTCCACTCTCGAATCCCCATGTGTCAGGAGCACACTGGTCACACCGGTCTCCTATCACATTGGGTCTACACATGCACTGTCCAGTTTCCTTATCGCAAGAATCCGTACCAACTTCATCACAATCGCATTCTGTAATGGTTAACTAGGGCATAAGCTTGACAATCCGGAGGTACTAATTCGAGCCTCAAGAAGTATCCCGATGGATTCAATCGCTTTGGGATAGTAGTATAATAGAGCGCTGGGTTCGCAACCATCAGAACCTGGGTTCAAACCCCAGTCATGGCCGGCTCACGTTGTGAGGATGAGCTACTTGCATTAGTCATGGGCCAAAACAAAAGCAACCCTAATTATGAGATGAAGCGTTGATACTGTCTCACTCATAGTGCTCTATGCTACAGTGCTCTATGCTACAATGGCTGAAAGGCTAAGTATTTACCTCAACAGCTTAACATAACAGTGAAGATGCCATACGAGGATACAGTAGACTTACTGGTGCAGTTCTTGTTGTCGACGGCATCTCCCCAGTGCATGTCCGCACATTCTCCGCAGTCTCCTCCTTGTGTATTATTCAGGCAGATAAGGCAGCCACCAAGCTCTTTGTCGCAGCTGTCTGGATTCAATGGGTCGATGTTCCCATTACACTGGCATGGTCGACAGCCACCTCCGCTTATGTCTCTTGGGTTTCCATAATAGCCGGCTGAGCATCTGCGAGTACAATGGAGTGGATACGAGAAGGCTCTCGAGGTGGAACCCATTTAAAAGTAGTCACAGGACACAGGGTGGGATAAACAATAGATAGTGGACTGGGCTTGGTATCAGGGATCGCTGGTTTGCTTCCCAGTTTTCACGCCAACTTCATCAGATTCATATCAGGGTATTAAACCTAGCAGGCCCGGCCCACCCGTGGTAGCCTTCTCTTATTTGGCGCACTTGGACCATCCTGGAAACAAGTCTTTGGCTTAGTGATGCTATCCAGGTAAAAGAACATTGTTTTATGAACTCACTCATCACAGAAGGGAGCTAGATAGCCTGGTAGACAGTCACAAGATACTGTATTGGTGTTGTCAAGAAGAGACAGTTCACAACCGATGGCAAAGTTGTTGCTCTCAATGGGCATTGGGCAAGCGCATATGAGACAGTCTCCGAATCTAGGATCTCCGGTATAGCCGACTTGGCATTTATCACAGTGATCTCCTGTCGTGTAACCCTGGCAGTCCTGAAAACCCACCAGAATACGAAATGAATCAATTGGGAAACAGATATGGGCCCAGTATAACAATATGAGCCGATTTGTGAGTCAAATTTATCTATATTTCATATAGATAGTGATGACTTTTGAGTACATAAAATGTCTAGTTTTCACCCACACATCAAGGGTTGAATTTCTCATTGTAATTTCCCTGCAAGCCAGGAAGAATGTAGCTCATAAACATGATTATGCCATTAAATGATGTATGCATTCATGACGTTGACTTACCATACAGATGCCGGTCTCTCTATCACAGGTATTACTGTGACCATTACACTCACACGGAACACAGATAAACTGTCCCTGAGCATTCTTCTGACGATAGAATCCTTCAGCGCAGTTCTATAAATCAAGAAAAAATGTTTCCATCATAAACGGAATAAATTATGTCATCAGACTGGTCATAATGCAGCAGCAGTGATATAAGAGTCATGGGCCATTTTGTGAACAATGCTCTGCCTGGATACTGTATCCTGTTCATGAATTTGAGTGATGGGATTCAGACTAACCTCACAGGATGTGCCTTCGTAGTTGGGTGGGCAGGCACAATGCTCCACTGTGAGAGCGACGTCAGAGCTGAAACTTCTGCTAGCCCCAGCGGCAGTGGTTGTGTTACCTAAATCTTCTGCATCTTCGGCTACATCTAGAGAGACTGACATCAGTGTTATCTCTGGTACCCCCTCATAGTAGTTAGCCTTAATCAGCAGCTCATCAACCTACAAGAAATGAGGGTAATACTTAAAGGAAGCGAGACATATGAATTGCTTTGTGAGTATCAGACAGTTTAAACTATCGAGCATACTAGCTTTTGATTATTGATACCACAGAGTTGTCCTTTCCAGCACAGATGTGGGGGTCATAGAGTTAAAGATAAAGGGGAAGACAACACTAGGAATTAGACTCACGGATGCAAGAACAGTCATCAGCTGCTCTCGAGTGACCGGAGCATTCGTTCCCTCCTGGTTCCAGAAACTCTCCAGAAACTCTATACCAATTTCCTCATCAATTATGGGAGAGAGAAGAGAGTAGACCAATGTTCTTCCACTTCCCGTCATCTTGACATCAGCACCCTTAACTTGTGGAATATTAGGGCGATCGCCTCGTCCGATACCAAAGTTCATCACTGTGTATTTCAACTGGCCTCCGTACGATGTAAGCTGACAAGAAAGTATCTTACGTTAACAGTAGCGTATTTCCAGTGTTTGTGAACCTTCTAGGGGAATCCAGGCCATGCCTCCAGACAAAAGCGGTTCAAGAAACAATTAGTCATGTTGTATGGCACAATTATTTGGCATTAAAATCTATGTTCATAACACATCCTACACTCAAAAACAAGATTATTTTATTAGGTCCAATGTACCTTCTTGTCTGTATGATGATCACATTCCAGAGTCTTACAACTGATTGTGTAGACTCACCTTATTTCCAAGATACTCCACTGGAGCAAGCCAGTACATGGGCTGAGATGGATCCACAGGTGTTGATGCATTTACAGAAGCGGACACAGATATGTCATCTCCATACACATTGACGGTTCCATTTACATTCATTATACCCCATCCAGTCATATTTTGAACCTGTTTGAAAAATTATACATATTCTACAAAGCAGATTGAAGCCTTCATTTGAGACTCCTAGTAGTTTTTCCTGTCCTGAACAGGGTTTGCAAAAAAAAGCACACTGACTATTTGATTCAGCGTTTTCTACGGTGCATCATTAGGAGACTCCTGCTTTCACCCACATGCCCAATAGAGGAGGTAACCCTTTGGTGGATCTCCTTTATTTATTGTCAGGATTTGAAACTGGCTCTTAATGACAACTTGCCAAGCTGTGTCAAAAGCCAAATAATTTCGGTCTACCTACCGTAACGCGGAGAAGAGTCGAACTAGTACAGGAGCTAGTGATACCGAAGCAGAAACACTTGGTGCAACCGACAGGGTTGCGAGCCTCCAGATTGAATGTGCCTGACAGACATTCACCGCAGCTGGCACCAGCGGTATTGTCTTTGCATCGACAGCGGCTTGTATCTTTATCACAGATGCCCTCAAGAGTTCCTACAAGTGATAAAATTCTGGATTCGTCATCAGATCGACATACCATTAGCCATCACGCACCCATAGAGTGACATCTACATCTGTTGAGCTATAATAGCTGTTAGCGGGTTATAATTTCAGAGGATTATTCTCGACTTTGGAAGGAAAGAATTGTGAACCGAACTATCTACTGGACCTGGTTTTCTGTCTTCTGCTTTTTTGGGATTTTTATGGATCTAAATATAAACCACAATATGATCACCCATGTAAAGTAAAAAAAAACTCACCGGCCGGGTCACAATCACACTCCTCACAAACTGGATAGTTCCAGTACCCATTGATACAAGTGTCGCACTTGCGCCCGTCCACATTTGGTTTACAGTCACAGGAGCCAATGTCAAGATCACAGTCTAGGTTCCCACCGAGGACACCTTCTGGTTTACAGTTGCAGTCCATACACCCGATGGTGGCATCATAACCGAATGTTTGGGGTGCGCATTGATCGCAAAGAGGACCGATGACTCGCTTGGGACATTCACACTCTCCAGTCTGAGCATTACATGTTGCAGGACAGTTACACGCTGAAAAACAGAAGCATAGCTGAGAGCACCTTTTGAGATAGTACGAGACAGTAATAACTAATATATTTGCTGTCAGTGGCACTGCAACAAAGACCACAACCAAACAAGTTGACAAGGTTGGCAAAGTGGAAACTGAGTTTGCCAGCTTCACTCTACCAGAGCACCCGCTGCTTCAGTGCCAAGCACCAGTTACAAGACTG
>Ga0224501_10001035_pt1 | contig 21354 bp, 12 predicted proteins | sample SF_Oct11_sed_USG_4_FD_169105 | JGI IMG/M metagenome (GOLD analysis project Ga0224501, IMG submission 169105) | Sediment microbial communities from San Francisco Bay, California, United States - SF_Oct11_sed_USGS_8_1 | ecosystem: Environmental > Aquatic > Marine > Sediment | place: USA...
ACAGGGCGTACAGGGCGTACAGCGCGTACAGGGCGTACAGCGCGTACAGGGCGTACAGGGCGTACAGGGCGTACAGGGCGTACAGGGCGTACAGGGCGTACAAGGCGTACAGCGCGTACAGCGCGTACAGCGCGTACAGGGCGTACAGCGCGTATAGCGCGTATAGCGCGTGCAGCGCGTACAGCGCGTACAGTGCACTCAGCTCATGCAGTGCACTCAGCGCATACAGTGCACTCAGCGCATACAGCCCATACAGTTCTACCCTGTCTTTCACTCGAGTAAAGATCACCAGCTTACCAATCTATCTGATCAACCCATTCTCGGTTAATTTCATTTTGTGCTATAGTTCAATTCATCAACATTCATCTTCAAAAAGAGTCATAGCCGTTGTCGCTACTTCTTACTGAATAGAAATCCAGAGTTCAATGCATTCATCTGTTCAAGTGTCTTGAAGAATCTTTCTTTTTGTTATAAACTCTGCGCCGAGCCTGCATCCGTTTCTCTCCCATGCGTTAAAGAGCAGCAACAAATGAATAAAAGGTTGCAATGCATTAGCGGTGGTACAGAGGGCAACGAGCAGCCGCGCAACCGGAAGTGTTTTATTTACCTGCTCTCTTCTCTCGTTTCAGAGTAAGCACTTCATTATTCACATATGAATGTGGTTCAGCTACGCAAGGATGTTGGCCGATGCATATTTGGTCAACAAGGTTAGGCAAATTATATGTGACTACGACGGGAGGACAAACTGTCCAGTTTGGAGCTGCACCAGAACACAAGTGGTCGTTTACTGCAGTCTCCTATGATTATTCCACAGGTATGATTTTTTCATTCTTCTGGACTAAACTTGACAAGGATTAATTAGGTAGAGGCCTGTTCTCGAAACCTCCATGATGGCTTTCATACCAAAACACTGGAAATCTCACAGATTCTAAAACTGAACTGATAACCGAGATCATGAATACCCTGCCCGACTTAAACTCTCACTGCCGGCTTATGATTTGTTATGCGACACATCTGGACTTTCGTGGGCCATAGTGATCACATTGAAAGCAAAGGCCTTCATCACTTGAAGTTCTCCCAGCTCAATTTGTTTAGTAGTCATCAAAGTCGGAGGAGAGGTTTTGAGAATAGGCCTATTGTGACTGAACTAGTTTTTCAATCACCCTGTCAATCGTAAATACAATTACTCACTGGACACTGAGAACATGCGGATAACCACAGACCAGAGTCCAGAGATGGGTTCATTTTCCAGAAATTATCCATGCCGTGTTGCTCTTAAGATGAGAGATTGCGATTATAACCTCAGTGGTAGAGTGCCGGCGTTGCAATGTTGATCTAGCCAGGTTCCGGGCCACAGCGGCTCACATAAATCCTAGTTTAAAAAACCAGTGGTGCTCCAAGCAAAGCTGTTAATGTATCATACTCAGCGGTCTCACCGCCATGGTGAAGACAGCACATGAAAGAAAAAAGTGTCCGTTTGCATAGCACTTCAAAGTCAGAAATCACATACCACACAGGTAAAGCTACAAGTCACTGATAAGCAAACTGAGCCTTGGATCTACTGTCCTAGGTCTGATTCTCAAATGGCCCAAAACTTTTCTCATTTCAATGAAATCCGTTTCATTCATGTTTTTACAACATCTTTATGTGCAGACTTTTCTTATCCCTGCTCCAAATGGGCAAATCTGGTGGTGGGCCTTTCACCCCAATGTGCCAAAGATCAAAGGAGGTATCTCAGTGAAATACCTAGCACAAGCTCGGCCGAAAAACACACTCTCGATCAGACTAGTTGCTCTAGCTCACGTGAGAAATTATTTTAGCGATTTCACTCATGCATCACATTTCCGGTACACATGTAAATTATTAATGCTGAGTTTATCACTCTTATACAGTATATATTACTTTCAATCGCTTTGGGTATGAAAATTACGCAGGCTTCTCCGATCACAGGCGTACTCTAAAAAGGAATTAGCCAAGGCATTATATTCACAGGTTCCATCAGTCTTCTGGTAGACAATGTGATCAACACAATGCAAATCCCGAGCGGAACAATTCCTGACTCGGCCAAAGCCGGAATTATACGTCTTGGCAGACACATCTTGGATTCGGACGGTCGTTACGGTGATCTCCGTGCCTCTTGCGTTCAGATCTTTGATACGCCAATGACTAATGATGAGCTGCGGAGTCTAGCTACAAGATGCACGGATTATGAACAGGGGCGTAAAGGTATGGAGGCTTTTAGTTCAACTGTCAGTTTTCTACATCCATCAGGAGAGGGAAAAGGAATAGGGACATGAGAACCTGTATCGCTTCATCTTCCTCGAGTTATCTGTGTCTTCTTCGAGGGTTACTTTGTGCTAGGATTCAAATGGGAGCAGGCTCTCACCAGTATATTTCTTCATGACTGGCGTTTGAATCAGGGTACACATGACTTCAGGTGAAAGACATTTCTCATTCCTAACTATCGCAGCCTATTTATTCTCCACACTCTTATTCCCTGTATGGGGTCCTGCCATGCACAATAAATATTGTTTTATCCTACAGTACATGCCAGGTTTCCAAACTCACTCGCCTTAGCTTTGTATGCCATACAATTTCAGGTCAACCCATAGGACTGGAAGCGATGTATCCTTTCACAAGTGAGAGCCTATGCACCAGCACCTCGGGTTTCATTCCGGAGGGCGAATGCGTTCTTACGAGTGGACCTAGAAGAAGGGATAATGAAGCTATGATCATGTCAATGGATTCTACCAAGTATCTGTCTGGGCCTAATCTCCAAGATGACCAATCATTCACGATGATGTTTTATATCAAGGTGGAGGGAATTGCTGGTATGTACTCACGTAAAGCCCCAGGAGACAAGGTTTTAGCCTCATAGCCGAGGGTCTTGGATCTTAAGATAGAAAACGGCCAAATTTGCTCACTTTCATAATGGAAGGTTATGGTCGGACAATAAGCACATTAGCCTGTCGGTCGGTTGGGCAATGTGATACAAAAAATAATGTTTGTAACTTAAGAGGATATGTGTACACTATATGAATCTAAAATTGTTAGTTGATAACCAAATGGTAGCTTGAGGTACATAGCTAGGTGAAGCACTAGAGGTTAGAGGATAACCCTGAATTACCCAAATTACCCATAGAGGATAACTCTATGGATTGATTGTGTCTCAATAACTGAGAAAGCAAACTATGAAAACCTCCTGGTTACAGAAGCAAGTTTGCAGGTCAAGTGATTCGAAGTTGCATCCCCTGCGAAATATTCCAATGCAGGGAAAGATTGCCAGAAGTGGCATGGGTTAAAATACCACTAACGTCAAGTGTTGTCTCCAACATCGCGATTCTCTCCAGGTTGATTGATGGCTTAGTGGATAGTGCACTGGGCCTTGGATCCGGGTCTTTGGTTCAACCTTCATTGGCTTCGGGTCCTGATGTTAAAGCGCTACTTAAGTTTTTAACTTACCCTTATATAACGATCTCTTTCTGGAGACCTGTTATACATTCCCTGTTCTCGTCTGTACAGGTGGAGTGACAACACCCAAGTGCAGCGCATTGCGTAATCAGATTCCGTGTCAGAGGTTGCTAAGATTTTCATATGGAACCAAATAAGCCTCATCCAATTATAAACATAATTATGGAGAGCATAATTATGGACAACACAGATTTGTCTTATTTTGTCTTTTAAAGCGCTACTTAAGTTTTTAACTTACCCTTATATAATGATCTCTTTCTGGAGACCTGTTATACATTCCCTGTTCTCGTCTGTACAGGTGGAGTGACAACACCCAAGTGCAGCGCATTGCGTAATCAGATTCCGTGTCAGGGGCTGCTAAGATTTTCATACTGAACCTAACAAACCTCATCCAATGATGGACATTTATAGAGCGTTTGGATATTTGAGCATAACTATTGAATGAATGGTCTGATTGAGAAATGATTTCACAGGTGTCATTCAGACACATGTAGACACATTTCAGCCAATTTTCAGCAAACCAGAAAAATAATTAACCGGCCTATAGTTGTCTATATCCCAGTGCCCCCTTCATAATTAGTAAACTCAACTGCACATCGACCAATCACAACTGCAAACCCCAGAAAGACATAAACAATACCAGATACCATTGCTGGCTGTTCAATCGAGATCCACACGGAACTTAAACATATCCCTTTAAATAAAGGATGTCCTCTCATCGAGGTACCTTCTCCATTGGATATGGGGGGGTGATTGGTGCAAGCAGAAGGTCTCCTAATGAGGCCCCCTGAGAAACTCTGAGTCAAAGACTCAGTATTTCCAGCATTCAACAACCAAAACAATATGACATGATTTATGTACGTTATTACATATGCATGTAACTTGAAAGCCTGTGCCTCTTTAACCTCGAGGAACCAGTTGGTCAAAGAAGTGGAAAATACGGCTTCAAATTTAAGGTTTCGAGTCTGTGCGCTTAAACCAAGATCGCGGGATAGCTCAGTGGTGAAAACACTGGGCTTGTAAATGTGAGAGCATTGGCTCAAATCCGGGTCACGGTGGGTCACGCGTGTTTATCCTATAGCTTCTGCCACTGCAACAAGCGTCAGACTTAGGGTGTCCATTAAATGGAATGGCCAAGGTCCCGAATAGTGTATCATTGGTATTGTCATTTTATACCCTTACTTATGATGAAATTGTGATGCATGTATGCTATGATAGATGCACCAACTGTTCAAATGAACTCCCTCTCGATCAAACCTCTAAAGCTACTGGTGGAATTGAGGATAACCTTTTTGGACTTTGTTTACTAGGAATTTGTTTTTTTAAAGATTGCTATAGGGATAATGGAGTGACCTATCGAGGAGCAGCAAACACAACAGTGAATGGGCTACCTTGTCAGGTATATATATATATGTCTGTGCATTGCCTCCTAAGATTTTGGGCATTTTTGGACAATGCTAGTTCACATCAATGCGTCGCACTGCCCAAACACACATATTGGAGTTTTCTGCTCGATCACAAAAGCTGCTCTAGTGAGTTAGGGATGAGCGAACTCAGGGCGAATTATGTGCAAGCAAGAAAAACACCTTTATACTGAGTAAATACATATATGAATGTGTATCGACTTCCATTCTAATACCAAAATAATTTGCTTATTTACAGGCCTGGGCGGCACAGTCACCTCACACCAGTGCATACACAACAGAAGACTCCAACTACTGCCGTAACCCTAATGACCACGCTGGTGGCGCTTGGTGCTACACTACAGACCCGAATGTGGTATGGGAACTCTGCAATATACCCGCATGTAGTAAGTCTTCCTAACTTCATGTTACATGTTAGTTCAGTGCTGCAGTATAGAATCGTCGTTCAGGAAGGTCCGTGAATGTCCATCATCTTATAGAGTGTAGAGTTTTAGAGGACCCAAACTAACTCTCCAGCATTCATTGAATGTTTTTCTCGTATAATGTATGCTTATAAAGCTGCGGGGCAAGATACCTGGTGCGGCTTTGCATGGATCACTGCGTGCAGGTCAACCCAACTTGCCAACTCATAGTGAGGCTGGTTATGTTTTGTGTTCATACTGATCCAAGGAGCTGGCAGTGACAGGTATTTGAACCCATTCAGGGTTTCGGTTGCCAGCCCAGTGCTCTACCAGTGAGAAGTCCCACTCTCCCATTTACTAGGTGTTACATGGAGGCTCATCGGGTAAAAAACCTTTGATTAAGATTCGTGTAGTGATGGTGAACAATGATGGTGATGGTGTCTCCATGCTGCCTTGATCCTAAATTAAAATAAGAGATCCGTCCAATATTGGTCTGAATTTTTGTTTGTCGGGGAGGAAATTTCACAGCAAGCCACCTTAATAACCATGGTAATGTCCGGTGGTTATTTCAATACCTCTCCGACACCCGAGAGATCTCGAATTATTCAATTGTGTCAATCCTTCGACCAACCATTGTACACTGTGGTTCCATACGATGATCGTTCCTCAAATAAGCATAGAAATTGAAAATTATTTCCATTTGAAGATATCGGGTCAGTTGGATTCCAAGCTGAGGGTGGAGAAAGAGGATTCAATGTGGAAATAGATGCTCACGAAGGATTAACCATTACTGCCCCAACTATAATTGCGGCTGACACGAGACCGACCCACATCTATAAAGCCTATGAGAGAAATCAGGATGAATGGGTAAGCTCCCTCAAAGGGAGACGCTGCTGCTGAGTGGATGGATCATGCACTCGGTAGTCACTACCTGTGTTGAGAGTCCGAGTTTGTGTGCGGGATCCTTAAAAAACTGTCTCTTTTCGCCCAACGGAAAATAAGTACCTGGCTCTATTCATAGCCAGGAAAGGAGAAGGCTGTGAGGAAGACAGGTGGAACCCCTTCGCAGTCCCATCTTTGCAAATACAAGTTGGTTCTCTAATAGCTACTATCTCACATGGCCATTGGCTATAATAGAAGACCTTGACCTTTTTGTAGGTGCACATAACTGTTTCCTGTAATGGTGACACTGGAAGATGCTATGTTTATCGTAATGGCACGTATATGGGTGAAAAGGTGACTACTGAGAACTGGGCTATCAATGCTCCTCTTTATGTTGGTAAGTAAGAACGAAAAAGGGGAGTGGGAAAGGGGGGAGAGAGAGGGAAAGGGGGAGAAAGGGGGAAAGTGGGAGAGAGGGGGAAAAGGGGGGAGAGGGGGAAAGGGGGGGGGAGAGAGGGAGACAAAAATGAGTGTAATTATTGGAATTACAATTCTTCAGTCAGAAAAACCCAAAAATACGCCCGTTTAGAGCAGTCAAGAAGGAGTCGCAGGTGCTCGTGAGGTGCAAGTAACCCATGACCGTGCTGTACAAATTGGTTGAATTATGGAATGATATTCAATCAGAACATTTTTGGTCAAAAACAAACCTGGTGGGCCTGTTTTATCAAAAACCTCAAGCTGATTGCTTAAAGCTGTGATCATCTGTACTGATGTGGATCCCCATGCATAGCTGATGTTAGCAGAAGTCCCGTGGAATCATTGGGATTCCTGGATGGCCAATTACGTGTGTGGATGATCCACTTATATGGCATTCAACCACGGCCTAAATTATCATCATTTTGAGCCGATTGGCTCGCTTTTTATGAGAATAATAAAAATAAGGATTCTTTTTCTGGCCTCCATATACCGAATACAGTGTGATTAGTGCGCGAGATGCCTTTTGCAGAATCTGTAAATGGACAGGCAGCCTTCAGCTGTGTTCAAGTATATGGCCGGGCTCTTTCTCAGTCAGAGATAGTGGCTTCTCGTGACAGATGCTATTTACAGGGTAAGTTCTGAAGTACCATGTTAGGAGCATGCATGGCAGCCATCACCTATTATGACTACGCCATGCAATGAAATTGCTGCCTGGCCAGGATTGACATAGTGTAAGTTGAATACGCCCAGGGCCACCTCTACTCTACCAGAAAGAACAAACACAAACTAGAAACATGCATGAACGAGTGGTCCTATGAGGCTTGGGGGCCGAAAAGCCATCTGCTCTTAAGAAGGAGGTAGAAGTAGATCTTTGACCATATAGAATGATTATAACTCTTAGCCACTGGCTGGAACTTTCAGCACAAAATACCATGCACCTGTTCCTAACAATAAATGCGACCTGTAAAAGTGTAGCGGCCTTGCAAACTAGTTTCCCTTCCAGAACATTCTTGAAATACTTCATACAGTTTCCCTCTGTCAAGTTTAATGGGACAGTATGAATTCAAGACTACATCACAGAACATATGATGTAAATTTAGAAATAAAGATCATTGATTCACTTTTACGTTAAACGTTTTAGTAAAGTAATTTCTCTTCTAACATATTTTACAAACTTCTCACTATATTTTCAGGACGCTCCAATTGGGTACCATTCCCTATTGGCTTCTGGCCAATGGATACAATCTTCAAGGGCAAGGAGCTGACAGGGCGGAATAAGAATCTATCTCCCCTCAATGCTGTAATAACGGATGTTTCTCCATTTCAAAATGGACAGGGTAAGAATTGAATTTATGGTTGGAATAATTATAGGCATTCTCTTACGCGTGTTGCCCTGCAGCTAATCCGATGTACATGCAACACGCTTACTGACCGAACGTACGCGTTGGAGCTTTCTGCTCAATCAGAACCCACAGGCCACTCATAATTATAGAATTTAAAATATTCATAGAGCCATGTTTCCCAACGTGCATGGGCTATATGTTAGTTTATCCGGAAAGGGCTCACGCTCACGCTCAGGTACATCGCGTTATTCATATACAACAAAATCAAGCTAACCTAACTGAAAATAGCTAACGGTTACCGCCCTAGTCAATCATCATCCTGTTGTTTTTTGTAGGCAGCATCTATTTCGACTCAGCGGCTGGGCATGAAGCATTGATTGCTGCTAACACAGGCCTGGACTTTAGGTTCACTTTTACTTATCAAGCTTTGGTCAAGTTCCAACCGGGGTCATTTGGTCCCCTATTTCTTTATGATCAACCCGGTTTCTGGCAAATGCCACTGTATGCGGTAAGTTCTATTGATGCAGCCGAACTGAAAACTAACAGGGTAGTCTTTTTAGCATAAATGTATCCTTTGGTATCCTTTGAATGTACACACTTGTATGTAACAATACAAGACAAGAACTGCATTTTAATTATGTTTCTGTTAATCTTTTATAACCTGAGGAAATACGAAATTTGCTCGGGTCTTCAAAGTGTTGAGGCTCTTATTAGGCGGTTTCGGGCAAGCTAACACAGCGCTAACGCATTTGGTAAAAGCTAACACAGCCCTAAAGCATTGGGTAAAAGCTAACACAGCCCTAACGCATTGGGTAAAAGAGGGCTCTATCTTGACTTTAATTCGGGTGGCCCACGCATTAGCTAAATAGACTGATACCATGCGAATGCAAAACAAATCCCGTCGGCAGCTAAATGAAAACCGAAAATCGAACCCATTAGTCAGTCGATCGGAACAACCACGACAGCGAGCCAATCTATCTTCCTCGCTATCGCACAATAGGCCCTGACTCGCCTCATCCTGAAGCGTTCGGCTGACTTATCCAATCGAGTAGAAAACTCCAATGCATATGTTGGGGCAGTACAGCGCATTGCTGGCGTGTTGGATTAAGGTGCTTTTTCACTCCATTGGGGCGTCTGGTCTGCCTCAGACCAGACGCAGGACTGGTCTGGCTCGGGTGTAGGACATATCTGAGGGCCCTTTCCACTCCAAACAGATCCGTCGGATGTGCGATCCTGGATAACTTTGGAGCCAATCAAGGGGCTGAACCGGTGTTTCCACAAGCGACAACCATTCTTCGCTCATAACTTTGAAAGAAAGTCAATTAGCTATTCAATTCTTTCACTACAGGTTGCCTCTCTGTCCAGTGCGACTTTGTGCTGTTAATTGAGTGAATATTGTCTTGAAATCAAACAAATTTTTCCCTTTCCAATGATCCTTGTATGAGACCGGAAATGAGTGAACATTGCTAGGTACTCCGTGGGAAACCATTTGATTGGTTGATGAGTCAGACGTCGTACTCATTTTGTCTCTGGGAGACAAACGGTCGGGCGTCCGAGAGAGCATCCGAGGCGGACCCGACGACACTTTTTCACTCCATTTTTGGAGGTAAGACGTCCGTCTCGAGCGTCCGGTCCGAGACGGACCGGACGCCCGATGAAGTAGAAAAACGCCTTTAATGGCAAGGCATCGCGCAAAAAACGTTAGCTTGTCTGAAAGCACCTATTGTGTTTACCCAAGACTTAGCTGATTATCTGGCAAAACCGAAATAAGCTTTATTGCTTGTCCTTTCAAGAGGCTTATGACAGCTTAGTGACACCTATCCCCAGGTGTTTGAACTAGGATAAATTTGAGAAGCTCACACCCACAATGTTTACATGTCATGACTGACCCAGGTTCATACAGGGCCCGATGCTCAAATCATTGATCTACCCCACTACCCTGTTAAGCTCTTTCAGCCATTTCTGAAGCAAAACTTATGAGTATGTAACATTAAGCCAATTTTATTACAGCACATTTGATGTAGTTTTTTTATCAGTTTAGGCACTGGAGATGAGCGAACACGCTGATTAAACTGTTGGATAATCATCCGCCGAAATTTCAAACTAATTGGCATCTTCTTCTTCAGCTATCCTCTATCCATGGTTGGACTTCGGCCTTCCTCCTCATTGTCCACAGGTTGTGTGGTGGTGTCATTGAGGGGAGATTGAGCCATTTTCTACCACCCTGGCTCAGGACGAGTTGGCAGAGTGTGATCAGCCAGGGAAAAATCCCTTGAAATACTCCGCCGTGGCTGGGAATTGAACCCAGACCACAGGAAGGACAGACAGTGAGCTATTCCACTGAGCTATCATGATTGACTCGGCATCACGGTGGTATAAATACTGAAAGGCCCCGACTAGCGATCCACTTCTCCCTTGTTGAGAGGAAGAGCCGAGTTTTGGCGGGTGATGTATAAACAAATGCATGGCTTAGGTTGACTGACTTCAACAGAGAATCTGAGGAATGCAACGGGAAAGTACCGCAGTACCATCCCACAACATCATTACAATGGCTGCTCAGGCTTCTCAGGCCGAACACCTCATCATTACTTCATAAGTTTTCCTGATATTACAGCTAGAAGACGTAAACAATCCGACTGGTGTATCTTGCTATTTGAGAATGTTTGATGAAAAGGGTAAACCTAATGGAGAAGGAGATAGGATTGCATGCCCAACGGATGAGTGGGTAGATGTGGGCATAATGTTTGATTTCGCCTCTTCGTCTGTATCATTCTATTTGGATGGCGTTTTCGTAAAGCGATACATGTGAGTGTTTTTAGTCACACACGTTTTGCTTAGGAAATGTAACTCACTTAAATGTAGTATAGGTCTATGCAGTGACTTAAAGGCCTACGTAGTAGCTGTCTCTTACACAGTCTTGCCATATCGCGAATTAACGCCCTAGATACACCGCGCGCTGACTAAAATTGGCTTGGGAGTTTTCAATAATTCACATCTCTTGCTACACTTCTGCCACATGCTGCTCAGCCGTCTGACCGCTTACATTTTATGACAATCATAAACCTGCCAGGTCAAACTTTGTAAATTATATGCCAATTTCACAAACAAGGTCAAGTGAGCTGATTGCTTGTGACATCACAAATAGACATAAATTATGCAATAGTTCCTTTTTGTTGCTTTGTGTCAAAGAGTAAGCAGCTACAGTTTAGCGGCATTCAATTTACATTGGGTCCAATCAGAAGTGTTTGAGTTCGCAACCCATTCGAGTCTGTCCTCGGGGTCAGTCTCATGCACATCTGCACACAGATCCATATATTCATAGCAGTGATTTTCCAACAGTATCATGTAGTTTGCTTATGCGCCATAGCTTGATTGTAACTCGAATCTCGTGATATATGACTTCACAAGGACGTTCATGCAATTTTACAGGAAAACACAGGTCAGCGTAGCTAGTGTGACTCAAGTGATGATTGGCCAGAGAAGTAACAATGCCGCACCAAGCCTAAAGGCTCATGTGACGTGTTTGAGACTTTTCAATCAAGCCCTTAATGAGGCTCAACTGAAAAAATCTATGGAGGCTTGCAATTACAAGAGAGATGCGGGCAAGTATACAAACCATGTTTATATAGATGTGGTTCGTTAAGGCGTTTTTCATTCTGTTGGACATTCAATTCACCTCGGATCGGATGCCGTCAGACTCCCCAGTAATGAAGTGAAAAACTCTCATCTGATCTGGCTCAGGCACCCAGGCAGACTTCCCAACTCGGTCTCCTACATATGCAGACAAATGAGACCAATCTGTCTCGGGCATCCAACTTATGAAATTATCTTTATCTAACAATGGTCAATATAGTTTCTGGTCTCAAACTAGGATTCTTTGGAAGCGTAAAACTATTCGATTTCACAACAATGTTCACTCAAATAATGGCCCAAAGTTGCATGCACTTGGCATAGAGGCAAGCTGCAGTGAAAAAAAATTAATTCGCGGTTTGACTTTTAAAAAAAATTACCATGAGCAAATATGGCTACCACTCCCGAAACAGAAGTTCGAACCCATCGATTAACCACTGATTGGCTCCAAAGTAATCTGACATCGGGCAACCGACAGCTCCATTTGGACTGCAGTTGTACAATCTGTGGTTGGACACCAGATCAGACTCGGACTGCGTCTGAGATGACCCAGACCAGATGTAAAATGGAGTGAAAAAGCTTGTTCAGTTGGTAAAAGTTGCTTGACAATTATGTGACCAAGGAAATAGTCTGGCTCAATATGGGTCAAGCCCTTGTACTCATAGAAAGTTTTCTAGCTAGGATGATCGAGTGCTCGCATTTCAAAAGATACTTTGGCTGAAGATCGAAATCTTAGTCAGGGCATGACAATTTTTTGCATATCCAGGATGACATTTCTCCTAACTCAGTTGGCACAAAGTAAGTATGGTTACACAATGGATGTCTTTTCCTTTCTACAAGCAATTTGGGTACCACAACTCGATATGCTATGACCCATGCTAACTATCAAACCAAAAACAGTTCCTCATCACCTCAACTTTTACACTTGGCATTACTATTGGGATTTACTTCTTTGCAGACATGGGACATAATTATCGTAAGCCAGCTGGTCTAGCGGATGGTTTCACCCAAATCTCGCCAAATACCACCGTTGCTGCCAAGTCTCAGTTGGATTGTATGACTCTTTGCAAACGCAGCAAGGACTGCTTCGCTTTGAGCTATGATGGAACAAACTGTGCACTGTCAAGCGTAACATTCAGTGACTTGGGTCCAGATGGATTTGAAGACACTGGAAATGTCTATATGGAATGGGTTCACCCTCTTCTTGCACAAGCTGTGTAATGTACCTATTGATATAGGTCCTCAGGACTTTTGCGGTTTAATGGGGTGGACTGTATGCTTATTCAATACCTGGGTATAATGTATTGCCTCTATGAAGGTCTCTCAGGTCGTTTGACCTGAAATGACCATAATGTTTTTATACTTCTGAAACCTGACGACAGAGTAGCTTTTATCAAACTACCTCGATCTGAGATCTGAAATAACTAATCACAAGCAGGCTCTAAAGATTATTTTTTCACAAATAATTTTAACAAATGAAGAACTGCTGTTGATTGGTAATTTTTTATCTGATATGTATCGGTTATTTTGTCACTGAGTGGTTTTCCTTTACAAAAGCAAACAAAATAAACTGCTGGCTATAGAGTGCATATTGGTGAGCTCATATATCATGATCTACCAATCAAATGAGACCGCATGATTGATGAGCGCAGTACCACCCAGTGACATAAAGGACTTTATCAGAAACATAGAGACAGAGATCGGAAAACGGGAGTAGTCGCCCGACCTCTGAGTGATTACAAAAGCGAGGCTGCCATTGTATCATATACAAATTAGCCTGTTTTCAACCAAGCTTTTGTAGAAGAAATACTGGGCCAATCATGTCAAACATAGTATCATCTGAGAGCTCAAAATAAATATTAGTGATTGCTTGGTCATAGGGTCTTATTAAGTAGGGCGCTATGTGGATACTGAGATCATGCATAATCATATAGAGAAGATAACTCACACTGTGGTCTATACGCCTAAAAGGCACATAGACCGCAGTGTGATTTATCTTCTCTATATGATGATACATTTCACCAGTAATAATGTAGAGCATAGATTATAGATCTGTGTAGGTGTCTAGATGAGATTACTAGCTTATAACTATGGTGCTACAACTTACAAACCATAATTGTTTGCATATATTCTACCTTTTCATTTGGGAACCTCCATGGTTCGCATGCAGACGCATCCAACAAAATCTATTATCAACATTGATTTGGGGGCAGCCCTACCATGATAAATTTTGTCATAGGATCAGCGAGTCCTGATTAGGTTCGCAAATAAAAGAACTTAATTGCAACCAGCAGACAAACTGACCAGCACATGGCACATGGTGCTCTGTATGTTTATACAAGATCTCAGTATCCACATGGTCCCCTACCTATTACGACCCAATGACCAAACAATCACTAAAATTTAATTTTCCTGGGTCGGATTTTATAGAGTAGATTTTGAGCTTTCAGATGATACTATGTTTGACATGATTGGCTCAGTATTTCTTTTAAACAGGCTTGGTTAAAAACAGGCTATTTTGTACATGATACAATGGCAGCCTCGTTTTCGTAATCACCAGAGAGTCTAGTGAAGGTAATATAGCGATTTGCGCTAATTTCATATCTCTGTTCTTTATGTCTCTGGACTTTATGTCACTGGTATCAACAGAGGACAATTCCAAGAATGAATTGCAATCAACTATGTGACTTGATTCTTTGGCAGGGGCTAGGCGAGATAAGCAATACTCCAAGCAGGGTCTTTGCCGCAAGGACTCAGGTAAGGATAGGAGTCACTGGTCCATAAGCCAGCAAATGCTTCAGTAGTCACTAGCCGCCTCAAACCAGTGCTTCATCAGAAAAGCTATTCAGAGTTAAGACTTTGCGGTCAATGGACTGTAGTGACTAGTGGCACACGGGTAAAAGTAGCAGGTCTCCTCAAGACTCATCACATGAAACAAAAAGATCCAGTAAATTAATTTCTGCACCACTCCTGCCAGCTGTTCTGACACAACAATGAGATGGTTTTTGGAGTTGTCTGCCCTCAATACTTTCCTAGAAGCCGCTCTCAATGGGCAGCACAGTGTTTGAATGCTTGTAGTTTAGCCATCTACCATCAGCAAAAAAAGTCTAGACAGCTGAATAAGAAGAATCTTCCACTGATAGAGAGTTACCTTCTCTATTGGGCACATCATGGGCATCCTTCTCTTTTCTCGTATCAGGCCCTATACCTATATAGGGAAGCTGCGGGGTTTGATATTTGTTTTTGACCCGTTACGGGTTAGCATGAAGCACCAAGAGTAGATCAGTATCAATACTCCTCCTCATTGCGAGGCTTGTTATTTGAGCTATAGGATTGAAGTGAGGACCTCATATTCACAACAGGAGTCAGCCAGGACCGCGGTTTGAACCTAGGCATATAGCAAAGCTGCAAGGTTAGCTATTGCGTTTTCATCAGTTTTGGCTTAGCGGTATATAGCTCATTTTGGACATACTTCAAACCATAAGTCACAATGATGCAAGCTATACTCTGTCAGCTTTACGCTCTGGATGACCTTATTTTACTCTGACTTTGTCTCCCTCTTCCCCTTATACAGAAAAGCATACTATTCATTCGCGCCATGCCTTTCCCATGGGATAAACTGCAATTGTTTCTGCCATTTGGTCCAAATGCTGGGTAGTCATTGGAGATATATCATTGGATTCTGGTCCTGTTTATACGTCACATTATTATTGCATGCGTGCATGGGGTTGCGAATATTTGCTTGCTGGTTAAGGTGGAGACTTTGTTGGAGCTCCGGAGCAAATTATAGTCGAATACCCTGCTTCCCTTTGTCTGGAATGCGAAACCATGACTTGCTAGTCACGTAATTCCAACTAAGCTCCAGCTGCTCCCTGCTTGAGAGATCAGTGTATCAGTTGTATATGGCCGCATCATTTTAAGATCTATGCAAATATAACCCGCCAATCATATCATGAACATCGCACTCAAGAGGATATTGTGCATGCTTCGAAAACAACTCGCTGATAGGCAAGTGCTTTAGAGAGTTGCTACACCGGGCAGTTGATTGATTGAGTATCTTATATTGTATACATGGGCTGGGTAGCAATCGGATGCATTCAAATTACATGAATTGAAAAGATTTCCTTGAGGCTGCTTGCGGAGTAGGATGGTTTTAAGGTATGTAATTAAGTACTTCATTCCTAACGCAGATTTTTGTCAACCTGTTTTTCTCATATGATTTCTGCGCAGATATGGATAAGTAGCCAAATCAGATGCTTGTGGGCTCATCAGGTACAGCTTAGCATGGAGCACCAAGAGTCGGTCAGTATCAATACTCCACTTCTTATATTTGCTACGAGGAGCTCGCGGGCATAAAATGAGCCACCATGATTGGAGTGTGAGTCCAGATTCTTGCAATTGCAAGCTCAGCGCTCTATCTCTGACCCATCCCACTCCTCATAAACCTGGTGATATGCTTGGAAGAGAAGATCCACCCTGTGATCTGAAACCAGCAAAGTTGGCAAAGAGAATCGAGTGAAGAAGAAGCCGACAAGTTCAACACCTGGTCCATTTCTACACAGATTCAAAAGTGGGTTTTAGCGGTATAGAAATGCATCATACGCCTTGATGTTACCACAAGCACTGTATGCATATAATTATAATAGCTCATGGCATTTTTTGGTGTCGAGCCCACTGCGAGATTCTATCATAATGGTGTGTTTGTCCCCTCCTATAAATAGCCTCTAATATAGTGTTTCAGAGGCCTCTAATTTATGACCCAGACAGTGATGGCAATGGCATGATGTGATGATGCATTCCTAGCGGGTGTGCACTGTAATTGAAGGGACCGGTCATGCAGCTGTACTGACTGTACCTCCAACACTGATTTTCTCATTATTGGCCTGGTGTCATGGTTGAGTGAGTGAGAAATAATGATTAGGTTTACGGCGCTGTTGGCTTAACGTAAAAACATTCCCAGAGTACCGGTCGGTTTTCAGTAGGCAGGCTACATGGTGAGTTGTCACAGATATGTTGTTGCTGGTTAATGATCATACATGTATTAAATTATATATCGGTTACCACACACTGATCAATTCCCATTGGTGCAGCAATAGCGCTAACCCTGGCTGCCTGAAACACAAAACCAAGAACAGTTGGTGAGCTTAACAGATGATGATTCATTTTCTAGACAATCCTGAGTTCCTATTCAGTCAATCTCTCATTCATCAATTCATTCATTCTTTGATGCGTTCAGTCATTCATTCACCAAGTACTCAGACATGATCACTTAGTTACATACCTTCCTATCATATTACTACAAGGTTTTTGGGAGCTCCTTACAGTTCGTAGCTGAACCTGCCGTGCATAACTACTAGCTTACTAGTTAGCATGACTGCTGGCCAAAAACCCAACAATGATGGTATAATTTTTCAGTTTCTATTGCTGTATTCCATGCCACTGTCTTTGTTATGGAATCCATCTTCAGCTCATACAGCCGCCAAAATTAAAACTTCCTTCAGCGTGGGATGCGTATACATTTATATTGGATCTTTGCAATCTTTTAGATGCTTAAATTCCATGCACTCCAGGTTGTTGTCGGGTCAGCTAAAGACTAAACTTGCATGTGTACATGGCAGTTTAATTGTCGACTGTATGTGTTTGGGATACTCTTGTGCAAAACGACCTGTCATTCTACAAGGAAAATAGTTTAATAGAAATAATTGATGTCAGTGGCGTTGCTAAAGCTACACACTTTTCCTTCCACTATCATATTGATACAGAGGGAAAGTTAGCTTCTAGTCCTAATCTAGTAATATGGATCGGCTGATCAATAGCTGCCTTTTATTACTATGTTGTCTTTCACACGTAGGTTTAGATTCAACTACCGAATGGCATGCAGTAGTCTGTACTAGAAACTAGAGCACTCACTGTCACCTGTGCACCATTGAGCGCTACTGTAGTGTCTACAAAGAGGGCTAACCCATTTCGCCAAGGTAGAGTAACAGACTTTATCAATCATGGTATATTTATTGGATACTTGAATATGAATGGCAATAATAGCTCACATGTGTACTGTCTAAACCTTTCGAAACCTAGGTATCAGCATGATGTATCTCTCTGTACTGCAGCATCCTTATTCAGAACCATTCGTCACAATTGTTTGAGCTGTTTGTGGACCGAAAGACACCGGACTACTTTGCTTATTGCTGGTCTTTTAACTGCCCATTGATAATTCATTGTGAAAAGCAACAGGAGGCCACATTGATACAACCCCACGCCACCATGACAACGATGGGTCATAAGGAACCTGCCTTTGGCACCACACCTCATCATCATTCAGTTTGATTCGGTGCAGTCCAAAAAGTAGCTTTGCTTACACTACAGCCTAAGTTATGTAAGACTGTTACTCTGTAGGTTTTCAATGCTTGACGTTCACTGGGGGAGGACACGGGATGTGGTGTATATCATCTGGTACTGTGTACAGATGTGGGAACCGTAAAGCTAATCCAGGGGATTCAGGTCGTATTGCAGGCTTGAAACGGATTGGCGGTCAAGTGGCATTCTTCCTGCTTGGTTTCACCAGCTGTGAGATAGCCCCTAACCGCTTGTATACGAGACTTGTTTATCTGTATATTTACGCATCAACGCATGTTCCTTTCAAGACACTGCGGTTGGTTCGTTCGTTCGCAACAGCACATTATAACATGGTCAACTGATATGCATGCCACCATCTAGCCTTATTTGACTTTAAAAGCAGCTAGAAAGTTAGTTGTTCTGGCAGACTGACATGTAAAAGAATAGTACGATCCTTGCCTGGGAAGTTGATTCATTCAAATCAGATGGATGTCTTTTTTCACCCGGATAAATTGCAATCCTGCGCCTTAGGGAACCTATCAGGCATGGCTCTTTCCTATATGACACCCTCACTATTGCAGCGAAGGTGATGAGTTAGATTCTATAGCTTTCTTATTAGTTTTGGGTTTAGTATTGGGGCATCATGAGCAGGTTGGTATTAATGCTCCACCTCATAGTGAGGCTTGTTTTTGCTTTGAGCTAGGACAAGGATGCGGAGAACTCATAATCATGACAAGAGCTCGCTATTATCGGGAATTCTCATGTTTGTGCCCAGCGCTCTACCAATGAGCCATCCCATACCTTATCTCTCTGCTCAGTAGGGCTAGGCATAGTGCAGTGACACTTTATGTCACCGCATAGTGTAAGAGTTCAAACCCACATCAGTTTTCTGGCATAACCCTGGCATAAATAAAATATCTCCCATAAAATATGTTAAGCAAACTGTTAAACTGCTGAGCTATCCCTCTATCTCCACCAGAAGACCTATTGTAGGCAACCATCTTTGGAAAACAAGGGAATCTTTCTTTAAGCGCTTTGCCCTTACAAACAGAACGTTAAGAAGCGGCTCAGCTCAATGCATGTCACTTAGCGCAATTTGCAGCATGATCCAGCTACTTAAAAATGATTGAGTCAATATTGTACTCAGTCTTGTTTGCTATGACATGGTAATTTGACCAGTTTAATCACTACCATGGATTTTCAAGTGAATAGTAGTACTAATTGTGGAGTCTAGTTCTGGCGTGGTTCAGGTATGACGCTTAGGCGCAGATGTAGACTGTATGAGATCTCTTTAATTCATTTGGTAAAGGTAGATGTGATTATTATAAGGTGCTTTTTGTCAAAGCTTTGCAGTTTTGACTGTGGGCTTAGACCAAAAATGCAGCCTTTACTGTACTATGTATTAGAACACTTTGCCATCCTATTTAATAAACTTCCTAAGCCTGACGCTCATTGGAGAGGCAGAGGAAGAAATTATGTGAGGACCTCGTTCTCATACCAAAATTAAAGTCTAGGTAACTCCAATCCTCCGAGTGAAAATACTAATTCAAAGCACTTGTCTTTCGTGACCATGTCATCTACTGATTTGTCAATTCCTGAAGTAATTAATACAATGCATTGATACGATCAATTGAACAAGCCCAGTGTGTGCCTGTGACAAGGTTGTATGAGGCTGAGACTCCAGTTTGGTAGTTATTTGTACCGAAAGGTGAGCATTGAACTATGTAGCATTGCCATATTCAAATTTGGGAAGTACTTTGATCATTTAGGCTGAAAGGCACCTAAAGATCCTTCGACTGAGTTGCTGTTTGACTTGCTCATTAGTATCCTGATCAGTGTCAGAGGTTGGCAGAAATTGACCTATAGTGAGTCTACTGAGAATGTCACGGGGTGCATCATTAAGAGACAAGTTTGATGCACCCTTGTTCCCCATGATATAGAGAATGATAAGCCAATGGGGAGGGCTCCTTTATTTAATCGAAATCTATGAAGGTGCTGCTAAAAGAACAACATTTTTGCTTGAGCTGGGAATCAAATCAAGGACTCCAGCTCCAAGGCCCAAATCGCTATCCCTTGCACCATTGCTTGCTCTACAGGTTGGTTGAAACTCCTCTGAATGACTATTCCTTAAATGAGGCTTACCTTAGGTCATATAAAGTCAAGTTTATGATTTCATAATCCTTACTGCAGGGAATCTAAATCCGCTCACAAGTTCCGATCGGTCACGCCGCGAGAGTTTCGATATTTCAAAACTTCTAATGCACAATATGTTTCGTTGATTGCACTGATGCCAGATACATGAGTGTATAATTATCTATGTGTGTATGTATCATATCCATATACCGAATGCAGCTGCATGACAGCACCATGGTGATACTAATATTACTATCCTGCATCAATATAATACCATAAAGACACCCAGCTGTGTCTATCACAGGTTGTTGAGAGTCTACTTCTCTACCAAGTACTAGCCTATGTTTCAATGGAGTTAGCCATTCTCTAGCCCATTTTGTTGATGTACTGTAAATGCGACCCCTGTCCGGTGCCCACGAACGCTATTCCCGTCAGAAGCCAGCCTACAATAGAAATACCGTACACCAAAAACTAAACCCCACAAAGTACGACTAGTTCTAAACCTGCAGAATGGCTGAACTGAACAGTAGACTATAAGGCAGAATCTTGTACACCAAATAGGTGAATGGAAGAAAAGCATTTCATAGCTTTATGTTGCACTAGACTGTGGATCAGGCCTCGATCTGTGGCTCAACGTCCGGTTAAGGTACCACTTTGGGCTTCCATCCACGCTCATCAAATACAGAGTATCCAGGCAACCTACTCTATCACCGGATACACCATGAAGCGCATCGTGCAAACTATAGATACTTCATCATATAAAATATGATTTTTTATCATATACAAATTTTAATGTTAGACAACCGATTCGAAATTGTGCATGGTTTATTTCCTTATTTAAAAGAAAATTATGGTGGTATAGGTGTACTATTTCAGGTGATGGTCTGAATTCCCTGATGGTGCTCAGAAACTTCGCATAATACCATGAGTTCACCATCAGTTATCTGCTACTCAGTACCCTTACCATAGGATTGGTTCCACCAGCATTAACTTCAACTAGAGATTTAACCTGGACTACCTTATCTTCTACAGCATAACTTCTGGGATGCGAAATATTTTTAACATGGCTCATAGTGGATTATCATAGCTTCAAGACTACTAGCGGTGGCACTACTGACTACAAAATCTCACAGTGACATAAAACTATCATGGAAACGGAAGCTCAGCAGAAGGTTTGTCCAGAAGACATTCTCTATTCGGATGACTGCCCGGCGTACACCCATGCGAGGGATGCATTACTGGCTAGCCGAATGCGTA
>Ga0224501_10001036_pt1 | contig 21338 bp, 8 predicted proteins | sample SF_Oct11_sed_USG_4_FD_169105 | JGI IMG/M metagenome (GOLD analysis project Ga0224501, IMG submission 169105) | Sediment microbial communities from San Francisco Bay, California, United States - SF_Oct11_sed_USGS_8_1 | ecosystem: Environmental > Aquatic > Marine > Sediment | place: USA...
CACAATCATGATCACTGACCAAGACACTGATTCCAAATATTTTTGTGCTCACCACTGACTTAGCATACATTTTCCAGGCAATTCACTAAATAGTTCTTTTTACTTGTCTACCATCCTTACCCCATCAGTTATAGAAGCCAATCTGTCATAGGTGGCTCTTTTGAGATTTCTCACTGGGTCTGTACTGATGTTGTAATCTTTTGGTTCAGATTCACGAGCTTGGTGCCTGCGGAAGAGAATTTTTACTCTGAACTTGTTTCCCGTGATGATGTATAAAAACTTAAAAAGAGAACCACCACCAGAGCCAACTACACGTCCAACCAAATGGTGTTCCCAGTGCTGACTAAACATGAGCGACGTGATGATGAGACCAACACTTTGCTCTTTTCTATCGCTTTCAACCAGGATAGAATACGGCATGGAAAGTTGACACAAACGTATGACTATGACGAGACGGTGAAGACCTACCAGTTGGAGTTCTTCACAATACGAGAGTAGTTCGTGTGATTTCCTCTGAGAGTCAGAGTGCCTGGTCTCTCTTGATAGTCTATCATTTCCGCGATTCCAGTCATGATTGGAGCCGATTTTAATCTATGAACGTAATATTTCTGTGGCTCTATCCCAATACGCGGTCTGAGCGTGCGAGGAGACTGTAGACTAGACTAGTGGTACAACGATTTGCTAGTCCCAGCATGAAGTGTATGACTGCGTGCAGCCATCAAGTAAACAAACCAATCCGCGTTTGTATAGCTGACTTTGGTCCCATATTCGTCACAGAACTGCTAAATAATGAGGTATCTTAAAAATATATTTGAAATTTATTTATTATTTTCCCGTTATTTATCCCTGTTGATGCGATTTATGGACCAACACATATTTTTGCTAACTTGTAGCGGCTGCTGCGCACGGATACTCCGTTGCCATACGAACAGACCGGACAATCCTGTTTTACTTTTGGGCGGCATATATACTATAGTACCGTCGGTTGTCGCCGATAAGAAGTAATCAGGCGAAGTCATGAGACAAATCACGTGATCGGGAAGCTCGCGATTCATTTTGTTTTGAGTCGTTCTGTCATTCACTCATTTGGTCTGGTAGTTGAGGTGTGAAAAATACACAACACCAATATGAAGCATTTAATAGCTGCTTTGCTACTTATTGCAGGTCAGTGTTATACCATCAATTTATCAATCGCGTAGTCTCACAATTTGGTGTCAATCGCTTATTACTCTACTGACTGAGTGAGTGACTCAGTCAGCCAGTGTCAATGACTATGAGTATGAGTATGACTATGAGTGACTCACTCAGTCACTGACTGACTCTGAGTCTGAGTGAATGTCGTGTCACTCTCAATGTCAGTAGACTGAGGTGAGTAGAGTGTAGACGTGTAGACTGTAATGTAGTGTACAATATACTATTACTACTTCACTACTTAAGTTAGTCATAGTGTGAAGACAGTAGCCTGAGTAGTGAGTAGGGTATTGTAGGTGTACTTGTAGAAGCGTAGGGCAGTGCTTAGCCTGATGACTGATGTTCGTTTGTCAGCTCCACAGTTTACTCCTAGTCCTACGGCTGCTGCAACTACAACGTTCTGTGAATGATAATGATAGTGGAGTCAGTAGTATAGAGTAGTACTAGTACTAGTCGATTAGGCTTTAGTGTAGATATAATATAACTGTCCTTATGTGATTCCCCATTCGCTGATTCAGTAACTGAGACTTATAAGTTCTCTACACTACCGTACTGATTAATCATTAATGCTAGTAACTTGAAAGTGTTACAGTTTTGGTTTTTACTTTAAGTTTAGTCAACCGCATTTGAAGTGTTAGCCGTTTTTGGAGTGCTAGACGAGTTATGTAATAACCACCCAAGTTATTTGATTGATCCGTTCAAGTGCAAGTGGTCATTTGTGTATGTTAACACCCCTTGCGATCATTGGTGTTTTCTCTGTTTTGACTTCTTTTACTCTAGTAAAATCCTCATCGCATCACACTGAGAACCTGGGTTTTGAGAACCAATAACTAAATTGGCTTACTACATCAATGCCATTTGTATTTGGGTTTCATTTCAGCATGCAATGGTGCTATCCTTGGCGCTAACAAGTGCACCCAGGGACCTGCCTATTGGTGCCAGAGTCTGGCTACTGTCAAGGAGTGCCCTGGATCGATTACACACTGCACAGAGAAAGTGTGGAAAAACAAACAGCCAACTGTCTTCACCTCGTTCGTCCAACTTCCCCAGGTTTGCTTCCCAATATAATTTCTAGGTTTGCTAGTCACAATTAACCATGACAAGCAACAAAAATACACGTAGTTAATATGTCGAATGCTCCTTGTAGAGGTAAAGTTTTTACACAAAGGTTGCCATTTTACACGGCTGTTCCATTCTCCGACTAATTGTGAATTGTTATCGCAAGCCTGTCCGTCTTGTAGGCTCCAGAAACCGATGCCTGCACCTTCTGCAAAGATGTTGTGGCTGATGTGAAGAACTTCCTCCTAGCTAATGACTCTATGGTGAGTTGATACTCCGCGTATAAGCTGTCATTCTGTGAGGAAATGTGTCTGTTTCTTGTGTGATTATGTGTGTCGTTCTGACACAATCAGCTTGGTGATTGACCATTGGTCTGTTTAGGTTAGTTTTTGTGGATGATTGATCCAATTCATTTGGATCTCTTAATTTTTTTATACGGACACTCCCCGTGTTCATGGCGGTTGCCACTTTATTCTACCCAGAGTGGTAACGTGTGCTTTTTTTCTTCCTCAGGCCAAAGTGGAATCATATATGAAGAGAGCCTGTGGCTACATGCCTGATGATTATTCCAGAAAAACTGTGAGTATACGTAGCATGCCTGACCATCCTTATCAAATCAAAATGGAGAAGTTTTAAACTCACTTTATACTTCTCCCAGTTAGTGTGCTCCCTGAAATCACTTTTAAAATACTCCTATCAATAACTTCCTTGTTGCTGGCTAAAGCGCTTGATTTTATATCTTATTCATGCTGAGCACCCACTGTGAGTACAAGCTCCTCACTTGTATTCTTCCCAGCTTTTGCTGCTCCAACAAACCTCTGGCTTAAAGGCTTGTTGAATAAGACGGCCAAGTGCCCCTGTAAAACAATGGAAAATAACATCCTCGTACAGTCCTCTCCTCCGTCTTGTCCTAGTTCACCGTCTAGTTGACTATATAGGTGTATATTGCAGTGCACTGATGTTGTTGATCACTATATGAGTGAGTTCATCCAGATGATTAAGGACAAGGTTGATCCTCAGAAGGTTTGCTCAGTCGCTCAGCTCTGCGGACAAAAGAGACCTCAACTCGATCTGACAGCTGCCAAATCGGTAGCCACGGTTGGTACCATCCACTCCCACAATCTGTGCAGCGCTGCATATAATTGTTAGGTTGTATTTGTGGAAAGAAATGACAGCTCGTGAGTCATTTCTCGTATTGTTGTAATCGGTGACTGTAAGAGTGATACCAATAATTAAAAGAGCATATTTTCGTCAATACTCCAACAAAATCAATCAAGCAAAATAATTTAACCCTGTAAGTTGAGTCCTCGGCTCATATTTAGAAAGCAAATGTCGATATGTTGTTGTGATTGTAGAAGTTTGCCCGAGTTTCACTGAAGCAAAATGTTGGTAATGACACTCAGATGTGCAAAGTTTGCAAGAACCTGGCCGATACCGTCAAGCAGGAGATCGATAACACCGATAATCAGGTACGCACTCTTTACTTGGTATAGATTCGTGGATAAGCTAGCCAAATGTCTTACCTTATCACATGTGTATAACAGGCGTTGTCATTCTGTCTAACCATGTCTTAACAAAACTCAGTCCATGAGGTGTTTTTGTTAGCATGTACCATCTAGAATTCAGTCACGTGGCTGAACTTTTCTTCAGTTGAGTACAAATCAGGTCGGAATTTGCCACATTATAGAAACTCATCTGGTGGAATATACAGTTCCAACTGTAATATCAGCTTTTTTCCTTTAGGCTTCAAAGAATGATGGATTGTATGTGTATGTCAAACGGTTATGATTTTATTACAGAAAGCTATCATTGCCTTGGTTAGCCAAGAATGTGAGCAGCTCGGCAGTCTGGCCGATGAGTGCAAATCTCTGATCAGCCAGTTTGCTCCTCAAGTATTTGCTGCCCTCGATCAAGAACTGGACCAGGCCTGCTATCTTGTCGGCCTGTGCACCAATGGTGCCAACCAGCCAAAAATCGACCTAGCGAAGTACTTCCGAGCTCGCATTGCTGAGAGCGGTATTGCCGCTTCTCTTAAAGCGGTGAGTGACAGATCACTGCGAGTATGTATGTGTAACAATTATACTCGACTCTCTGCTCTTTATTCAACTCTTCGAACATTAGGGTCATTGATACTATACGCTTTTTTACGGTTCTGTTCTGTCTCAGAAATATCATGAGTAGCCGGATTAATGTTGTGTACCTACATCATTTCAGTTGAGAGTAGGAGACAAGGAGTGTGACACTTGTGAGGAGGTGTTTGGCTATCTAAGGATCTTCCTCAACAACAATGCCACCGAACAGCAGCTGCAGCAGATGATTGATAATGAGTTGTGCTCGCAGATGGGATCAATGGCTGATATGGTGAGCTGACGTTTGATACCTAGTGTTTACTTGTAGTGACAGGCTTTAAATGCCGTTTGTAAGTTTTTATTTGTCACCACAGATAGGACTAGCTTTAGTAACAGGGAAATCGCTGGATCAACCATTCAGATGGCAAAGTTTAAAGCAATGCTTCATATCCAGTCATCTGTCGAATCTTTCGAGCATGTGGCGAAAGGCTTTTTATAATAATATACAGGCCTCTGAAAATATGGAATTTTATCCGCAGAGACGCAAGCCCAGCCCTAGATACTCAGCGCTTAGTTTCTGCTCTTTTGCTATGTTTGGTGGTTTTGTTTCTGAATGATACAGTTCTCAGGACTCAAGAATGTAATATCAAGTTTTCTTGTCTTTCAGTGCAAGTCCCTTGTCGATCAGTACCTACCACAAGCTTATGCTGAGCTTATGGATGCACTGGTGAGTATGTGACTCCTATATCAATTTGTTGCACCTGACCCTTGTCAACTCCGTAGCAGGCGTGATCGTGGTTATCCTAATCACAGGCCCGGACCCTGCACCCTACCGCGTGAGGGGCTGGTCAATGAATCTAGATATTATTCCACACAGCTGGTCAACAAGATAAGACATTGAATTGGCATGCGAGATAGGGTGTAACTCAATGCCATAGTAAGATAAGAGGTAATCTGAGCTTGACTGTTGCGCAAAACTCTAAAGGTCGAAACGATGAAATAGAAAATGATTAGTTGCATGTGTTTCCTACCATATAGAAATTAACCGTGGCAGTGGCCTCACTACTCTCGGTGGATCTAATAGCACAAAATTGTGTGCTACAGACAAGTATTAGTCATATATAAGACCCAACAAGGAAGTCTCAATTTAAATGCAATTAAGATCATTGCACACCAGTTTTTCCCTTTCATAATAACCTTTGAGTTTCAATGATAGTGTTTGTTTGCTAGGCTTATAGTCAATAGTCATTACCGATGCCTATTGTTAAATACTGATTGCAGGCACCAGCTAAAATCTGCACCGAGATTGGAATGTGCAAAAACTCCACCGCTGCCGTCATTCCCGCCCCTGAACAAAAAGTTGAAGAAGTGAAAGTTAAAGCCTCTATGCAGTGTGTTCTCTGTGAATACATGATGGATAAACTGGATGATATGCTTATCACCAACAAATCTGAGGTAGTTTAAATCATGGGAGTTATTTTCCTGTTATCTGTATAGCTAAACTGATGAGAATCTAAACATCTGCATTAGTCAGCAGTTAGAATATTTTGCGATGAGCACACTGTGAAAAAACACAACAGTCGTCTAACCCAATATCACTTGGTATTTATCTACTGCAGGCCGCTATTGAGAAGGCGTTGGATCAAGTATGCGATATTCTCCCCAAGACTGTCCGATCCGAGTGCGAAAGCCTGGTTGCCCAGTACGGACCCGCCATCGCTAAAATGATCGCCAATGAGGCCGCACCAAAGGTCGTGTGCTCATTCCTTGGCCTGTGCGCTTCTGGTGATGCCATCTGTGAGTTTACCGATGGGAATCATACCACTTTTATTTCAATACAGTGAAAGGTTCTCCGTTACCCTGGGCTCGCTTTCAAAATTGCGGAACAGGATTTTCTTCTCTGGTCTATTCACCTGTATCCACCTACGGTCAACCAGTCACATAGAAATTATCTCCTCCTGTTCATGTCGTACAGCCTATTTACTGCATGCTTTAGCCTTTAGAGTTTTTTCTCTGAAATAGAAGTTGCAGTGTTATATTTCAGTCAGCAACTTGTAAAGGAATAAGAAAATTTACAGTAACTTATTGTTCAGGTTGTTTTGAGATGAGCTGAATATGCTCCCGTCGATTGTAGATGCCAAGCCACTCAGCCCTGTCAACGGTGAAAACTGTATAGTGTGTGAGCTCGCCATGAAGTATGTGAAGAGCATGCTCAGTAAGAATGCTACAGAGGTGCAGATCCTTCAGAAACTGGAGCAAGTGTGCAACTACTTGAGCGGCGATCTCGCCAAACAGGTATGCATTCTTTAATCAATAAAATTATAAACAAGCAGGTATGCATTCTTTAATCAATAAAGTGATAATAATAAAAAAATAAAAAGGCATCAATTCATATTCAGAGGCGATGGAGTGACTTCTGATGGAACTACAATGTCGGAGTAATGTCAGAAGAGTGAAAGTTGACTATGCCATAGCCATCTCCACCCTACCAGGATACCTACTGATTCAGAGGGAAAGCATTCCACTACAAGCCCGAGCAAGTAGTCCTAGGGAATCATGGCTCAGTCACGTGAGCCGTGCGTTGCACCTCACTGGAACTGAGCTACTCTCCAAGTTTTATCAAAAAGATTTGACATGAAAAGTCTTCTACTTATAGTGTAACTCACTGATTGCTCAGTATGGACCAGAGATGCTGAAGAAGCTCGCCGATGACCTAGATGCCAAGACTGTCTGCACAGTAAGTCATTCAGCTCTGCTCACGGGGTAGCTGGACGACCTATAAATGGTAGTCGCTGCTGGCTTGGTTGAGTTACTATATGGGGTCAAATTGGTTGTGTATGTATTTTACCTGTACACTTGTACTGTGCAGTGTACACATGTGATATTTGTTTTTTAAATGCGTAAATTTGCAGAGGATTAAATTTAATCTTGTAGTCTATACATGTCCATTCTTCCGTTTCAGGAATTGGGCTTGTGCTCTGCCACTACCGTCAAATCAAATGTCGATGGGCTTGTTCATCTGTACAACAGCCAATCTAATGTCTGACATTCCAAATGAGTGTTGTCTTATCAAGCCGCTATACTCTTCTATCGTCAATCTGAATGCTAATAATAAGTAACTATATCGCCATGCAAAGAGATTGTGATATGAGCATACTATTTCATCTAACGTGCAGTCAGGACCAGTCCCCTTGTTTATATCTTGAATAAATAAAGCATTAATAAAAAAGCAGTCATATATTTTTTGTAAAAAGATAGCAACCAAATTAATTTTGTGCATGGTCTCTCAAACTCGGAACATACTCTGATCAGCCAATTGTCAATGAAACGGATCCGCTGATAGAAGAGGTAAATATTGTCAGTAACTAGAACACCTGCACGGATTGCAGTATGCATTTTCGGCGGCAAGTTTTGTCAAGACCACTGCAGTAATAAACCAGAAGCTCCACATCTATACGATGAGGTACATCTAGTGTGGGTATGGGTACAGAGATTCGTTGATTGGGAGTTATCTTTCCATCATACACTTTTGTCTCCAGTTTCCTAGAGATGTCTGCAAAGGTAATGGTTAGGTTGTCATGCGTTTGTTAGTTTTTAGCCATTGACCAGATTGCTTGGCAATGCACAACACACCCAATAGCGCAGCGGAGTGAGTATCCATCATTAAAAATTTAGATACGATTACCCCATAATTCAAAGGATATCTAAGTTTTATCATCCTTTGAATAGCAGGATGTTCCAACTATATAGTTGTTGGTGGGGTAATACTTTAAAACCTTTTCAAGTCAGAAAGTTGTTCAAACTATTATTGTTTGCGGGGTTCTGTGTGGCATCTTGCCTGGCATCAGCCTGCACTTGTGTCATATCAGTTGTGTTAAAGCGCATTCAGACTAGACGGATTATCCGGTCGGTAAGGCTTACCGATCGAATTGTTCATTGGTAGCCCACCGGTAAGGACCAATCGGTGGGATTTGAACTCTTTGGCGATCAGTCAAAACCTGCCGATGATCCGTATAGTTTTAGCCAATCAAATTCAAGCAAATGCAGTGACCAATAATCTGCGATTTGACAAGGACTAATCATTGCACATCTTTTATCTTGCCTCATTTCCGGGGCATCATAACAAAGAACAGCCGTAGTAACTTAGCGACATCACACCGGAAACGCAGTACTCAGCGCAAACAACCTACCGCGATCCTATTGGTCAATGTTTGACCAATTGTAATGCGGATAAATTACGATGTAAAAGCCAGCGGAAAGACAATCAGGACATTGCATCGGCTAGTTTTCTACTTAGAATCAGTAAGCCACACCGACCGGATAATCGGTCTAGTCTGAATGCACCTTAAGGGATATAATACTAACCATGGACATCCGCTCTGAAGACAGACTCCGGTTCATCGCTAACATAGCACCCCTCGGGTAAAACGTATGTGAAGGTTATGTGAGAACTGACTGATGATAAGCTTCGACTGGGAAGCTTCACTACCTCAATGGATTTCGCGGTTCGACTGAAGAGATGTTCTGTCACAGTAAGACTCTCTCGGATTGTTAGCTGAAGTAAGAAAAAACATCAACTTTATACGCCAAAAATGTGTTCGCTGTCCAAACCGCTAGATGTATCTTCTCATTCACAACTAGCGCCTGATTGCTCATTGGTAGCTTTTCAGTTACTTCCCACTACTTACTGTGACTCTGTGATTAGTCAATGACTTAGCCTCTATCAGTTCTGGATAGGCCTGGCCACTCATGGGCAACTGAGATTTCAATTTACAGCAGTACGTTTGGATTATTGGTTTTCACCAGCATCACCCAAGAGCAGCTAAGCAGGTCCATTGGTGTTATATTAAAATAAGAACTGCTGCGCACCTCTGAAGTATCAAGATGTGTCGCTTCATCCAGATTCTCAGGTAAGGCTGTGACCTTGATTCGATGATTGTTTGTATCGGCTATGTAAAGTTGTCTAGTCTCTACATCATAACTAATACCCCCTGGCTCACTGAGGTCGGAAATTGGCAGGGTCTTGAGCATACGATTCTTTAGGTTAATGTACTTGATCTAAAATAGAAAAAGACCAATGAACATATTGATTATGACAGGCATGGTGACATCATTGATTTCTCAAAAATCAATTACAGTCACTAGCTCACTAGACCTGGTCCTAAAGGGTCCCTCACCGTGTGTACCTAGATTAGAGGCCTGGGCCCCCAAGTACCCAGGACCTGCTAGGGACCTATCTTATGGCCTAGGACGCCACCTTTAAACCCGGGCCTAAACCCAGGGCTCTACACCCTATCATATCAGGTAATATGTCGGTCCTGGTGGTCCAGTACCATCACACCAGTTATCATGCCATCCTAGTTATAGGGCAACTGTCTGGCACATTTTGTGTAAACAGCTGTTCACAGCTATTGAATGGTTCTACCTTGTGGTTATACGAGTCACAAACTAGCAACCAATCAGTTTTTGGTATGTGACAAACATCCAATGGATGCTGAAGTTTACCATCAATTCCTTTCCCATCTACATCACCGTATGAGAACAGATTCTGCAAGGAAAAAACTTATCTGAATAGTGAGATGTATTTTTCGTTCATTGGTGTGTTCGGATATTTATCTGCTATGATAATGAAACACTCAAATGTAGTATCGTCGGTTTATGTCTACACGAACAAGGAGGAAGGATGTGGTCTGTTACCTACCATAGGGTCTCTTTCTCCACCAACTAGGTTCTTTACAGATCCGTCTTTGAGAGACAGAATTCTCACTGTAGAGCTTTCACTATCTGCTATATAACACACATGCTTGCTGGTATCAATACTAATTCCTGAAGGTTGTGCCAATCCCACTTTATGAGGATAGGAATTATTTCTATTCTCTTCCGCTCCACTACCGACAAGAGCATAGCAATGTCCTGCACTAAATGACCTATACAATAAACAATTAGTAGTGACGATATAGTGGAATAGCTCAGTGGGTGAAAATGGAAAGAACATGGATTCAAGTTCTAGTGGTGCCAGCCCATGCTTAGAACATGGGTTCCCAGCAATATTGTAGAAAATTCCAATTGCTAAAAACAAGCGTTGGGCTTGGGAGGTCTGTTAAAAAGGATGCTAAATGTCAGCTTGGAACAATTGAAAAATAGTTGTTATTTCTTCGCATTTTCATATATCGTACGACAAGACCTGCACCACTATGGAGGGCTAAAGGAACATCATGGCAACAAACACCAACTTTCTTAAAAAACATCACATACTGAAATAAAGTAAGTCAAACGTGACCACGAATCGTGTTTATTATAATTGTGTGCTTACCTTTTCTTCAACCAAATAAAGTCTTTGAGTGCGTACATCCAAATCTGATGTGTACCAGACATTGCAATTAAAAGCATATATGGGTCATCAAGATCACCTAAAATGAGTAATCGGATAGACGGACAAGAAAAAGCGGTGACTTAGTGAATAGGGCTTTCAGCTTTGGACCAGGTCACCCGGGTTCAACTCCAGGTTTGTGCATAACTGTCCCGGAAGCAACCTGTTGGGTTAGTGATGCGATCCATGTAAAACAATATGGGCTTATCTTATAATTTCACTGGGTCGGCATGTAAAGATTATTGGTGTAAATTTATCACAAAAATATATTTTACAGCCATGTGATGATCTTGCGATTATTCACCCAATCAGAGAGGTACGCGTTTCTAAAAATATGTTCGCAAATGATTCCTCATTTACAAGTACAAAGTCATTTGATATCAAGCCCAAATAAAGTTGCATACCGTCTATTGAGTAGGGCTTTATATCCCAGGGAGAAGATATTAATTGAGAGGTCCCTTTCTGACCTCCTGTCATATCCATGCCTCTTTCACCGGTTCCCACCAGAACTTCACATCTGCCAGCAGTGACCTATAATATTATCATTTTTCTGACAGGCGTTTTGATAAAACTAGAAATGATGAAACTAGACTTAATGACCATATTGAATCTGACATTGCACCAATACATTACACAGATCTGTCTGAATACCTGCTAGTGAGAATCCAATCCATTAGCCTAGGTTTAAATGTATATGACATATGATCTTCTCGCCACTCAGCGTCAGTCAACAGTATCCGGGTGAAAGCATCTAGTCTGAGCTGAGTGGGAATATTACCTTGCGAACCATGTGAGTCTCGGAGTCAGTGAAGTAGATATCGTCTCCTATGACACAGGATCCCTGTGGTGAGTCCAGCTCACGGTAAGAATCAGTATGGGAATCAATCTCATCTTGAAGAAATCTTCCAACTTCTCCCTACAAAATGAAGAAACAAACAGCTGATCAATAGCGAATTGTAGAGCTCACAGATTATTTCAAAACAAAACTACCAACAAGTGCGAAGCCCATTATTCACTCGACAGAATCTGATCACTTACATTCCTTCTTGGCAGTGCTCTGATCATAGTACTTTAGCCAGGATTCTAGTCACATAAAATGAGTAGCATAATGTTGAAGTCTCATGGGTAGTGCCACTCTATCTAACATGGTAGTCAGAATTCATGACATTGCGCTGGAAAATTTGCGGCAATCAAAACCGTGGCCCAACGACCAATACCTAGTATGATATTCTCCTAAACCCCAATTCAACTGATGCAAAGTGCAACAACTATTTAAAAATTCACCCGTTAACTAGCAGCTGCTTCAGGTTTGGAATAAGGAGAGTTCTTACTAACCATTATGCGACCCTGTTTATCACACTGAAGTAGTCGGTTGTGACCAGCGTCGGAGATGATCAGACGATCTTTATCAACATAGATTTTGCTGGGATACTTGAGAATAGAGTCCATTGTTTGCCCAGTTGGCTCATATGGCAACTTATCATCGGAGATTCTTTCTCCATATATTTCCATAACACATTCAACAAAGGCAAAGAGTGAGTCTTTGTGGCCTTCTCCTATGGGAAACCAAGCTTTTTATTCATTACAGCCAGCACACTATTTCTGTAAAAAAATATCGAAAGAAAACAGTGCACATTAGATAGGGGTGATCAGAAACGGTTTGCATGGGACAAACCTATGAACTGATGAAGAACTTTCCCATCCGGTGACAGAACTACCACAGTGGGCCAGCACTGTATCTGCAGTTGTGTCCATAGCGTCATCTCACTGTCATTGACAACTGGGTGGGAAATCTCATAACGGCTGACCGCATTCTCAATGTTAGACAGCACCTACAATATTAACTGGAACTGTGATGAAAGCTGCAACTACTGCAGTCTATTTTAACCTGCCAAAACGGGTCATAAACATAACACAATACTACTGACTAGGGCTCTATGGTCAGTGGACATAGATAATGCTGTGAACTTAGAACTTGGCCAAATCTGAACAAAGCAACTAAGTCAATGAAAAAAGCATACCTTTTCATTTGGAAATTTTGCAGAGTGAACACCGACAACCACAAGCTTGTTAGTTCCCGCATATTCAGTCTCCAACTCATGTAGATCAGGAAGAATGTGAAGACAGTTGATACAGCAGTATGTAAAGAAATCCAAAAGTATCACTCTACCTTTTAGCTCTTTGTGAATACCAAGAGGTTTTGTTGTGTTTATCCAAGACAGTCCTATTATATCAAAACATAAATAAGTGTTCTAATTGATTGAGTACTTCACATTAGTGTCACATGTCACTGTTCACATAAAATCTTTGAATTTGAAAAGGTTAAAATTAAAATGCGTGATTCATTGATTGTACTTGTAGTCTAGTAGTCGTCGACGGCTAAGTTGTTTACGTGTTTGTGTTACTTAGGAAGTTAGGATTTAGTAGAAAGCTTCGCTTTCAGTCTACTACCAGCACTAGTGGAAATAAAATACTGGCAGTTTAGTCTCTAGCGCCACTGCTTAGAAAGATCATGATGACCATCTCGCAGTCGCACTCGCAGTGTTAGCGTCGACAGTTCTGTGCCTACCCGGTTTCAGATCTGGGCATCTTGGGACAGGTTTTTCACCGAGAAAGATTCTCCTGATGTGATCTTTGTATGCTCTGACTTTTTCCTCCCGGGCTGCTCCGGTAAGGCCATCGTTTAATGCTTGACTGGCTAAGATAAATTCGTCCATCATACCATTTAAGCTTTGCTCATTTCCTTCAACTGGGTTAGAACCTTTCTGCACTTTAACTGGAAAGAGCTTAATTGACCTAAATAATCTGGTGTACATTCTCATAGCGTAGTTCATTGGTTCAAGTAAACGTCCTAGCCAAATCAATGTTGTTTTCTTAAATACGACATTAGCCTAGCTGTACTCGATAAAAGCGATGGTAACTGGAGTTTACGATTACCTAGATTCTAGAAGTTGCCAACCTTATGATTTAAAATCGCAAGTACAGCCCTCTGGCTCCGCTCAGCTCTAACAAACAGCACATGCGCTTCTATGAGCGGCACCTCTTTTATTGACAAAACTAGTTAGCCATATCGTGCTAAACGGTCTGCCTGATCATCTAGGTAACTGTGTTACGGTGTGTGTGCGTGCGTGCGTGCGTGCTCACGGGTGTAGTCTGCATTCTTTTTGTTTTAGATTTACTAGGTTAGAGCGATTTTATTTTACGAAACTTACGGGGATGACATTATTAAGGCAAATCCTTGTTTACAAAATGATCCACGGCGGAGAAAATAGCAGAAGTACAAATTCATGATCAAGAACAAAATGAGGGAAGGTCCGTCGGCATCAAGCACCAGCAGTCGTGTAGCCTGTAGGCAGCCATCAGCCATCAGCCATCAGGTTGCTGGGCAGTGTATTCGCAACACTTGCAAGCATTCAATGATTCATGCATGTTCCGAATTTTAACCGGAGCCATTCTCTAACACTGGCAGCACACAGAAATACTGAATGTCCTTGGCCACGGGACCTGTTCATTCAATATGGAGAAGATCAGCATCAATCATTTTACTGAGAGCTGGCGAAACAGTCCAAAACATCACAGCTCTAATGGTATGTAAATGTATCGTAACAGTGGTTGATAACAAAATTTACAAATGCAAGCGTTTGTTCTCCTACTGTAACCAGCGTCACAATGTAATTGTGTGTGATGTAACTATTTAATCGCTACCGTTGAAGTTTAGACCAGCTGTACGCAATCGTCTTGCCATTTATCTTATTAGAACAATTGCAATTTAACTCATAAGATCAACTCTAAAATGTGTTGTAGGCCAAACGAAGCAAGAATAGTACCTTCATGCCAAATTATTTGGTTTTTCCTGGTGGTTTGACTGATCAAGAAGATTTCTGCGACCGATGGCACCAAGCATTTCCTATTCTGTCCAATTTTTCTGTGGATTCTAAAGCTGTGTTTCCAGATCTATTTCAACCAGAACCGAATCAAAGCGTAAGTGGAAATTTGGTTATTTGCAGCCATGAATAATTGCCACATTTGCATGTAGTTAAGATAAGGGCAGAAATCAGGTAAAATGTGCAGTTGTCGAGACTGTTTGCGATGAGCTCCCTAATTGGTCAAGTGGGAGAAATGTGAAAGTCAATTTGACTCACTCATGATTCACATACCCACTCGAATGATTGTTTGAATAACTGGAGATCAATCATTTGGGGATAATCTATATAGATGAGAACTTTGCTCGTGAATTGGGACTGAGACCTGTTCAAATGATTTTAGTTTGAGTCTGTCCATGTGGGATACCGGATCTGCGCCATCAGAGAACTGTTTGAGGAGACAGGATTGTTCCTGGCTACAACACCTAATCGCAATCAATGTAAGCAAGCATTGCGGTTTAGGGAGGATAAAGATTTGAGGTGCACTTTGTCCCGGAGACCCACTCTAAGCTCATTTTTTATTGCATAAGCATCAGCATTGCTTATGGTGATACAATAGTTTTGATTCCATACACTGAAAATGCTCCAATCCTGCCTTTTCCTACCCTATACTGCCTAGTAAAATTCAGGTATGGTGTTGGCTGATTTACCCGAAAGGAGAGCAGTTCATCATAACCCACAGGAGTTTCTTGCTATGTGTCAGCGAATGAACCTTGTACCAGATATCTGGAGACTGAGAAACTGGGCTACGTGGCTCACTCCCACACACCTACAGGTACTATTAACATAATCTAGCTTTGATCTGCATGATGTCTACATGTGTGCCCATTGTGTTCAGAAGCTGAGCCCATCGTATTTGTCCCCTCGCACGGTGACGTTTACTATGATGTGTTCTGTGACTTGAGAATTGTTATTGTAGCATACGCGGCGATATGACACCCAGTTTTATTCTGCCATCATAGAGGAAGATGTCTTAGGTAGCTCAGATGACACGGAGGTAACTGACGTTGAGGTCAGTAGGTCATTATGAAGCCCTTATAGATTCACCTAAACGAGTAAGAGGAACTGAGCTGCCCATTCTATGTCTCAACCACCTCGCCATCACCGATGAAAAATAAAGGGCCCCATTTCTATGGGTGGGCATTTCGAATCTCTCTCAATTGAAAATGCCCGATAGATCAGCTTGATTGACCATACAAAAATAAGTGCCTTTTGCTGCAAAGAACCGAACTGTGTGTTCAAATAAACCATAATCTATTGATTAGAAATCACATCATGAGTTACGGGTGATCTTATCTCGCAAACAATACTGGGTCTTTAATTCTGAGCCTCTCCTTTTACATGGCAAACCATAACCAAAAATTAATAAGGAAACTCCCAACTCTTACAGTAAATACAGGTTTCAACTCAAAGCCCGCGGCAATTGGGTTTTGCGATTTCCTTTTAAATCATCCTTGGTTTCTTTTGTGACAGTTTTGGGATATCCATTCATTGCTCAAAGAAGCTCAGGATAATGACCTGATGGTGGCTCCACCTCAGCTGTATGAAGTGCACAGACTGGCCAGCCTGGCGGATATGAATGAAGTCGAGGAGTACACCGCACAACGAGAAAGCCTTGGTACAGAACGATATTTTCCAATCAGAATTGGGTGTAAAGATGGCGCCATCATTGTTTCACCAGGTATGCATAGGGCTACCAGGTCGGATTTTGGAAATCCTGGGACACTTTGGAGTTATCTGCACCATGTCGCCATCCCCCCCCACACAAACCGGTATTCTATGACAACCAGAAATACATGCATTATTTAGTGAACATTAGAGGTTAGCACAATAGGATTCCGGGACAGTTGAGGGTAATTCAGGGACCCGGGATAGTGACCAAAATTCAGGGACGATTCCAGAAATTCCGGGTATGGGTATACAGTGAAACTTAGATAACTCGAACTGCAGGGGACCACCAAAAAAGTTTGAGTTATGAAAAGTTTGAGTTATGAGTTATACTCTCCTTTTGCTTTAACCAAAGTTATGAGTCATGCTCTCACTTCGCTTTAACCAGAGTTATGCTCTCCCTTTGCTTTAACCAGAGTTATGCTCTCCCTTTGCTTTAACCATGTGGCCACCGTAGCGAGTCTATTTCGCTCTAGTGTATTCCATTTCCTGGGTAAACTTTCTAAAATTTGCGAGATTTTCTTCTCACGTGAGAAGAAAACAATCAAATTAAGCTTGTTACACAATAATGTAAAAACATCCAGCCACATAAACGGTAATTTGATGGCACTGACCGCAGTTTTCAGTTCGAGTTATGACTGAAAGTTCGAGATATGCCCAGCCAATTATCAATACCCAGGCAGGAACCATGAAACCTGTTCTGAGTTAAGCAAGTTTTCGAGTTATCCGAGGTCGAGTTAACCAAGTTTCACTGTGGTTTGTCACGCCTATGGTTCTAGGTAGTGGGTATTAGAATGACCCTTGAAAACAGCCTATCATTTCATTAATATGTCACAGTCAGGCAGATGAGTGAAGGTGCTGAAGGATTTAACAGAGTTATTTGAAGTGTATTCGCTTTTTTTAAGGAGATAGCTTGTATCCAGAGGTACCAGACATACACCATAACTATCCTCCGCTCTCCGTTAAACTGACAGTAAATGAATGTATGACTTTATTCCCTTCCCATAACCGGATGATAATGAAGAAAGGTGAACCAGTTCGAATAGCTGACAATATTAACCACGTACTTGGATTCACGTCAATTAGCAAATGTTTGCTCTCATGAAAACCATCTATGTATTCATGGATTCATTTCATAGTTCTCACTATGAGTTTATGATATTTGTTATTGTTTCCAGAATGATTTTTTTTGCTGATTTTAACCCGTAAAACGATAGTTATGTACAGATGATAAAATAATACTAAATACATTTTTGTACATCATCAATGGTTTTAAATTTACATGTACCATTTACATGTTAATTGCTACATAACTGAATAGATGGTTTAGATACAGATAATGTAAAGCATCACCACCAGCAGCAGCAGCAGCAGCAGCAGCAGCCGTGTTTCACCTTTCCGCCGAATAGCTTGTTAGATACCAATCACTCGTATTGCTTCTCGCACGGCGCTTAGATATGCCCCAGTAACTGTAGATGGCTGATTTCTTATTGTTGCCTAAAAATGGCATTATTTGTGTAAAATGTGTGACAAAGACTTTTTCCAATGTTATTTCAACATCTAGGAAGTGAGGTCGATCACAGACAGGAAGTAAGTGTACATCATGTGTGAACGGACTTACAGAAGATTTTTCTGACTTCAAATAGGCGTTCGACCAGATCAGACAGCTAGTTGGAAGAATGATACCCTACTTCTATTTAGAGTTGTCCTACCATGGATATTTATATCAAACCGAAGACCACTCCCGTGGGAAAAGTTTAAACCTGCATGCGGTGTTGGGTGAATTGTGAGTGAGTACACCAATATAAATTTTGCGTCAATTCCAGAGGATTTTATAGTGCACATGATTTATTAATTTGCAGCATTATACAGAGTCTGACTTCAAACCAGCATTCAGCTAATTCAGACAACCAGCTGGAAGAAAGGTATCGGGCTTATTTTTACTTAGAGTTGTCCTACCATGGCAATTTATATCAAAAAGAAGACAACTCCCATGAGTCACTAAATCGATGCAGCGCGTTTGGCAAATTGAAAGTGAGTGCACCACTACAACTTTTTGTCAGTTGCTGGCATTAATTTCATTCAACTTACCTCGCCGGCGAACATGATTTTATCTCCAAGTGGTTCCGCTATTGTTTCATAGCACTGGTCCTCCATACCAATGGGTATGTAGCTACAGGACATGCCAGTATGGGGATCTCCAAACCAGTTGCTTACAGACACTGTCTGTGGTCCTGGTGCATTCTACAGAAAACAATCAATGTGTTGTCAATTGGATTGGTAATCATTCCAGTCTCTGATTTGGCACTAATAAAAAACCGTCTTGTTGAAAAACGGCAGAGCTTGGGAAGCCAGAAGCCACTAATGACAACTAAAACCATGAGGTGAATATAGCGGTTAGCCTAATGTGTGATCGTGTTCTTCATGACCGGAGGTGACTGCATCATGTTATCAACAGCTAAACATGTGCAACCAGCAGCCTCAGGTACTCACTGGGAATATCTTGCGGAGAGTAGTAAGACACCTCTGTGTAAGCTTCTCTTCCAATTTCTCCTGGCTTGGTTCGCTCGCTCGGAGAGTTTTCATCTTATCCCCGTAAACATACACCGCTAGTACGTGTCCTGTATTACTGGACATCTATAAATAAAGTCAGCTAGAAATGTCTCCACAAATCGCCTCGGTCAGCATTACTGCCTGAAATATCACAGCTGATTTCACACAGAAGTTCACCGGAGTGGAGATATCAACACAGATTGATCTGCCAAAAATTGCCATCTCAAGTAATTACTACAGGTTAGTTGTAAAGCTAGGCTCGAATATCCTATTCTAGCCCCGTAGCAATTTGCATACACAAAATTTCCACGCCCACCAGCGAGTCTTAAAAACATGATTGTGTTCTTAGAACCTCAGTTTAAGACTAGTTTCTCGCAGATAAATCAGCAAGGATTCCTGTTACTCACATCCTGGAAGAGGTGAACTGGAGATTCTGTATCAGTGAGCACAGCCAACGATGTAAACAGCCGCACGCCGTGCATTTTCGGAGCCCAAAATTTCTTCTTGAAATGCATGACCACCTTTTCTGTGGTACCACAGCCGAGTGATCTCAGTGCCTCCTGTCTCTCCTCTGAGAGTTTTGGCACAAATGAGATGGAGCCAGATCGTAGTACGGATAATGGTACAGTGCAAATAATCTACAAAGTCAAAATCAAGGAAACACTCAGTATAATAATCTTCAATAAATTCACTTTGGATAAGTTCAGGTTGCATCACGGTCATTGGTCAATGCACTTTAAGAATTCTGTTCCCTGTTCTCAATAACTATGGTTTAAATCAAAAGCAAATGAGACCAAATAACAATAATAAATTATTGACCTGATGCACCTTTTTCACTTGCAATACAAAATATAATTTGACATTGAACATAGCATTGGAGTACCTTTCTGGGTGCTTGCTTCGGGGTTGAGTTCAATGAAAATGTGGTTACAATAGTCACAGCCAGGCAGAACACTAAGACACCGTCCATATCAGAGAGTTATCTCCCCCGTAACTTTATGGTCTATATTTACCTTATCGCAAGTATAGCTCGTCTCCCCACATTTTACCTTTATTTTCTCATCATCATAGTCGACACTGGATACCTAAGATATATGGATAAGTGAGCCATGCAATCAGTTTGAAGCTGAACACCGATAGTGCATCACAGTCAGTGGTTAACATATAAAATCTGAGGTGGAGGACTGTTAAAAGCTCACAAAGGGTATGCTGCTGTAGAGAAGCGTTGATCCCTCAGCATCAGTGCGCAGGTATACTTACGAACTCCGCCCTTTTGGATTTTCCCAGATTTTAAAGGGGTTATGACACGGTCGATTGTCGACGAACTTTCGGAATTGTGTTCCCCATTCTTAAAGGGAGGCAACTTCGCATTCATCACAGTGATAGTGAGTGGTCTTTTTCCACAAACCGAATATCGGTCACTCGAATAACTACGGCCCAAATAGAAATAAAATGGGATCTAATTACTAAAACTTAGTAACCTAGTGATCTCCCCCTATAACATCGAGTAGAACTTAAATTTGAACGTAAGATTGGAGAAAACTTAAGTTATAAGAAGTGCTTTGCCAGTTTTCTCTAGCCCTAAATAGAGGCTGTTGCATTCGGGCCTCTATAATTGCGCACTAACGCTCATTGACAGGTGAAAAACCGTGTTCTGAAACCCTATGTCTATATTTTTGTTGCACGGTTTCTTGTGTAACTACAAGTCTAGTATACACATGCAAACGCATCTGTCAAACATCGGCGCATAAGCGGAGAAATCAATGCAAACATCAACAGCTCTGTGTTAATTTCTTATCCCGAGGCCAATTCTGGTGCGTCGACGATCTGAAAAGTACGTTGTTGAGGGCTCTAAGTATGCGCATTGGATAGGGCTATATCTAAGCTTTCATTTGAACTGGAAATTGGCCCATTTGTCCATGGTAGGTTTCAGAATCTACAAACAAGTGAAGTCACTTTTGCCCATGTCATAACCCCTTCAAGTACTGTGCAGCAGTATAGAGTTTAGAGGTATCCACCCCTAACTCTATGGTATGTACTACATTAGAAAGTGCAATTCTGTGGGAGTATTTGAGCTGGAGATGACCAATCTTCGTAGAGCAGACTAGCAGATATGTATGGCAAGATTAGTCAGGTTACCCACTCATTACCTGTTTGTTGAACTGTACATCAAGGTTTGCAGCCATTTTGGATAGAAGAGTACCAATGCCCTGCTTGACTACGAATGATGGGCCGCCGAACTGTGGGTACTCCTCATATGCGTTCCAGTACTTAGCCGACAGATGTGTCAGCTCACACCCAGTAACTTGGGCCAGAGTCTGGAAATGCATCTCAACTATCTGCTGTTCCTCCTAGAAAAATGCAACAAAACCAACATACTTTTCACTTGTCTTTCAAGAAGACGACTATGTACACCATAAGAAGTACGCTAAATTAAAGGAGGTCGCATAGAGCAGAATGCGACAATCACACCTCTGTGAGCTTTTCATCATCCCCACACTCCTC
>Ga0224501_10001037_pt1 | contig 21326 bp, 18 predicted proteins | sample SF_Oct11_sed_USG_4_FD_169105 | JGI IMG/M metagenome (GOLD analysis project Ga0224501, IMG submission 169105) | Sediment microbial communities from San Francisco Bay, California, United States - SF_Oct11_sed_USGS_8_1 | ecosystem: Environmental > Aquatic > Marine > Sediment | place: USA...
CCGTGTTTCAGACGGAGCTACAGGCAAGCAGGCTTCCCCTTGCTGCAACCGCTTTCAGCCGGAAGTGAGCCTTCTCCTCTTTCTGCAGGGTTTCGCCTCAGCAATTCCTTTGTCAGCGGACAATTTCCATGGGAAAGAGACCAATTAAGAGTTTTCTGCTTTGATTTTGATAGCGAAGTGAGCTATCTTTGTTAGTGAGAGCCTTACTTTTTTTGATAAGAAGGGATTTATAATAGTAGTAAATGCTGAAATAAATCAGGGTAAAAATAGATTCACATTTTTACTAAGTTATGCTATCATAAGTGGACAAAATGAAAAAGGAAATGTATCAGCCGAATGTTCTGGTTCTGCTGGAGCTGCTCAGGAAGTTGCTCCACCGAGGGGCGGCTAAAAGGGTGGTCCATCTATTGAGCAATGTGCGGGCGGTCGATATTTCCCGCATTATGACCAGTCTGAGCGACCACGACCGGAAGTCCCTCTTTGCCATCCTCACAGCGCAAAACACCAAGCGAGCAGCGAATATTTTGAGGGAGATTTACCCCTCAGTAGGCATTTCATTTCTTGATAATTGCAGCAAGGAAGAGTTGGTCAGCATCCTCCAGGAATTGCCCTCTGACGACCGGGCGGAGATTATGGGCGATATGTCCGATGAGCTGAGGGAGGAGCTCCTTGAGCTCATGCGGGAGAGAGAATCGGTGGAGGTTCAAGACCTGCTCCGCTACGGGGAGAAGACCGCCGGCAGGATTATGATCCCCGAATTCTTTGCCCTGCCTGAAGATGCCCAGGTGAAGCATGCCATTGAATACCTGCAAAAGTCTACCAATGTGGAGATGGCTTTTTACCTCTATGTGGTGAGCAAATATAACCATTTATTGGGGGTAATCTCCTTGCGGCAGTTGCTCCTGGTTCCCCCGGAGACCAAACTGAGGGATGTGATGAGCCCCGATGTGATAAGTGTCCACCCCGATACCGACCAGGAGGAGGTTGCCCGTATTGTTGCCCGTTACAATCTGCTGGCAGTCCCGGTGGTGGATGAACAGGGGAAATTGTTAGGCATCATTACCGTAGATGATATTGTAGATATCATCCGGGAAGAAGCTACTGAGGACTTCTTGAAGATGGCTGGAATAGGAGCGGAGACCATCTTGGGTAAATCGACCGTAAAGAACTTCCTTACCAAGCTCCCCTGGCTTTTAATCCCCTGGCTGGGGGAGATAGTGGCTGCAAATATCATCAACTCCTTCCAGGGAGTCTTAACCAAAGTTATTGCACTGGCTGCCTTTATCCCAGTGGTTATGGGGATGGGGGGTAATATCGCCACCCAGTCCGCGACCATAGTAGTGAGAGGGTTGGTTACCGGCAGGATTAATATCAAAAATATCCGGAAAATCATCTTTAGAGAGGTGATAGTAGCGGTTCTGCTGGGGGCGGTATATGGGGTGATGCTGGGGTTCATCACCAGGCTTCAGATGGGGAGTATCCCCTTTCTTACCCTCACCGTCTCCTTGGGCATATTTTGTGCTATGGTTATAGCCGCGGTAGTGGGGAGCTTTGGACCGTTAGCCCTGCAGAAGATGAGGGCAGACCCTGCCGTTGCCAGCGGACCTTTTGTGACTACTACCACCGATATTTTAGGCTCTGCCATCTATTTCAGCATTGCGTATTTCTTACTTCTGCGTTAGGGGGAATGCCATCATGAAAAAGCTTGTATTTCTTATCATTTTTTTAGGGATCATAGCCATCGGTTACCTCTATTTTTATCAACAGAGGTCCCCCTCATCTGATTTCCAGGTGGTCAAGGAGAAGACGGAGGATGCAAGGCTCAGCATGGCGGTGAAGACCGCTATCGGACTTAACAAAAACTTCAGAGCCTTCGATATAAAGGTGACCGCCCAGGAGGGGATGGTAACCCTGGAAGGGGAGGTAGCCTCAAAAGCGCAGAAGGAGTTAGCCTACGAAATAGCCAGCCAGGTGAAGGATGTGGAAAGTGTGAAAAACCTCATCCGGGTTAATCCGGAAAAGGCCGAGAGAAAGGAACGCCGCACCCTGGGGGAGACCATTGATGACGGGAAAATTATGGCTTCGGTTAAGTCAGCCTTCTCCCTTGACAGAAGGTTGGAAGGGACCCACATCAAGGTGAAGGTCTATAAAGGAGTGGTCTTTCTGGAAGGGACGGTCAATAATGATGCTCAGAAGCGGTTAGCAGTGCGGATTGCCAGGGATATAGACCAGGTCAGCGATGTAAAGGACGAGATCAAAGTGGTAAAGTAGGGAAACAATCCCCCTTCTTCTTTAAGTGCTCCTGCCAGATACATATGAGAGATAAACCTTTTTGATAATTGTAGACTCTCCGTATTTTCCTTTAGATTAATTAAGATTTTCCTCAGAGATTAAGTAAGTTATTGCTAAGGGCGATAATTCTGGGCTGATTAATAACTCACTATCATTAGAAGGTCCACATCAATCCGATGGAGAACTTCATCCAGAGACCTCCTTCACCCAGGTAGAAGCGTGAGTCAAAGCGTATCTTATAGCTCTTCTTTATATCCATATGCCATTTCATCCCCCCGCCCCACATCAAATAGGTATATTCGGCCCAACTCTCTCCGAATAATGAAACCCCTCCTAAAATATAAGGGAATATATGATTACTGCCGATATCGAAAGTGGAAATAAATGCTGCACTCATACCATAATAGTCGTGTCGCCCAGTAAACATATAATACACCTCCCCCTCTAATTCCAATTGGGAAATAAAGCTGTAGCCCACTGCTCCGCCGATTCCGAAAGCCCCCCCTCCATCTAAAAAGAAAGACTCAAACAGGGTGGTGTTCCATTTAGGTTGGTCATCGCTCTCCCCATAAAGCCCCGTTGCCAGCAACAGCAGGAAGAATGATGTAATTAGGATCCTATACTTCCTCATCCTTATCTACCTATTCTTTTCTTTAAATAGTTCCGTCGATTTTTTAGTCTTCTGCTTCATCCACGACATATTATACATATAATATAGTAAGGAGATAATGGGAAGCATCACTTCTTCACCAGAGTAATATCCATATTAGTCAGCTTTTCTGCCGGTCTGAGAGCCAAAACTCCCAGAGAGCAGGGCTGGTAATCGGGATGGTGGACTTCTATGAGAAGTTTTTTGTCCGGGTTGATATTTCTGATGAAGAAAATCCCATCTATGCCGGTAGTCTTCCTCCCGCTGTGCCAGTCTATCTGCAGAGCAGATTTTATCTTATCAATGTATGTAACCTTTATCTCAGCACCGGCTATCAGTATATTTGATTCGTCCTTTACGATACCCTCTATCTCCACTGCCTGGGGCAGCGATACAAAGAGATTGATTACGCTCCCATTACCATAGCTTTAGTCAGCCCTTTCATTTTGGGCTCCTTTCTTTAAAAATGGTTTTTGTTTAGAACCTATAGCTTAATCCTAAGGCAAGTCTTTTAGTTACCGTGTATACCGCCGGAAACCGGTGGATTTTATATAAGAGCCTTAATGCCCATTCATCTGATATATTAATCTTTAAGCCGGCGCCAAAGTTAATAAATTGAAACCAGAAACTCTCATATACATATTTTTTCTTTTCCATAGTTGTATTGTAAAAACGCGTGATTTCCTCACGGTCATACTGATAACCCATGCCCACGGTGAGAAACAATTTAGTAGGTCTTTTAATCCTGGTGAGGTCGAAATAGAATAGCAAATTGATATCCCCAAGGATGCGATACATATCAAGCTAAATAGCGCTCTCCTCTTCCAAGTGTGGGAGATAATTAATTTCACCCTCTAAGCTAATACGAGGGGTTATATAGTACTCCAGACCCAGACCGATGCTATATGTATTAAAATAATATAGTCGAGATAAATCACTGCCGTTACCTCCTGCCCCGAAATAACCGCTTATCTCCAGCCTCTTATCATCCTTCTTCTCCTGAGCAGACAGGTCAACCGCACAGAAAAGGAGAACTATGGCTATACTTAGTATGGCTATTAAAGACTTCATAGACACTATGGCTCCCTTACAGCCAATTTCTCCTTTTGACCGCCTCCTTAGAGCGCTGAGCATTTTTAGTGTAGTAACCAATTTCTTTTTAGTCAAGAAAAAAATGCAATAGGAATGGAATTTATGGTGAGTGATGTTAACACAGGTTTCCCATGAACTATTTGGCATGGAACAATGGAGATACTTAGTTACCACGTGCATTCCCATCTTTGGAAAAACAGGCTTGTGCTGGAGTAAAAAATAATCTTGCATTTAACATTTAAATCCCCCATGCTATTAGGGTGGTTGCCTCTCATAATGTAAAGAGTAATAGCGCAGTGACTAATTAGCCGTAGCAGAGTATTATGATTAAAGTAATCTCTTTTGATATGGATGGCACTCTCATTGATAACGAGTTCAATCGTTACATATGGTATCAAGCTGTACCGGAGCTCTATTCCCGGCAGTATAACATAGAGTTTCAGAAGGCGAAGGCTTATGTCTCTGATGAATACGACCGCATTGGGATGAACGCTCTGGAATGGTATGATATCAAATTCTGGTTTCGCCATTTCCGGCTGGAGGCCGATTGGAAGGAAGCTCTCCAGAAAAATGCCCACCGGGTCAACCTATATCACGAAGTAAAGCCGACTCTGGCGAAATTGAGCAAATATTATAAGCTGGTGGTCACATCCCTGGTCTCAAGGGAATTTCTGGAGGTGGAGGTGCAGGTGGTGGGCAATCATTTTCAGCGGCTTTTTTCAGTGACCTCAGATTTCCATCAGGTTAAGAAGACCCCTGAAGTATACTATTCAATTTGCCGCCATCTTGAGATAGCGCCCGGCGAGATGGTCCATATAGGAGACGACCATCTCTCCGATTTCCTCATTCCCCGTGAGCGAGGAATTCGCTCATTCTACCTGGACCGCCACGGGCAGTCAGAAGGGAGCGATGTGGTCCACAGCCTCGAAGAGGTAACCCGTAAGCTCCTCGGGGAGCGGGAAAATCTGTAATCCTTAATAATTCAATAAGATAAAATTACATACCGATGTTTATGATAAAGGAGCAGGGGTCTATTCCCATCTTGGCTCCTGCTATCAGCAGCTATTTTCTGGCAGCTGCCGACAGAACGAAGATACCAATCAGAAGGCAAATGTTATGAGCCAGATTCCCTATTACTTCCCCAATTAGAGTCGAATATACTACTTCAACAATCGGGAATTGGTGCTACCGGGAAGAAGCGGAAGCCTCTTTCCAGAGGGGGTGCCATAACAGAGTCTCCCTCACCTATAAGACCTAAGGATGAGGGAAATTCTCCATGGACTGAGGAATCCCCCCGGGAGTTTTCTAATTATTACATTCCCTGAGTTTTTTTGCTAAGCAGGTCCATCTGCTCTTCCACCCCTCGCTTCACCTCTTCTACTCCGATTAAGCGGATGCAGGGGTAGGGTGGTTGATGGAAGCACTTTTTCCCGGGGCAAGGGCTGCACGGCAAGGGGTATCTTATCAGGGAGTAGCTGGTCTTCCAGGGGTGCCATTGGCGGGGGTCAGAGGCCCCAAAGATGGCTACGACATTCTTTTTTAAAGCCGCTGCCAGGTGCATGGGTCCGCTGTCGTTGCCTATAAAGAGCAGCCCCTCATCGATAAGAGCGACCAGGTCATCCAGAGGGGGAGCGATGAGGCAGGGAAGAGGCTTGCGCACCTCTTTGGCGATTTCATGGGCAATATGCGCCTCCACCTCTCCCACCACCACAACTGCCGGGTAGCCGTATCGCTTCTGCAGCCAATCTGCCAGGCGGGCGAAATTGACCGCCGCCCACCGCTTGCTGGGAAAGGTAGCAGCCGGATGAATCACGAAGAAGGGGTCCCCCTTTTTAATCCCCAAAGCGCTGAGCTTCGCCCTCACTCGGTCCTTGCTATGCTCATCTACCGGTATGTGAAGCTCTTCGCTGTTGATGGGCACCCCCAGGTATTTGATCAAAGCCAGTTGGTTCTTTACCGTATGGAGAGGGGGTTTTTCCAGCCATACCTCCTCAGGGGGAGGAACCACAATATCGTAGACATAGCCATGCCGGAAGCTGCTCGCTCCTATCTTATAGCGGGCTTGACTGAAATAGGTACACATCACGCTGCGAGAGCCTCCATGAAGATTAACCGCTAAATCAAACTGATAAGAGGGCAGCCAACCCCACAACAGCTTGGGATGGTAAAAATAACCTTTTTCTGCGGGGACTTTCCCCCGATAGGTCACTATGACTTGATCAAGATAAGGGTTATGGGTAAAAAGCTTTTGGAGAGGATGGTCAATTATGAGGGCTAAAAATAGCTCGCTTTTCCACTGCTTGAGGGCTCTCAGGCAAGGGGTCATTAATACCGCATCACCCAGGGAGCGCAGTCTGATCAATAGTGCCTTAGAGATAGCAGACCAGTCGACTAATTCGTTAGGAAGGGGTGTGCTCTTCCTCATCTATGCTCGCTTCGTCAACAAGCATTATAGGTATATCGTCTTTTATAGGGTATACCCGATGGCACCTGGGGCATCGAAGTCCCTTCTTATCGCTGGTGAGTTCCACCCCTTCTTTGCACAAAGGGCAGGCTAAAATTTTCAATAGCTCAGGGTCAATAGACATCTTTGACCTCTTTCCTTAAGATAGTCTCACATGATGACTATGGTAAAAAAGAGGGGCTAAGTTTCTTCCACATCCCCATCTTCAACACTTATCTTCAGCGATTTGAGAAACTCTCTATCAAGTGGATTAATCTTCAGCTTAATAGGTCTCGCTTCTCCCTTGCTGCTGGAAGAGGCACTCTTCCTATTTGTCGCCTTATCAATCCCTATAGTGGCCTCAATCACCAGAAATATGTCATAGCCTTTTCCCTTCATCTTCTTGATGGCGTCCCTAATGGTATCGGAACTGGAAAGGGATTCGTTAATAGCGCTGCTCAATTCCTTGATCAACCATTTTATATTATCGTCAAGCTGCACCCCAATCTCCCTTTGACTAAGAAGGGTTAACTTATATACTCCTTTAAAGAGACGAATTTTTGCAAGTCACACTTAATTTTTATAACATATCCTCTCTGTAAAAGCAAGAAGTAGTTGCTTAATCTTTCTAACGCTCCTTATTCGTCCGCCTACCGAGGAAAATCGTTTGTTTTTCTACCCTGGCTATGATAACATTTAGCAGAAATAATTTGTTAAGCAAAAAGGGAAATATTTAGAACTTGAAATGAAAGTTACCATCCCTTCTCAGGTGACTGATTTTCTCATTATTGGCTCTGGCATTGCCGGGCTGCGAGCTGCCATAGAGCTGGCGCCCCACGGGGAGGTCTGTATCCTCTGTAAGGATGAGCCTTCCGAAAGCAACACCGAATACGCCCAGGGAGGGATTGCGGTAGCCCTGAGCGACGAGGACGAAGTCCGTCTCCATTATCAGGATACTATGGCCGCGGGCGATGGTCTGTGCAATCCTGAAGCGGTGAAAATTTTAGTAGAGGAAGGACCTCATTACATAATAGAGCTGATTGACTGGGGAACTGAATTTGACAGAGAGGGGACCAAACTGGATTTCACCAGGGAGGGTGCGCACAGCAAGAACCGCATCCTCCACGCTCACGGCGATTCTACCGGCAAGGAGATAATTCGCGCCCTGCTAAAAAAGGCGAAGTCCTACCCATCAATCCATTTTTATCCCCAGTGCTATACCAAGGAGCTCATGGTCGAAGATGACCGCTGTCTGGGAGTTATTTATCTCAATGAAAATGAGAAAAGCTTTCATTCACTTTATGCCTCGGCTACCCTTCTGGCTACCGGTGGGGCGGGAAGGGTCTATTCCCAGACCACCAACCCACCCTTTGCCACCGGCGATGGGATGGCTATCGCCTTTCGTGGCGGGACGACCATGATGGATATGGAGTTCGTTCAGTTTCATCCCACCTCCCTCTTTCTGCCCCATAGCCCGAGATTTCTCCTCTCCGAATCCTTACGAGGGGAGGGGGCGTACCTCAAAAACATACATGGCAAGAGATTTATGGAGAAATACCATCCCTTAGCGGAGTTAGCCCCGCGGGATGTGGTCAGCCGGGCGATAATCTCCGAGACAAAAAAGACCAACGCCAGCTGGGTCTATCTTGATTTAACCCATCTCAAGCCTTCCTTTGTTCGTAGCCGTTTCCCTAAGATTTTTAATACCTGCTTCACTTACAATCTCGACCTCGCCAAAGATATGATCCCCGTTAATCCGGCAGCCCATTATATGATGGGCGGTGTCAAAACCGACCTCTGGGGGAGAACTACCTTAAGTGGTCTCTATGCGGCGGGCGAGATTGCCTGCACTGGAGTCCACGGAGCTAATCGATTAGCCAGCAACTCCCTGCTGGAGGGCTTGGTCTATGGTGCCCGCAGTGGTAAGGATATGGCTTCCGACAGGAACCCTCGCCCCTCTGCTCCGCCAGGATACCTTTTGGAAGAGGAGCAGGGCTCACTGAAGAGGAAAGATTTTGAGCGCATCCGCCAGGAAATAAACAATATGATGTGGGACAAAGTGGGAATCATGAGAGATAAAGTGGGGCTGGAGGAGGCCATTGAGTATTTGAAAAAATATCGCCACCTCTCACAATACCACCCTCTGGACAGGTATGAGATGGAGACCATAAACATCTACCTGGTCGGGTTGCTTATAGCAGTCTCAGCCCTCCGCCGTGAGGAGAGCCGCGGGGCTCACTACCGAAAAGATTTCCCTCAACCTGATGATAAAAAATGGAAGCTACATTCTACCATCCATAAAGGGAGCGTAGAGTTTTAATCCATATAAAAAATGAATTTTTTAGGCGAAGTTAATCCCTCAGTGGTGGTTTAATTGAGTTTCTTTCTTATCTAAAAAATACTATGAGGTTATGAGTAGAACAGGTCTTGTCTATCACCCCGATTACCTCAAGCACAACCCCGGAGGTGGACATCCGGAGAATCCCCAGCGGCTGCAGAGCATCATCGAGCACCTGAAGAAGGTCAGCCTGTGGACCCAGTTGGTGCACATCGAGCCCGCCATGGCTGCGGAAGAGTTGCTGGAGCTGGTTCATACCAAAGAGCACATTGAGCGAGTCAGGCGGACAAGCCAGCAAGGCTTCGGCTGTCTGGACATGGGTGACACCCTCGTTTCCAAGCTGTCCTTTGCCGTCGCACGCCTGGCAGTGGGGGGTGTGCTTAAAGCAGTGGATGCGGTTATGGAAGGAACTCTGGATAACGCCTTTGCCGCCATTAGACCCCCGGGGCATCATGCCGAGCGAGACCATGCAATGGGCTTCTGCCTGTTCAACAATGTGGCTATTGCCGCCCGTTATCTGCAGCAGAACTGGAACCTCAAAAGAGTTCTAATTGTTGATTGGGATGTCCACCACGGCAACGGCACCCAGCATATCTTTGAAGAGGACCCCACCGTCCTCTACTTCAGCACCCACCAATACCCTTATTATCCGGGGACTGGCTCAGCCGCGGAGAAGGGGAAGGGCAGGGGTGAAGGGTATACCCTCAACATACCCCTCGCCTACGGAAGCGATGAGGAGGACTACCTCAGAGCTTTTCAGACAGAGCTGCTTCCTGCTGCCCTTTCCTTTAGGCCCGATTTCATTCTCATATCCGCCGGCTTCGATGCCCACAAAGACGACCCACTGGCGGGAATGAGGCTTACCGAGAGCTCCTATTACCAGTTCACCCGGATAATAAAGAACATAGCCTCCGATACTTGCCAGGGGAGAATTATCTCCTTGCTGGAAGGGGGCTATAACCTGATTAGTCTCAGCCGCAGCCTGGAGAGTCATCTCAAAGCCCTAATAGAGGATGAGGGCACCCGATAGGGGAAGGGGTGTTTAATATAATGGTGGCTGAAAATCAGGGACAATCTTTTCCTTGACATTTTCTAAGATAATGTGCTAATTTTTTTGTAACTTTTAACATATAAATTAAGATATACTGGACGAGAGTAATTAAATATTATTTAGAATTTTTATAGTTATGCTCTATCAGATAATTATTATACTCTGCCGTTAGTTGTGCTGGGGAAGGAGAAGCAGCCTGTGGCGCTTTTTATCTCCCAGCGAGAGAAGGATTAACAAATTACTTTTCTCACCGATATGATGCGATATGTTATTAACCTATTTTAAAAAAAAGGAGGTTACCATCATGGAAGGGCGCAACTATATCATAGTTTCGGTTTTTCTAATCTTCTTACTTTCATTCTCCGGGACAATGTGTGCGCAGCGGGTGATTGACCTGGATAAGGTGTGGGGGGATATGCGGGTGCTGGGGGATGATGGGGATGATTACTCTGGCAAAGCTATTGCCTATGGGGACATCAATGGCGATGGCTTTATGGACATCATCATCGGTGCTTATGAGGCTGACCCCGGTGACCCTGCACGCAATAATGCCGGGGAGACCTATGTCATCTTCGGCTCCAGCTCACCCCTGTCAACAATTGACCTGAGCACCCAATCAGCCGATATCACCGTCTGTGGAGATGATGCTGGTGATAGTTCTGGTTATGCGGTGGCCAGCGGTGATGTAAACGGCGACGGATTCGATGATATCATCATCGGTGCCCCTTATGCTGACCCCGGTGGACGCACCGTTGCCGGGGAGACATATGTCATCTTCGGCTCCAGCAGCCCTCCTACAGAAATTGACCTGAGCACCACATCCGCCGATATAACCGTCTGCGGGGATGATGGTGATGATTATTCTGGCATGGCTGTGGCCAGCGGAGATATCAACGGTGATGGATATGATGATATCATCATCGGTGCCCCTAAAGCTGAGCCCGGTGAACGCATCTGGGCCGGGGAGACCTATGTCATCTTCGGCTCCAGCTCACCGCCCTCCGCCATCGACCTGAGCACCACTCCAGCCGATATCACCGTCTGCGGGGCTGATATGGATGATATATCTGGTTATGCGGTGGCTAGCGGGGACATAAATGGGGACGGCTTAGATGATATCATCATCGGTGCCCATCGGGCTGACCCCGGTGAACGCTTCTTGGCCGGGGAGACCTATGTGGTCTTTGGTGATAACTACACATCACCACCTTACACCGTAGATTTGAGCACCCAATCAGCCGATATCACCGTCTGCGGGGCTGCTGCTGAGGATTATTCTGGTTATGCGGTGGCCAGCGGGGATGTTAACAATGATGGATTTGACGACCTAATCATCGGCGGCCCTTGTGCTACCCCCGGTGACCCTGCACGCAATAATGCCGGGGAGACCTATGTCATCTTCGGCTCCAGCTCACCGCCCTCCGCCATCGACCTGAGCACCACACCAGCCGACATCACCGTCTGCGGGGCTGCTGCTGAGGATAGGTCTGGCAATGCTGTGGCCAGCGGGGATTTCAACGGTAACGGATTTGACGACATCATCATCGGTGCTTATGGAGCTGACCCCGGTGGACGCGGCATGGCCGGGGAGACCTATGTGGTCTTTGGTGATAACTACACATCACCACCTTACACCGTAGATTTGAGCACCCAATCAGCCGATATCACCGTCTGTGGAAATGATGCTGGTGATAGTTCTGGTTATGCGGTGGCCAGCGGGGATGTCAATTTTGACGGATACTGCGACATAATCGTCGCCTCCCCCTGGGCGGACCCCGGTGGGCGCAACACTGCCGGGGAGACCTATGTGATTGCAGGTGGTGGTGCATATGTCACCGCTCACGGTCTGGGCGGAAAAAGCCGGATAAACTCCTTCAGCCTCCTGGGGAGAAGCTGGGGCGGGTTCAAAGCCTTCGGAGGGGTGAACAGCGGCGGTGAGGTCCATCTGGCCATTGATGACCTGAATGGAGACGGGCACCATGAGATTGCTGCCGGGCATGGTGAGGGCGGAAAATCCTGGGTGAAGTTCTTTGAGGTGGACGGCTCTCTCATCAGCGACTTTAAAGCCTTCGGAGCGGTCAACAGCGGTGGTGAAGTTCATCTGGCCATAGGCAACTTTGATGCTGACCTGAATGATAAGGAGATAGCCATAGCCCAGGGTGAGGGGGGGAAGTCGTGGGTCAAGCTCTTCGAAGCCGATGGCACCTTCATCAGAATCTTCAAAGCCTTTGGTGCCGACAATGCTCAGGGAGAGGTTCATCTGGCAGCAGGTGACCTGGAGAACGCCGACGGGATTGACGAGATAATCGCTGCTACGGGAGAGGGCGGCAGCTCGGTGGTGAAGATATTCAACTCTGAGGGAATCCTCATCAACTCCTTCAAAGCCTTCGGTGCGGCGAACAGCGGTGGTGAGGTGCATCTGGAGGTGGGGAACTTTGATGCCGACCCCGCTGTGGAGATAGCCGTAGCTACCGGCTACGATGGGAGCAATCTGGTCAAGCTGTTTGATAAGGATGGCAGCTTTATCAGGCAATTTAAGGCCTTTGGTGCTGCTGTCAACCCCAATGGTGAGGTGCAGATAACCGCGGCTGATATAGATAACGATGGTATTGATGAGCTCATCTGCGCTCATGGTGAGGGAGGCAGTTCCATGGTCAAGGTATTCAAGCCTGATGGCACATCCATCCTCAACTTCAAAGCCTTCGGTGGGGTTAATGCCCAGGGTGAGGTGCACTTAGGCCGGAGCAATTACTAAAGGGCTTACTTTTAGTATGTCAAAGTCTTAGCTCCAGGGTGAGCGGCGGCATGCAGGACGATTTTCTCATCCGCTGATAAGGTTTCCAGCAGGAATTTTGCATCCTTCTCCCGGAAGACTATCGGAAACTTAGCAGAAGTTTCTCACCCCTTTCTATTCTCAAGCTCTGTGTACAAAACTGCGCAGGGGAACCTTGGTAAGATATTATTTTTTTCGTATCCATGGTGATGTTTTGCAGGTCTTTTTAACCTGAGGGTGGAAAATATTCTGGAGGTGTACCGGAGGTCAAGTTGCCTTTTCTCTTAAAGGACATGGGAAATCTCAGCCGGCGTTAATTAGCAGAGATGCAATTTGATATAGCTTTTTGTTGACAATCCCTGGGGTGATATGATATTTTTTGCTATGTCTCAAAAAGGTGTAAAGAGCAAGCGTAATCAAAGATTACTAAAAAGTGTTTAATTCTCAGCATTACTGGATAATAGTTATACTCTTCCATCAGATTTGTGAAGGATGGAGAAGCCGGAAGTGGAATTTTTCTCCTTGATAAAAAAGCATGGTGGCTTTTTCTCCTTATCACTTGAGTGGGAGAGGTTTTTAACCCTTTTTAAATAAGGAGGTACACACCATGAAGCAGCTCAAATTTTTCATCGTTTTGTTTTTTCCGTTCTTCATTCTTGCCATCTCAGGTGTATTGTGTGCTCAGCGGGTGATTGACCTGGATAAGCTGTGGGGGGATATGCGGGTTCAGGGGGCTGCAGCTGATTATCGGTCTGGTTACGCTGTTGCCTATGGGGACATCAACGGTGATGGCTTTATGGACATCATTATCGGCGCCTTGTATGCTGACCCCGGTGAGCCTCAACGTTTCTATGCCGGGGAAACATATGTCATCTTCGGCTCCATCAACCCACTTTCAACCATTGACCTGAGCACCCAATCAGCCGACATCACCGTCTGCGGGGCAGATGCTGGTGATTATTCTGGCCGTTCGGTGGCCAGCGGGGATGTGAACGGGGACGGCTTCGATGACCTAATCATCGGTGCCTATGAGGCTGACACCGGTGACCCTGCACGTACTGAAGCCGGGGAGACCTATGTCATCTTCGGCTCCGGCTCACCACCCTCAACTATAGACCTCAGCACCGAATCAGCCGACATCACCGTCTGCGGGGCTGATGCTTATGATTGGTCTGGCTATGCGGTGGCCAGTGGGGATGTTAACGCAGACGGCTATGCTGATACAATCATCGGTGCCTATGGGGCTGACCCCGGTGGTCGCGACTATGCCGGGAAGACCTATGTCATCTTAGGCGCCAGCAGCCCGCCTTCAGAAATTGACCTGAGCACTACATCCGCCGACATCACTGTCTTCGGGGCTGCTAATAATGATTATTCTGGCATAGCTGTGGCCAGCGGAGATGTGAACGGTGATGGATATGATGACCTCATCATCGGTGCCTATGCTGCGAGCCCCGGTGGATACGCTAATGCCGGGGAGACTTATGTTATCTTCGGCTCTAGCTTCCCAGAACCACCCTACACTATCGACCTTAGCACAGAGCAGGCCGACATCACCGTCTTCGGGGCTGATGCTGGAGATAGTTCTGGCGAAGCGGTGGCCAGCGGAGATGTAAACGGGGATGGATTTGACGAAATAATCATCGGTGCCCCTTTTGCTTCCCCCGGTGGACGCATAGATGCCGGGGAGACCTATGTTATCTTCGGCTCCGGCTCACCACCTTCAACCATTGACCTGAACACGCAATCAGCCGACATCACCATCTATGGGGATGATGAATATTATAATTCTGGTTATGCGGTTGCCAGCGGGGATATCAATGGTGATGGATATGATGATGTTATCATCGGTGCCCCTTATGCTGACCCTGGTGGCCGCAATTCTGCCGGGGAGACCTGTATGATATTCGGCAAGATTTTCTCATCACCTACAACTATCGACCTGAAAACGCAGGCCGACATCACCGTCTGCGGGGATGATAATGGGGATTTTTCTGGCTTTGCGGTGGCCAGTGGGGATTTCAACGGCGATGGGTTTGATGACATCATAATCGGTGCCTGGGGGGCTGACCTCGTTGGAGGAACTTATGCCGGGGAGACCTATCTCATTGCAGGAGGTGGTGCCTTTGTCGCCGCTCACGGGCTGGGTGGCAAAAGCTGGATAAAGGAGTTCAACCTGCTGGCAAACAGTTGGAACACCTTCAAAGCCTTCGGAGGAGTGAACAGCCAGGGCGAGGTCCATCTGGCCATTGGTGATGTGGATGCCGACAACCTGGATGAGATTGCCGCCGGTCAGGGTGAAGGTGCAAAGTCCTGGGTGAAGTTCTTTGAGGTGGATGGCTCCCTCATCAGCACCTTCAAAGCCTTCGGAGCATCAAACACCAACGGTGAGCTCCATCTGGCTTTAGGCAACTTTGATACTGACACCGCTGATAACGAGATAGCCATCGCTCAGGGAGAAGGTGGTCAGTCGTGGGTGAAGCTCTTTGAGACCGATGGTACGCTCATTAGGAGCATCAAAGCCTTTGGTGCTGCCAATGCCCAGGGAGAGGTTCATGTGGCGACGGGTGACCTGAACAAAGATGGGATTGATGAGATAATCGCCGGTATGGGAGAGGGTGGCAGCTCCCGGGTGAAAATATTCAACCGATTTGGGAACCTTATCCGTTCCTTCCTGGCATTTGAGGCCGCTGATAACCCCGGCGGTGAGGTGCGTCTGGCGGTGGGGAACTTTGATGCCGACCCAGCTGTGGAGATCGCAGCAGCCACCGGTTATAACGGAGGAAACAAGGTCCGGCTGTTTGACAAGGACGGCACATCAATTGGGGAGTTTACCGCTTTTGGCTTTGGAGGCAACACCAACGGCGATGTGCAGATAACCGCGGCTGATATAGATAACGACGGCATTGATGAAATCATTTGCGGTCATGGTGAGGGAGGGAGTTCCGTGATTAAGGTATTCAAAGCAGATGGCACCGTCATCCTCAGCTTCAAAGCCTTCGGTGGGGTGAACGCCCAGGGCGAGGTGCACTTAGGCAAAAGCAATTACTAAAGGTGTTAATGGCGGTATAAATAAGGAGATTGACGAGATACCTTACTTGATACCCTTTGTATAGAAGATAGACAGGCTTATCGCTTTCCCTTTGACATCCTGGCAGCGGCAATTACACCCCGCAGAGCCAACCTCAACTTCCTTCAATCCCGCAGAAAGAAACCATTCTCTCACCTGCTGTCGTTGAAAGCCGAGCCAGCGGTCTGCCATCTCCTGACGGAACCACTCGTGAGGATGTTCATCTAAATCGGTTATGAACACTACCCCACCGGGTGCACAGACTCTGCTCATCTCCTTAATTGCTTTAAGTGGGTCGGCGGCGTGGTGGAGTGCCATATTGGCAAAAACGGCGTTAACCTCCTTATCTTTAAGGGGTATGTGGTCCATTTCTCCGAGGCGAAATTCTACCTTTGGTCTCAGTTTTTCAGGGAGCTTGCTCTGAGCAATGGAGAGCATGCGGGTGGAGTTATCTACCCCGATGACCTTTTTAACCAGGGGTGCAATAGCTTCTAACATAAATCCAGTGCCAGTTCCTATATCGGCAGCTGTGGTCTCGCTGTTTATGCCCGCCAGTTCTATGGCTTTGTCTCTGACAGCGCTGCTGAAGTAACCCTCTCTTATGCGGTCCCACTCAGGGGCGACGGAATCGAAATATTCTCGGGAGTCCTTCATCCTGTTTATCTCCTTGAGTGAAGAAAGTGGGACGCTGATTATGCCTTGTTTTTATGCCCGTCCTTTTGCTTCATCCTTTTTTATATTCTGCCGCATTATCAGAAACTATAATCCCATATTCTTTGATAACTGTCAACACCCTACGCTGGAATATCTGGAATTTTTCTTCATATATAGAACGGAATTCCTTCAGCCCTGAGTCTATTTTAAGGTATAATCTCAAGAAAGAGATTGTTTGGAAAGGAGGTCGACATATGAAGTTTAGGAGAATGGTAATCATAGGAGGATTGTTAAGTATTATTTTAGTGTTCACTCTGGGGATATCAACTTCGGGGGAGGGCATAATGGAGGGTAAGAATTCAGGAGAGAAGAAACCGAGAGCGCGAGAGGTGGGGGTGGTAGTGGGGATGCTGCCCACGGGTAAATGGAACGCCATTACCGATGTGGAAGGAGTTAAGGTGGGGCATGTGACCCTGATAGAGGGGGAAAATATAAGAACTGGAGTGACCGCCATTCTCCCTCATTCAGGGAATCTCTTTCAGGAGAAAGTCCCGGCAGCCATCTATGTGGGAAACGGCTTCGGCAAATTGGCGGGCTCTACTCAGATCGAGGAGCTGGGGAATATTGAGACCCCCATCTTGTTGACCAATACCCTCAATGTCCCCCTGGCGGCGGATGGGCTGATTGAGTATATGCTGAGCTTGCCCGGCAATGAGGAGGTCAGGTCTATAAACCCTGTGGTGGGGGAGACCAATGACGGCAGCCTCAATGACATCCGTGGAAGACACATCAACAAGCAGCATGTCAGACAGGCGATAGAGAAGGCTGCCAGCGGACCTGTGGAAGAGGGCTCGGTGGGAGCAGGAACGGGAACTATCTGCTTTGGCTTCAAGGGTGGTATTGGGACCTCCTCTCGGGTGCTGTCCCCATCGCAGGGGGGCTACACAGTGGGCGTGCTGGTTCAGAGCAACTACGGTGGAATTTTGACCATCAACGGCGCACCCGTGGGAAGGGAGCTGAGGGAGTATACCGGAAGGAGAGGACAGCAAGATGGCTCGTGCATGATTGTGGTAGCTACCGATGCCCCCCTAATGCATCGGAACCTCAAGAGGCTGGCTAAAAGAGCCATGCTGGGATTGGCGCGGACAGGCTCCTATTCGAGCAGCGGGAGCGGGGACTATGTGATTGCTTTCTCTGCCGCAAAGGAGCTAAGGATTAGTACCCAGGCTGGGGAGAAGGTTTCTCTCGAAGAGCTCACCAACAGAATGGTATCCCCCCTGTTTATGGCGGTAGTGGAGGCTACCGAGGAGGCTGTTTACAACTCCCTTTTCAAAGCTACTACTATGACCGGAAGAGATGGGAACCGGGCGGAGGAAATCCCAGTGGAAAATGTGGTGGAGATTTGTCGCAAATACGGGGTCTTGAATTGGGATAAAACCCTTCCTCCGCAGCCATAATCCATCTAATTGAGGTGAGAATCCTTCTTCATTTGAACAGGAACATACAGGCTTAAAAGAAGGAGGGGAGGGGAAGTCTTTTATTCATACCGCAGGGCATCAATGGGATGGAGGCGGGCAGCCCTGATGGCGGGCAGCGTGCCCGCGAAGAGCCCTACTCCCGTCATCACTGAGAAAGCGACCAGCAGGACCATGGGGGAGACCTCGGGTGCCGCGAAGAACCGGGGGAGAGGGAATTGCGCCAGCAGCCAGCTGAAGCCCATTCCCAGAAGTATCCCTATACCGCCGGCGGGGAAGGTAATCACCAGGGCTTCTACCAGAAACTGAAGGAATATATGGCGGCGCTTGGCTCCAACGGCTTTTCTTATGCCAATCTCTCTGGTTCGCTCCCTGACTGCCACCAGCATGATGTTCATCACCCCCACCCCTCCAATGAACAGAGTGATGGCGCCCACTAATCCCAGGAAGATTTGCAATCCTTTTCCGAACCTCTCCATTTCGGTCATCCCCTCGGAGACATTGGAGACGCGCAAAGCCTCGGTGTCGTCAGGGAGGAAACCATGCAGAGGGGCTAAGGTCTTTCTTATTGTCTCTTCGCATTGGTCGGCATATACTCTGCTGGTGACCTGAACCATAACACGGTCCACATAAGGGGTGCCCACAAAGAGCGTCTGGACAGTGGAGAAGGGAATGAGGAGCTTATCGTCGTCCAGGGTATCATATACACTCAACTGTTCCCCTTTGGGTCGGGAGACCCCGATGACCGCGAACCTTATTCCATTGACCTTGACATATTCCCCCACGGCTGGCTTGTTCTCACCGAAGAGCCTGTTTTTTATGTTTGCTCCCAGGAAGCAGACCCGCCGCCCTTGTCTGACATCCTCCTCATTGATAAACCTTCCATCGCCTACGCTGAAGTTTCTCATCTCCAGGGTTTGAGGAAAAACTCCCAGGGTGTGCACCGACCGGCTCTCATTTTTATACTTCACCCTCAGGTATCCGGGTGATATCTCGGGAGTGATATATTCGAAATAGGGGAAGCTTGTAGCCTTCAGGGCGAGTATGTCTTTTTCGGTAAGGCGGGTGCGCTTACCCGCCCGGTAGCCCCCCAGACCGGTTTCCCCCCTTCCCGGGTAGACCATTATCAACTTCTCCCCCAGCTTGCCAAACTCATACATAAAGTATTTCTGAAAACCGACCCCCCATCCTACCAGCATCACCACTGAGGTCAAACCCCATATAATTCCGAACATAGTGAGCATGGTGCGCCCCTTTTTAGCCCTGAGGTCATGCCACGCTAAGTTTAAAGTCTCTTTAAAAAGCATACATTATATCCTTATTTATTCATAATGAAGGGCTTCCACCGGGTCGAGCCTGGCTGCCCGCCGGGCGGGCAGGGTGCCGGAAAAAAGGGCTATGGCAATCATCACCGCCATTGCCCAAATAAATACCGATGGGGACAACACTGGTTCAGGGAAGAAGCTACTGGGTTTGGGAAGCTTTTGTCCCAGATATATCATACCCATCCCCAGGAGGATGCCTACCCCTCCGCCTATGAGGACGATGGTTCCTGCCTCACCTAAGAACTGGAGCAAAATGTCCCTGGCTTTGGCGCCGATAGCTTTTCGCACCCCTATCTCCCGGGTCCGCTCGGCAACGGAGACCAGCATGATGTTCATTACCCCCACCCCACCTACCAGTAGGGTTACTACGCTCACTACACCCATAAAGATGTTCAGGGCGGTGCTCATTCGCTCTATCATTATGAGGTAATCAAGAAAATTATATATCTGCAGTGCTTCCTCATCATCGGGAGAAAAGTTGTGGAGATTGGCTAAAGCTTTTCTGACTTCGGCTTCGGCTTTTTTTGACTCCTCCTTACTGTATGGCTGAACCTGAATCATCCACAAATATCGGGAGCCGGTCAGGAGCGCTTGAGCGGTGGTGAAGGGGACCAGTATCTGTCCGTCATCACGGCTTCCAAAAGTAGACATCTGCTGCCCTTTGGCTTTGGCAACGCCTATGACCTTGAAACTGATCCCCCTTATCCGTATCTCCTCCCCCAGAGCATCGTTGGATTTAAACAGACGCTCCTTTGCTTCCGCTCCCAGCACGCAGAACCTCCGGCGGCGCCTTATGTCCTCTTGGTTTATGAATCTCCCCTGAGCGATTTCGAAGTTTCTGACTATCCTTGCCTCAGGCACCACCCCTCTGGTGTCTATACTGCGGCTCTCAATACCCCTCTTAGTAATGAAGTACCCACGAGCTGCAGGGATTGCGTATTCCACCGAGGGGCAGCTTGTTTTGATGGCTTCTATGTCTTTGAGAGTGAAACGGATGTCCCTTCCGGCTTTATAGCCTCCAAATTCTTTACCGGTATGTCTGGGATAGACTAATATGAGCTTTTTACCGATTTTGGTCATTCCCTCTCCGAACATCTCCCGCAGTCCGATTCCCCACCCTGCTAACAAAACTACCGCAGTGATTCCCCAGGTTATTCCGCACATGGTGAGGATGCTCTGGAGCTTGTTTGCCCTGAGATTGCTCAGTCCCTGTCTGGCTACCTCTTTTAAATCCATTGGCTAAACCTTTAAAATCCTTTATCTACCTTCAGGTGAGTGCAATAGCAACAATTCTCAAGGAATGACGACCGTGTCTCCCTCCTTCAAGCCCTTGAGGATTTCGGAATGGATGCCATCGCTGATGCCCAGCTCCAGCTCTATCTTCTTTTTCCCATCTTCGGAGGTGGGGTCGGGGATGTAGACGAAGGTTTTGCCTTCTTCCCTGATGATGGCGCTTTCCAGTAGAAGGAGGGTATTAGTGTGCTTTTCCACTATGATTTCAGCGTCAGCCGACATGCCGGCTTTCAATCTGCTGGTCTCCTCCGGGATTTTCACCTTCACTTCGAAATTGACGATATTCTCCTCCTCTCTTCCTAAGGGAGCGATTTTAATTAATTCCCCCTTAAACCTCTCTTCGGGATAGGATTCCACTTTTATACTGACCGGCATTCCCTCCTTTATTAGCCCCATATCGCTCTCATCCACATCTCCCTTGAAATACATCTCCGAGACATCGGCTATGGTCATAATCACCGTCCCGCCCGAAGCAGAGGCTAAGGGCACCACGGTGGTGCCCTCATCGGTATCCCGGCTGAGGACAATCCCCGAAATGGGGGAGAGAAGGAGCATGCTCTTCATCGCTTCCTGCATTTCGGTCCCCTGTTCGGGCTCCTTTGTGCTGGCGGGAGAGGCTTTGCTCCCGTATTCCAGCACCTGAAGCTCTGCCTTGGCGGCATAGTAGCGAGCCTCGGCTAAGTAATAAGCGGTTTTCACATCGTCAAAATCTTTGGTGGAGATGAGCCCCTGTTTGAGCAGCTGTTGGTTTCGGAGGTAGTTGTTTTCGGCTTTCTCTTTCTCCAGCTCGGCTGAGCGGAGGTCCTCGCGAGCTCTGACCATTTCCAACGGGGTGGCACCGGGTATCACCTCCGCCAGCTTCTGACCAACC
>Ga0224501_10001038_pt1 | contig 21307 bp, 26 predicted proteins | sample SF_Oct11_sed_USG_4_FD_169105 | JGI IMG/M metagenome (GOLD analysis project Ga0224501, IMG submission 169105) | Sediment microbial communities from San Francisco Bay, California, United States - SF_Oct11_sed_USGS_8_1 | ecosystem: Environmental > Aquatic > Marine > Sediment | place: USA...
GAAAAAGAAGGGATATACAATGGGCATCGACGTTTTTTCAGGCGATATCACGAACATGCTGGAGAAAGGGGTCATTGAACCGGTTTTGGTCAAGTAGCAGGCCTTAAAGTCGGCAGCCGAAGTAGCCTCCATGATCATAAGAATCGACGACGTGATCGCCGCAACAAAACCAAAGGCAGGCATGCCTTCCAGAGAGGAAGAATAAGACTGAGAAGGGTTCTTAATGCGCACGCACATATGGCAAAGTGAAACATTAAATCTCAGCTTTCCATCCGAATATCGCTTTCTAACTCTTCTGGTCTTGCAGCTGCAAAGTCACGTCTCAGCTTTTTAATCAGTCTCCATTCACCGTTTTGTTTCGTTATAATCGGTTCTCCTATCTCGTCTTCCATTCTTTTATTCATGTGGCCAATCCTTTCAGATATCCGCCTATGATCGATCCCCAACTCAGTAGCTAATTCTCCTGTCTGCTTGCCTCTATGACGTGCTTCCCGAAGAGCGTTTAAGACGGCATGATCAACAGCGTCTTTACATACAACCATGGAAACACAGTCTTCCTCTAAAATGAGAAGCTCCCGGAGGCCAGCTGTCAACATGCACGTTCTACTGTCAATACGCTTCAAAAGAGCGTCATGTTGCTTTAGTTTTCGAATAATCCACTTGCAACGACCCATTTTCTCCTCTTGAGAACGCCGTTTTTTACGATTTTTAGGCCCGTTTTGCCTATGCTTCAACATTGTTTCCATGACAAAGCCGCCCAACAGTGTACAACTGTAACATTGCGAAGTAGTGCAAGTGAAACGGTTAACATAGACTGCTTGGCGGTAGAAATAACGTGTCTTAGCCGTTCCCAAAACAAACGCATTTTCCCAAAAGAAACAGAAATTGAGGAGAAAAAAGAAGCCCATTTTGAGGCTTGCCCAAATTTAAGTGCCAAAATGGCCCAATAAACTGCCATTTTAACATACTCCTAAAGGCTCTCGCTTTTGAATATGTTCGGGCACCCCAGCCTTGCTACGATCATTCAAAGTCTCTTTCAGAACTGAAACTAGCTCATGCACGTCGCCACGCAAATCCTCAACAGTGCTAGCTAAAGCCTCAACTTGGCCATCCAGCTTCTTGACCCGCTCAGGCATCAAAAAGTACTCAACAGCGGCATCCCTGCTAAGATGATCAATCTCTCCCTGTAACTCGCCCGGGCTATGGTCCATCTTCCGCTGCGGTGTAGAAACCGTGAAGTATCGACTTAGCAGCTGAGCCACCGGATCGTCAATAGCTAACTCGTAGCCACGACCAACCCTACCCTCAGCTAACAAGCGACCGTACTTCAACATCAACCCTTTAGCAACTCGGTCAGCCAAATTCTTAGCTAAAGTAAACAATTCTCTAGGGTGACGACCATACAACGTCTCCACATGAACAATCCAATTACGCGGCGTATGCCGAACCTTAACACCACGCACCAAACCCAACAAGGCAGTCCAATTGATCATTTCTACCCGCCTGAAATCAGCAGTAGGATATACACCTTCACGCACAATTGGAAACAACACCTGACACCGGTGCAGCCTGAAAACTCCGCTGCCAAAAACTACTCCCTCACATGATCTGAGAAAGTTTTGACCTCTCCTGGTCAGTTCGTAGAAAACAACGTTTGAGCGGATTTTGCGACGTACAAGCTCAGCCTTCTGAAGCTTCTTAAGATAGTAGAAAACATGCTGTTTGCTCCAGCCGTATATGCGAGCTATCTTTGAAGGATAGTCGCCGACTTCGATACGCTTCAGGATGGGGATCACTCGAGAGCGGACGGTGCTGAAGTAAAATTTGACTTTTGACTTTGAATGCAAAACTTTTTGACTTCCACGTTTGCTTCGAGCCCCAGTCAAAAGATCACCTGTAAATGAAACCTTTCAAAATATTACTGCTGTGAATAGCTGGCAGAAAAAAGGGGGAATGAGCGAATGCCCCCTGTCAAAAAGTATAAATTATAGCCTAGGCGATGGTCTCCCCCGGGCTACCATTAAAATTCCCTTTTTTGATGACAGTTTACCCAAATTTTCGCAAATTTTATGCAGTGTCAAGTTATCGCTTATGCCTAGTTAGATTGGAGGTGAAAGTGGCTTTTTTCATACCTAAGCCGAGTTTCAAGTTTTTCAAGAACCCGTCATGCGCACGCGCATTCTGGTTAAAGATGAAGCCTTCCAGCTTGTCGGGTTGGAGTCTTCAGTGATAAACAAACCAGCCTGTTTCTTTGTCGCGGGACCGCCTGAGAGCCACAAGGGAGTGGTCGTAAAGTCTATAAAGTGTCTTGCGAACAGTGTTAAGACGTATTTCTGTTTGATCCGCAATCTAGAAATCCGTGGTCTCGTCGACTTTTTCAGGAATCTCAACTACTCTGACAGCTTCTTCGCCAAACAACGGAGCGACATTCTGCAACGTGTCGTCATTCACAAAGAACAGTTTTAAACCTCCCACGTTCTAATGACAACACACTTTTGTCACACGTCTAAAATCCGTTTTCAAAGTATATCAGGTCGTTTTTCTCCAATTTTTGACGAAGATTGTCAACCGCTTGATGTACGTCTCCTTCTTTTCTGGCGCCTGTGCAAACCAGTTTTCCGCTGGCAAAGAGTAGGATCACCACCTTCGGGTCGCTCATTCTGTAGATCAGCCCGGGAAACTGATCAGGCTCATAAGTGATTCTTCCGCCCATACTCCTTTCAGACTCGTACAACTGTAAAAGATCAACGGTCCCGTCGAGGCTTGTGGTTGCAACGACGTTCGTTATCTCTATTTCCAGTTTGCCCCTGATTATCATTCCGCCCTTATTCAAGGTTTTAACAACATTCCTAAGAGCTCTCACTGCGTCCCTTTCGGATTTCGCACCAGTGCAAACCATCTTTCCAGTGCTGAAAATCAGGATAGTTGTTCTCGGTTTCTTCAGCTTAAAGACTAATCCTGGGAATCGTTTTGGCCGATAAACAACCACTGGAAAAGCTTTCACCACCGCGCTTAAGTCGATTCCATGCTTCAGGGCGGAGCAGGCAACGACGTTCTCGATCTTAACAACAGGCTTAACCAACGGCATAAAAAACACTCTAGCAAACTAATGTCGTCGCGTTTTAAATACATTCCAATGGCGCACGCGCGCAGGTTATACACTGATAATCTACATTGTAAACCCCGAGAGCATTTCGATCAGCCACATAGGTCTAACTGTTGGTATAGACATTTTTACGTCTCGAGCAACGCACCACGTAGAAACCAACATGGAAACCTCAACATAAAAACCGCGCACCAAAAAAATTTTTTTAAAATGTATACACACGACTGTGCGCGTATCATTAAGCTAACTTCTTTCGTTACGTTTTCGAATCAACTTTTTAGTCTCTGCAATTAAAGTTCTTTGGACTCCTTGAATAGCACGTGTCACTCGTCTTGTTTTGTGAGGCTCTCGAGGGCTTCTGTATATACCTTCACTTTTAGGGTTTCGGCGTTTTTTACCGGCCCCTCTTCTGCGTGTTTTCGGCCAGTGTTCTCGAGTTGCTTCAGCATCGCCACAGCCAACTTTTCAAGGGTCGTGGGTGAGACGCCGGAGAAGTGGTGGTGCGCGCGCTTTGACTACACTGAAATGCCAGCAAATTTGTGCTAAAATTTCAGCCCTCGCACACAACATCTCAAATCATCTCCAGCAATAGGGAATATAAAATCACCAATACAAGTATTATTGTTCCGAGCATTACGTAAATGAGGAACAGTTTTATCTCCTTCGATAAGCCCATGGATTTCAGTCTAATCCAAATGGTTCTCACTTTCTTTTTTATTTTATGCATGTCACATCATTACCATGCTGTTATAAATTAGCAGATTGTTAAGGAGGGTACAAAGATAAACGAGAGGCAATCCATTCCTCAGGTTTCTTTACTTCAACTTGTACTTTCATTTCAATACCTCATCGAAATATCTTCTTTTCTTTCGTTTTGTTTTCGACGGGGGTTTTCTATACCATCGTAATGATTCTTGTGTTTTATCTCATAGCTTCACGTTAATGTGTAGATATTAATTTAAACTTTTATCGACATAAACATTTGGACTACTTAAGTGTAGAATACATATTCATTCCACTCAGGGGTAGTTTGTTGCTTCCGTATGCGCCATGGCTTTGTTGGCTTATTCCGATGATTGGGGCTATGCTTACGCCACTCTTTGCCTTAGTGCATCGTAAGCTGAGAGATTATGCGCCGGTGGCATTTGTTGGGGCTAGCGTCATTTTTTCGCTCTCCATGATACTCGACGTTTTCACAGGAAATGCAGTCGACTGGGTTAGCGGGGAAGTGTTGGGCAACATTCCTCTTGATTGGCAGATTCCGTGGGTTAGTTCTCTCGGCGTAAATCTAGGGGTGCTGGTCGATCCGTTTAACGTACTTATGGCTATTGTGGTCAGTAGTATAGGCTTATTGGTCACCCTCTTCTCCGTAGGATACATGCATGGAGAACCCAGCCTGACCAGGTTCTGGTTTCTCATACAGCTTTTCATCGGTGGATACGTCGTGTTAGTGATGTCGGACAACCTCCTCCTGATGTTCATCGGCTGGGAGATAGTCGGGCTATGTTGCACCTTCCTCGCTGCCTTTTGGCACAAGGACCCCCGCAAAGCTCACGCAGGCTTAAAGACAAACATGACTCTCCGTGTTGGAGACATCTTTCTCCTAACGTCCATTCTAGTAATATATGCCTACTCCGGCACCCTCAATCTCATGGATCTCCAACAGAGCGCTGACTGGATGCTACAATTGTCTAGATCCGGATTGTTGCTAATTACCGCACTCATGTTCTTCGGCGGAGCCGTAGGCAAGTCGGCACAATTTCCGTTACAAGAATGGCTACCGGATATGTTGGCGGCTTCACCCTCGTCGTTCAACGCCCTCACGGAATGTTTGGCAGGGACATTTCTTATGGCTAGGGTTCTCCCCATCTTTCACCAGGCGTCGGCGGTGGGATGTGCTGAAATGGTCTTCTTCTTCTCGACCGTGGCATGGATCGGTGCGTTCAGCGCCTTCCTGGGAGCGTTGATAGCCATGGCTCAAAGGAATATCCATAAAGTCTTGGCATATTCCATTTTGAGCGTAATCGGCTATATGTTGGCGGCCCTGGGTTTGGGAGGGTTAATGAGCGACTTAACTTTAGGATACTTAGCTGGCACATTTCTTCTGACGGTGGACGCCTTCATCTCGGGGCTACTTTTCCTTACTGCGGCATTCATTTCATATGCGGCTGGTTCAGATGACCTGCACCAGATGGGTGGAATTGAAAGTAAGATCGCGCATAGAGGCATGGAAGTAGGAGTTCTTGCTCTCATAGGCTTACCGCCGCTAAGTGGGTTCTGGTGTACGAACTGGATTCAAACAGTAGCCTTGGATCTTGCAGGGGAAGCCGGCAGAAATGGGCAACACATGTTGATGATCTCCAGCTATGGGCTGTTCACCCTTTTGATAATCACGGGGGGAATCACCGCCTTTTACGGCATTAGGATGATGGGGCTTGTGTTCGGAAGAGGGAGGCACAAATCTGAGGGGAAAAAGGTCAAAAAAGTCCCGGCTTTAATGCGTATCTCCCTTGCTGCTATGGTCGTAGTAACTGCTATCATAGATTTCTCGGTACCTTTGCTCATCCCAGGCTTCGGTAAGTTCTTACATCAACCGTTTTTTAAGAACGTCTTCGACGTTTTGAAATATATCGTTCCTTCAATAAGCACGCTCTTATCCAGTGTGGCGTTAGCAATTGGGGGCTATGCCGCATACCAGTTATACATGGTGCACCGAGTCGATCCGATAAAATTAGTTGAGGAACACCGATTCTTGAGGAAGGCTCATGATTTTCTATGGAACCGATGTTACTTCGATGCGCTTTACTACAAGATCTTTGTGTATGGAACAATCACGTTTTCACGAAGGGCTTATCGTTACGTCGAAGTTTCGGTGATAGATCGAGCCAATTATGCTGTTGCAAGGTTCTTTAAACGGCTGTCCGAGGTCACATACAAATACTCAGAAGTTTCGGTGATAGATGCGTTCAACTACGCCGTTGCAATATTTTTCAGAAGGCTGTCCGAGGTCACATACAAGTACCCAGAACTTAGGGGCATAGACGCATTAAACTATTTCGTAGCTAAGCTTTTCACATCTTTTTGTCGATATTTCAGAAAGACTCAGACGGGAGTGTTGTCTTATAATATGCTAATGGCTTTTATTGGTGCTACGTTACTAATAGTTCTAATGCTCCTATTTGGAGGACATATTCCTTAGGAGAAGTCGACTTGATTCCTCACGCTCCTCTGTTGGCAGTTATTCTCCCCATATTTTCAGGAGTCGCTCTTTATGTTTTTGGAAAGCGTGTTGAGAAGTATGCCGGATGGTTAGCGACAATAGCGGCCTCGCTATCCGTTTTGATGATTCTTTCCATGGTGACGGACCTCATTGAACGAGGCCCCATACACTTTGCATATGCGTGGATCCGTACATCGTCAATCAAGCTGACTTTGGGTTTTTGGGTTGACATGATTAGCTTTCCTATTGGATTAATTGTTGCAGTTGTCAGTGCGCTCTCATGTTTTTACTCGATCAAGTACATGAAGGGTGAAAGTGGACAAGCGGGCTATTACGCAAATCTATTGCTTTTCATGGCCGGCATGATCGGAGTAATACTTTCCGCGAACCTTTTGCAATTTTACCTCTTCTGGGAGTTGATGCTGGTTCCATCTTATTTCTTGATAGCTTTTTGGGGGAAGTCAAAAAAGAGGTTAGCCATCGGGTTCAAATACTTTATATTTACACACGTCGGGTCGCTTTGTATGCTTCTTGGAATACTGTCCATCTATGTATTTACTGGCACCTTCGACCTTGCCGAATTGCCGCTTGCAGCTGCCGCTATCCCTCCAACCAGCATACTTCCAGTGTTTATTCTCTTGTTGATTGGTTTTTGCGTGAAAATGGCGCTCTTTCCTGTTCATACGTGGTTGCCTGATGCACACGCTGAGGCCCCAGCACCGATAAGCGCCATGCTGTCTGGCGTCATGATCAAGTGTGGCGCTTACGCCGTCGCAAGGATTCTTCTTTCCGCATTTGGTCAAACGGTAGTGCAGACATCAGATGCCTTGGCGATTCTTGGGATAATCACCATAATCTACGGTGGATTGATGGCCCTTGCGCAAATCGACATCAAACGGTTACTGGCGTACTCTAGTATTAGCCAGATGGGTTACATATTCTTCGGACTCGGGGTCGGCTCAGCGCTGGGGGTCACTGGTGCGCTCTTTCATGTCATTAATCACGCCATTTGTAAAGCTCTTCTCTTCATGTGCGCTGGCGCGATCATACACCAAACCGGAACTCGCAACATCAAAAAGCTGGGAGGCTTGGCTAGGAAGATGCCAATAACTTGTATTGCAGCCTTCATAGGCGCCTTATCCCTAGCCGGAACCCCTCCTCTAAACGGTTTTTGGAGTGAATGGATGATCTTCTCAGGGGGAATCTCCTCTGGAAAGTTTCTCATCACCCTCATCGCCATAATTAGCACGGTAATCACCGCTGGATACTACCTTTGGTTCCTCTGGAGAGTGTTCTTCGGAGCTACTCCTAAAAAATTAGAGAACACAAAGGAAACGTCTTGGATGTTGCGTATTCCAATAATTGTGTTGGCAGCGACTGCTTTCGTGATAGGGATCTGGCCGGATCTCGTATTAAGGTTTATAGCATAGAGCCTATGTATGCCTACAGGTTTAACGCTGCCTCGGCGGCTCGTGAAGCCATAGTGATAAAGGGTCCTGGATAGAATCCAATTATGATGCAAAGAGTGGCGAGAATGAGGGTCGGAATGAGCATCGAGGCTGGAGCCTCTCTTGCTTTTTGGGAAGCCGCTGTAGGCTTTTCTAACAAGATGATGCGAATAACGCGGAGGTAGTAGACGACTGAAAAGACCATGTTGGCGAGCATTAAGGCTGAAAATGGAATCATTTCGGCTTTTATGCCTGCCGTCACGATCATCCACTCGCTCCAAAAGCCGTTCAATGGTGGAATGGCCGCGATCGCAAGTGCGCCGATAGCAAAAAACATGCTGGTCATGGGCATTGTCTTCCTTATCCCCCTGAGCTTCCTCAGATCCCGCGTTTTTGCTTGATGAACGAATGATCCAGCGCAAAGAAAGAGGAGGCCCTTCATGATTGCGTGGTTCATGATATGGAACAAGCTTCCAGTTAATCCAGACAAGGATGCCATCGATAATCCGAAAATAATGTAACCCATTTGGGCGATAGTGCTGAAAGCGAGCAAACGTTTGAGGTCGTTTTGCAACAACGCCATTATATTGCCGCCGAACATCGTGAAAACCGCGAAAACGGCCAGCGTCATTTGCCACATTGGCTGCATAGAACCAAAAACGAGAATGAGAATACGGATGAATGCATAAGCACCTGTCTGCACCATGACACCAGAAAGCACAGCGCTTATCGGGCTCGGTGCAGCTGAGTGGGCGTCCGGAAGCCACGTATGGAAGGGGACGATGGCCGCCTTGATCCCGAAGCCAACGATGATCAACGTCAACGTTACGTACAGCCACCCATCAGGTGCAGTATTGTTAAGGCTTGCTGCGAGACCCACGAAGTTCACTGTTCCAGTCATGCCATAGAGAAATGACATAGCGAGGAGGATGGTTGCACTTCCGGCAGCACTCATAATGATGTATTTAAACCCAGCTTCTATGGGTTCCCACCTTTGCTTTCGAAACGCAACCAGAGCGTAGGATGTGAGACACATGAACTCCCAGAAGATAAACAGTGTAAAAAAGTCGCCGGCGAAGGCAACACCCATCATGCCAGCGATCATGCCTAAGAGAAGCGTATAATATTCTGTTAACCCGGTGTCATGTTCCATGTACTTAATTGAATAGACTGCAGCGAAAAGACCAGTTATCGTGTAAAGGAATGCCATAAAAACGCTTAGCATGTCTATTTCGAGGCATGCTCCCAGAGGAGGATTGAAAGGCAGTTGACCAACAATCAGGACGACGCCCTTCTCAGCCACCTCCTTGTACAGTTCATAGAGGAAGTAGGCTGTGACCGAGAGTCCCAAGGCGGCATAGATACCTTGAATTTTTCGATACCCTTTTTTGTATGCCACCCACCCAATCACCGGCGTTGTGACTGTGAATATAAGGAGGGCATCCAAAGGTTCGGTAAACATGTTTAGACCCTTACCATCTCAACCGCCTCAGTTTTCGAACGTCTAATGTGCCATAATGTCTGTAGGCATAGGTGACGATTGTCAAGGCTACGGCAGTGACGCACCCTGCGAACACTATCGACATGATCACAATGGCATGACCGAGCGGGTCTATGTAACCCACGGTTCTGTACGCTGAAAACGCAATGAAGGTTAAGTGGGCGGCGTTCATTAGGATCTCAACTCCGATGACAAGTCTGATCATGTTACGCTTTGAAGCCAGACAGTACATGCCAATGACGTAGAGCGCGATAGCACCTGCGAGGTAGTAGACAAGCGGAATCACTTTTTCTCCTCCTCAGTCCTTAGGATGGTCACACAGCAAGCGGCTGCAGCAAACAAAACAAATGCCTGTGCAATCAAGTCAATTAGCCGATAAGTCCACAGGAATCGACTAGCCTCTGGCCCTATTGCAGTTGTTTCAATTTCAACTAGTTCTGCGGATGGACTTGCATATTCGAAGGCTGGAAATCCATACCTCACGATCAGCATGGAAAAAACCAGTACAACCAAGACGACAGTTGTTAAACCAGCTACTCTAACCCAGTCTATTTTCATTTTTATGGCTTCTCCTTTCTCGCCGTTAACATAACGGTGGCTATGAAGAGAACGATCACAGCCCCTGCGTAGACCAATAGTTGAAAGACAGAGACGTACGGTGCGTTGAGCAGCCAAAATAATGCTCCTATGGTGATGCACATCCCACACAGGCAGATAACAGCGTGAAGCATGTCCTTTAGTTCAACGGTCAACAATGCCAGCAAAACCGTTAAAACTATCAAAGCAATCTGCAGTAGATCATTAAGCGTTAAAGCCCTCTCCCATCATCTTTGTATCAGAAGACTTTGAAGCCGCCTTTAAAAGACTTTTCAACGGAGGCCATGAATTTTTAAAGTAAACCTAAAAACGTTAATAGAGTCCATCTTTAGAGATAAGTCTAAAGGGTCAGTGAAAAGATGCAGACCGACCCATTGATTTCCTTGCCCCTCATCTTCTTCCTATGCCTAGTCGTTGGTTTGATCCTTTACTTGGTTGGAGGAAGAGTTGGAGCAAAGGGTGAGAAGAGCGCGGATAAGGTTGCTCCTTACGCCTGCGGCGAAGACCTCCCTCCGCGTAAGCTTCAGGTAGACGTCGAAAGATTCCTCATCTACGCCGTCTACTTCCTTATCTTCGACATCCTCGCATTCATTCTCGCCACATCACTTAGTACGCCAGGTTATTTTCCAGCCGTTTACGCGTCCATCGTGTTGATGGCCGTTGTCATTTTACTCCCATTGTGGCGGAGGGGGTAGAATGGGGTTATTCAAGTGGGCCCGAACCAGATCACCTTGGATCATCCACTTTAATACGGGTGGATGCAACGGGTGCGATATTGAAGTCATGGCCGCCTTAACGCCCAGATTTGATGTTGAACGATTTGGAATAATCATTCGAGGGAGTCCAAGACATGCAGATATGCTCGTTGTCACAGGTCCAGTGACAAGGCAAGTGAGGGATAGGTTAGTTAGAATTTACGAACAGATGCCTGAGCCGAAATTTGTCATCGCAGTCGGTACTTGCGCAATTAGCGGTGCCCCTTTCATGGGTTGTTACAACGTTCATGGTGGAATAGACGCCGTGATTCCTGTTGATGCTTACGTTCCAGGATGTCCGCCGAAGCCTGAGGCCATAATTGACGGAATCGTGAAACTCATTCCGAAATTGAGAGCCGGTTGAAATGACGAAGGGAATAGCCAAAGAGAACCAAATCGTTGACAAAGTGAAAGAGGTTATTGGAAAGAGCGTCTTGGAAATCGAGATTCCCCGTCCTCGCAGAATCTTCATTCTTATCGACAAGAAAGCTTTTGGAAAGGCAACTCACTATTTAACAAAAAAGATGCGGTTCTCTCACGTTTCGACGATAACCGGCGTTGATGTTGGAAAAGAAATTGAGGTAATCTACCATTTAAACCGCGGTGGAACGATCGAACTTTCACTAAAAGTTCGAGTGGCAAAGGATAAACCTGTCCTGCCAACTATCATCGACCTTATACCAGGCGCTACACTGTATGAGCGGGAAGTCCACGACCTCTTAGGAGTTACATTTGAAGGGCATCCAGACTTGTCTCCCATAATTTTGCCTGAGGGATGGCCTCCGGACGTTTATCCCTTAAGGAAAGAATGGACACTCAAAAAAGTTCAGAAAAGGATAATGAAGGGAGGAAAGCAGTGATGTCTTATCCCACTATTCGTATCCCGTTTGGACCACAACACCCATTCCATATCGAACCTGAGTATTTCATGTTTGAAGTTGACGGTGAACGTGTTGTAAGTGTCAAGCCACGTATTGGTTATGTTCATCGAGGAATCGAAAAGGCAATAGAAGACCGAACATTCATTCAAAACCTCTATCTAATTGAGCGAATATGTGGAATATGCTCGCACGCCCACACGACCTGTTACACTCAAGCCATCGAGGAAATCTTGGGCGTTGAAATACCTCCCAGAGCTAGGTTCATTAGAACCATCATCGCGGAACTTGAAAGAATCCACAACCACTATCTATGGCTAGGACTTGCCGCGCATGAGATTGGTTTTGAAACGCTTTTTATGTATACGTGGCGAGACCGGGAGATAGTTATGGACTTGCTGGAGCTGCTTTCTGGAAACAGGGTACACTATGCCATGAACACCCTTGGAGGAGTACGAAGAGACATTACACCAGAAATTGTGGAGAAAATCAGAAAAGGACTCGATGCCCTTGAAGAGAGAATGAGGTATTACAAGAAAATCGCGATGACTGAACCAACGATCTCCAAAAGAGCAAATGGAATTGGAATCCTAAAGCCAAAAGACGCCTTAGCACTGTGCGCTGTTGGACCAACCTTACGTGCCAGCGGAATCAAACGCGACGTTAGAGCTGATGATCCCTACATTGCCTATAGTGAAATCCCGTTTAACGTCATAACCTATGATCGATGCGATGTTATAAGCCGACTGTTCGTTCGATGCGACGAAGTCTTTGAAAGCGTAAACATAATCCGTTATGCTATGGAACACCTACCAGAAGGAAAGATTAGAATCAAGGTTCCAAGAAGAGTCCCCGAAGGTGAAGCTGTTTCTAGAGTTGAGGCACCACGAGGAGAACTCATCCACTATGCAAAAACAAATGGGACCACAAAGCCAGAGCGATATAAAGTCAGAAGCCCAACCTTAGGAAATATTCCGTCTCTCTGCAAAATGCTTGTTGGAGGATACATCGCTGATATACCAATCGTTATAGCTGGAATAGACCCGTGCTTCAGCTGCACCGACCGCATGGCATTCGTTAATGTAAATAATAATAAGCAATGGATTCTTAGCGGTGAAGAACTGAGGAGGTACGCGATTAAATGGTACCGGAAGGAATAATGGCGCTCATACAAATTCTCCTATTTCCGGGTTTCCTCTTTCTCATAGCTTTAGCCTTCTTCCATGAGTGGGTAGACAGAAAGCTCCTTGCTAAGCTTCAAAACAGGTACGGCCCGCTTTACACAGGCCCTGCAGGCCTACTTCAGCCCTTCGCGGACTTCATTAAGTTGCTCTCCAAAGAAGACATCACACCAAAAGCAGCAGACAAGTTCATGTTCAGTTGCGCACCACTTTTTATGCTGTCTTTTCCCCTCTTAGCATTATTCCTCATCCCTGTCACTGGTTTAACAGCTTCCATTAGCTTCGAGGGCGACCTGATTTTTTTGATGTTTTTGTTCACCTTGATAGCCATCACCATTTTCATCGCTGGCTGGAGCTCAGTAAGCAGGTTTAGCACGGTCGGAGGCGTAAGAGCAGCATTCCAGATGCTTGGATACGAGATTCCCATGACTCTCGTAATGGTTGGCCCAGCAATTGCGGCTAGAACCTTGTCCATCAGTCAGATCGTGGGTTGGCAGACTCACAACGCAGCTTGGTTCATCTGGCTTCAACCCATCGGCTTTGCCATATTCGTGCTTTGCCTGCTAGCGGAGTTAGAATTTATCCCGTTTGACATCCCAGAGGCAGAAACAGAGATCGTAGCCGGGTGGTTCACCGAATTTAGCGGTAGGAAACTGGCATTGATTCGACTTGGAAAAGATGTAGAGCTCGTGCTCGCCGCGTCGCTAATTACCTCGTTGTTCTTGGGCGGTCCAAACAGTTCATTGCCAATTCTAGCTACGGGGTTTTTCCTCCTCAAGACAACGCTTGCAGTTGTGCTTTTCACGACCTTACGGGCGCTATTCGCCAGATTTCGTATTGACCAGATGATTGCTGGAGCGTGGAAGTACCTGATACCCCTAGCTATTCTTCAAATGGTACTTATCCAGCTTGGTTTTGGACGGTGGTAGGAACTTGGCGATGGTGAGAGAACTGCTCAAACATTTGCTCAAGAAACCTGCCACCTTAAAGTATCCGTTTGAAAAAAGAGTTCCTTTTAAGGGCTTTAGGGGAGGACCCATCTGGGACATGAGGCGGTGTACTGGTTGTGAACTTTGCTATAAAGTCTGTCCATCTGAAGCCATTGAAATGATTGGTAAGGGATTGGAAGCGGAGTTTAAGCATTACCTTGATCGATGCCTATTCTGTGGGCAATGCGAGGAGGTTTGTCCTGTAAATGCAATCACGATGACTGAGGAGTACGAATTAGCCAGTTACGATCGAGCTGAAATGATCATAGAGTTTAAGAGAGAAGAAAAGGCTAGTAAAAACCTATCCCGATCAAGTAAAAATGTTTGATGCGCGCGCTCGTGCAGAAGCAATGCTTATTGAGTGTTCAACAGCTTAGTCGCTAGAGTGTGTTAGGACAAGAACCGCAAATATGAAAGCCAATATAGCTGTCATCAACTCAAAGATAAGTATACGAAAACCTTTCTTACAATATATTTCTGGAACCTTTCTCATCAATAGCGTGTAGGTGTACTGCCGCTCTATAGGCGTACATAGTAGCGGTTAGGGCTGAATGAAACATGATTCCGATTAACGAGTAGAGAGGCGTTTCTAAGATGGCTCCTATCAAGATGTAAACGTTGTAGATGTTTCTTCTGCCAGCAATTCTCCTAAAAGCTCGTTCGAACCCCCCATAAACATCCAAACTCACGCCCGTAGCCCTGCTGAACTGGTCGTAGCAAAACCTGTAAAATGAGATGAACGTTACTGATAGAGCCACGAGTACCAGCGGTAATAGGCCTTCAGTTCGGCTTAGGAACAAACCTAGAGCTATTAGCCATGAAAACTCGAATAGCAAATCGAACGCATGCTCCATCCGTCCAAGCTGTGTGGTTTGCCCACGTACTCTCGCCAATTTGCCGTCTAATCCGTCCATGATGCCCACAATAAACGTTAAGACCGAGCCAATTAGAAGATGGCCCGTGAAAAGAAAACAAGTGCGGTGTTTGCTTCTTAATCTTCTGTTACAGTAACTTTTTCGATGCTTTCAAACCATGAAATAACTGGCAAGTCGTCCACGAGCTCTTGAATAATTTCCCTCTCTATTTCCGAATTCTCCTTTGCAAGGCTCTCCTCAACCAACCGAACCACGATTACTACTTTCTTAACTTTCATTCTTTTCGCCTTCCTGAACGCCTAAGGTTAATGACTCAAAATGACTCTTAAGGGATGTTTCCGCAGGGAGAATATTTTTACTTCAGATTCAGAAGTCTTCGCGGTTTGAGGCGATGTGCGCGCCGTCACTCTTTTTCCTTTCTTACGTCTCTTATAGCTTGCTGTACTTTATCCACTGGTTCGTACGTGTTGACTAGATAGGGAGGCGCGAATTGGAACAGTCTTCTAAAGAAGTTATTCCTTACCTCAATCTTCTCTGGGGTTCTGACAATTAGGTATGGGTTGAGGTACTGTTCCTTCGGATGTTTTTCCAAGTATTCCACAGCCTCGTCTACCTCCATTTTCCTCACGATTTGCGGATTGTTTCTGTTCCTTTCCAGCAGTATCACTTTATTCACGCGGGTTGTGTCAACGAACTTGTAGGGACCTGCGATCCAGCGCGGGTCTAGAATAGCGCGACTATACTCGTGGGCGATGTAGGGGTCATTGATCATTTTTTGCAGTTCGTCTTCGTTGATCTTTGCCTTTCTCAACTGGTCTATTTCCTTTTGGCTGAGCTCTTTGACGTTTTCCAGTTTGCTTTTGTCAAGGAGCGGCCTTATCTCTGGGAAGACTCGGACTATGTTTGTTCGCAGGTAGAACTTTCTCTCGCTGATTTCTGCGCTGGCCCTTCGGATGAATCTCACGTAGAGCCAGTCGTCGCTGTGTATTCTGGCGCCCTTCATCTTTAGCAGAGCATAACTGTGGGTGGATTTGCCTGTTCCCGTGGGAGCTATCAAGACGATTCCTTGTCCGTTTATTTCCACACAGCTTCCGTGAATGCTGTGGATGTCGTGTTGGTCTTCTGCGATGTCACAGACGATTCCCAGCGCCCAGCTTTTGCATTGACCATAATACTCCGTGTTGTATATGACGGCTGTCTTGGTTTCAGGATTGTAGTATGCGTGTGGTTTACCATTATCAAAATCTGGGTCTAGGACCGCGTAGATTCGACCGTGAGACCTCGCATCTCGTTTTTCGGCAAACCAGTTCTCTATCCAAAATTCGTATAGGTGTGGAGAGTTTGTTTCGAGTTGCATGCAGAAGTTGTCTATGCTTGCTTTCCAGCCGTATCGGATGTTGCCTAAGGTTTGCTCTGCTTGTGCAACGAGTTCATCCCTCTTCTCCTTCGATATGATATCGTAGTCTACTCTCCCGATTACCTTGGTCAATTTGTTGTATGTATTCATGCGTGGCTCCCTCAATAATAGGACAGTATACAATAAATCTATTACATGAGCGCGCTGAGCTAGTTTCTCATACTGCAAATTTTAATTTGAAGCTTTTCCTTAAAACCGCTATATCTCTATATTAATGTTAGTTAAGTTGTCTGGCTGTGGAACTATGACAAAACAAACTGAAGAGCGAAAATTTCTGGGCGCAACTAGTGATATATGATGCTTCGTTAATTACATCAGTATGTCATTTGGCAGAAGAGATGTTCTTTGAATATTCCAATAAATCTCGGATTTACAGCAAAGGATATTGCAAAGGCTGTTCAAAGAAAGGACGTCATCATTGCAATTGATGTTTTAAGATGTTGCTCCACAATTGTTACAGCCTTGGCGAACGCTGCTGATGGGGTAATTCCAATGAAAACTGTGAGAGAAGCTTGTATGCTTCATGAGAAGTATCCTGAGCTGATATTGGCTGGCGAGAGAAGGGGAATCAAACCGAAAGGATTCGATTTAGGAAACTCCCCCCTTGATTTTTCTTTTCAAAAGGTGAAGGGTAAAAGCATAATTTTGACTACCACAAGTGGTACAAAAGCCATCATCGCATCCAAAAATGCAAAGTATTTGTTCGCTGGCGCCTTTCTAAACGCAAAAGCCGTCACCAAGGTAGCTTTAAACATTGCTGAGCAAGAGAAAACTGGGATTTCTTTTATATCAGCTGGAACTGATGGTCACTTCTCTCTAGAAGACTTCATCTGTGCTGGAGCCATAGCACAAGGTTTTTCAACAGATGATGTTGGCCCCTCAGATGCTGTTTTGGCTGCATTGTTGGCTTTTCAAGGAGCACACAACTCGCTAACTAGGGTTATTCAGTCTGGGCATCATGCGGAGCGCCTCAAAAGTTTGGGGTTCGAGGAGGATGTGAAGTTTTGTTGTCGATTGAATGTTTTTCAAATTGTTCCCTTCCTTAAGGGTGAGACAATTGTCCCACTCACTAAAGCTACCAATGAAAAAGAAGCAGTCTTTTAGCGATCAATACGTTTGTAGCAATTACATCGGATTCGTTTTCGCATGCACAGCAAGAGGCAAACTCATGCAAGAGGGAATCTACGATGCCAAAGAACCCCGATGGGTTAAATTATCCAAACTAGAGAAAATCCTCTCAAGAGAATCAGAGAAGATTTATCCTTATCATCTTAGCGCGCTGAAGTACTATGTGGAGCAAAGGGAGAAGGGACTCGTTTAACTGAGGTTACATTTTAGGTGAGGTTTGAAGCGAAGTCAAACTGCTTGAATAGTATAACAAGGGTAATGCAAGCAGCACCGTGTTTTTTCCTCTTGTTGTAAGGGAATATTTTACTCTTAAAGGTGGTCCTTGCTCCACCGCTCTTTCAATGTACCCGTGTTGTTTTAGGCTTTTCAGCTTGTCTGATAGTGTGCGGGAGTTCACGCCGAGAATTTTCTTTAATCCACTGAAACCAGTGGTGTTTTTGAGGAATAGTGTGTAGAGTATTTCGAGATTCCATTTTTGGGACAGTAGGTTAAAGCTTTCCTCGAGGCTCTGTATAGTTTCCTTCAAGTCTTTCAAGCTCACCTCTTGATTTTCTATTATGCGTCGAAGCGTGTCTTCTATTCCTTTAAGGGTGTGTTCCATCCGTGCCTCTACAAGTTTGCGAAGTTCATCGCTTAATGTTAGCTGTGAACCCATTCATCCACACCTGGTGTGGAGGAACTTACTTCATAATTTATAAAGGTTTACATATACAACAAGGTATAAAAAATACATCAAAACAATCCATGGAGAAGAACCCCCTTGAAGAAGTTTGACGTGATTGTAGTCGGCGCTGGAACAGCAGGTAGCATGACCGCCAAAACAGCGGCTGAAGCTGGCTTAGAAGTAGGTTTAATCGACAGAAAGCCTAAGGAGAAAATTGGCGAGAAGGTTTGCGGAGACGCCATTGGAAAACACCATTTTGATACCCTTGGACTGAAACATCCATCTGGAAACGAGTTGCAGTCTGAAATTGCAGGAGTCAAAATTTATTCGCCAGACATGGAAACCGTGTTCCAAATTGAGAGTGAGATGCTCTACGGGTTCATTGTTAACCGCCACCTTTTTGGACAAAGACTGCTTAAACTTGCAGTGAATGCAGGAGCAACATTATTGGACTCAACTCAGGTCATAGAGCCGATTTTAAAAGACAACGCTGTTATAGGAGTCTCTGCGCGGGACATCAAAACAGAAACCAAAATACCGCTCCAAAGTAAAGTTGTAATTGATGCAAGCGGCTTTTTAGCTGTTTTAAGGAAAAAGCTTCCTCCAGAAATCGGAATGGATATTGAAGTCAGCAATGAAGATGTGGAAGTATGCTATAGAGAGATCCGACAATTAAGCGGACACGTAGCAAGCCCAGACTTCTGCGAAATCTACTTAGACCAAAACACCGCACCAGGAGGATACTACTGGATTTTTCCAGAAGGGGAAACAAAAACCAACGTGGGTGTCGGCGTACGCATGACAAGAGATTTTCCAAAACCAAAAAACCAGCTCTACAACGAGGTTTTATCTAAGCCGTTGTTTAAGGACTCAACACCAGTCACCGGAGGTGCATGGTATGTTCCAACTCGGCGACCACTAGACTGCATAGTTGGAAACGGCATAGTCGTTGTTGGAGATTCTGCGTGTCAAGTTAACCCTATTCACGGAGGGGGAATGGGACCTTCCATGAGGGGCGGAATGTTTGCTGGAGAAACCATAGTTGAAGCTTTGGAGAAGGGCGATGTAACCCGTGAAGGTTTATGGCAGTACAATGTTAGGTATATGCAATCTTATGGTGTCAAACAAGCTGGACTTGATATTTTCCGGCTTTTCCTGCTTCAAGGAGTAAGCGACGAGGAAATAAACTATGGAATGAAGTATCAGCTAATAACAGAGGAAGACATTTTAAAAACAAGTATGGGAGAAAATGTGCGCCTTAACATCACTGAAGTTGCCCGAAGAGCCCTAAAAGGATTAGGCAAGCTTTCAATGCTTAGACGGTTGAGAAACGCAGCTAGGCTTATGAGAGAAACAAAGTTGCTATACAGGAACTATCCGACTTCGCCAAAAGGCTTTGAAGAATGGAAGAAAAAGACACACGAGTTGATAACTACTGCAAATAGGCTTCTATCTAGGAAGCAATAATCTCCAAAAGACTCGCGAGAAAAGGATAATAGCGCGATAAGCGCCCATAGGGTTTGGGCTTGCAGGTGAATGAAAAAGAAGATTCCAGCTGATACGCTAGTTCAAAAATTAAACGAGAAAATCCTAGACAAACTTGACATAAGCAAAACTTTGATTCTTGGAGTTGTGCTAAAGGGGCTTCCCGTTGCATATGGCATTGCAAGAATAAACCATACAACAGAAAACTTCGTCCCAGTTGTTGCTCATCGCCCACTCCAACTTCAGCATTATGTCAACTCATATTTGCCAAGCCTAGAATGGAAGTCTTACCTCCAAGAACAATTGAATCATTTTGAAAGCCTCATTATCATCGATGACGTTGTAAACTCTGGGTTTACAAAGCAGAAGTTGGAAAGCATCGCAATTTCATTGACCAAAGGGTATAGAATTTACCGCTGGTTCGCCGCATTAATTCTCAATCGGAAAACCTTGGCGGGTCCAAGTTTTGTTTATCCCTGCGACATCTTTGCTTTGCAAGTAAGCGCTAAGGAAGTTGAATGCGATTGGGGAACAATAACTGTTCCCTTGTGGGATTTACCTATAGAAAAAGCTCGGCAACGCTGTGAAGAATACTTCCAAAAGCATTGGCTAAGCGAGAAGCGGTTTGTCACCATAACTTATTAGCCTAAACATGCAATGCTAGCTTGGTTGCGTTATAGAAGTGCATGTTGCAGTCTTGATCACTGGGGGCAAAGATTCCGCTCTGGCTTTGTATCGAGCATTAAAACAAGGATATAACGTGAAACATCTAGTAACAATGATACCTCAGCGGCCCGACAGCTGGATGTTTCATTACCCAAACATTCACCTAGCTGACTTTTTCGCCGAAGCTGTAGGTATTCCCCTAGTTAAAAGTGAAACTTCTGGGGTTAAGGAGACCGAGGTAGAAGACCTTAAACGGCTGCTAGCTAACCTCCAAGTAGACGGAGTTGTAACAGGCGCCATAATGTCTCAGTACCAAAAGAAGCGGGTCGATAGAATCTGCCAAGAACTAAACCTAAAGTCGATTGCTCCTCTCTGGCATGAAAACCCCCAAAACCTGCTTGCGGAAATTGTAGATTTAAAATTTGAAGTTCTCATTGTTGGAGTTTACGCCTACGGGTTCGATGTTACATGGTTGGGAAGAAAAATCAATCAGAAGACAATCAGTGACCTCGTCAAACTTAACAAGAAATATCGAATCTCAATGGTGGGTGAAGGAGGAGAATATGAAACTCTAGTTCTTGACGCTCCATTTTTCAAGAAACGAATCCAGCTGGTCCAAACGGAAAAGATATGGGAAAATCACAGCGGATGTTTAATTGTTAAAAAGGCTAAACTGGTAGAAAAATGAGTAGCGAATGTTTCGGTTTATTAGGTTTCAGTTTTTGAAAAAGTTTATTAGTTGTTATGTTGTCTTAGCTACAAGCCACTGGCGGACATGGGTCCGTTGGAATGTAACCCTTAGAGGTTGAACCGTAAACATAGGAGAATTAGAGAATGGCTTACAAGTATATGGCTGAGGCTTGGAAAAGGCCTGAAGCCTCTTTTGTAAAGGAGATTATGAAGCAGAGAGCCATCGAATGGCGGCGGCAGCCAACTATTGTTAGAGTGGAGCGGCCAACTCGTTTGGACCGTGCGCGAAAACTTGGATATAAAGCCAAGCAAGGTTTTGTTGTTGTTCGTGTTCGTGTTCGGAGGGGCTGGTTAAAGAGACCTAGACCTAAGGCTGGTCGTAGACCCAAACGTATGGGCGTGACTAAAATCAAGCTGGCGAAAAGCTTGAGGCTTGTAGCAGAAGAGCGTGCTGCTAGAAACTTTCCGAATTTGGAGGTCTTAAACTCTTATTGGGTTTGGGAAGACGGGCGCTACAAGTGGTATGAAATTGTCATGGTGGATCCGCATCATCCTGTTATTCAATCAGATGAGAACATAAACTGGATCTGCGAAAGTGTTCATCGGGGACGTGCTTTCCGTGGACTTACAAGCGCTGGCAAGAAGATGCGTGGTCTTCGCCATAAGGGGCGGGGTGCAGAGAAGGTTAGACCGAGCCGTGGGGCTGT
>Ga0224501_10001039_pt1 | contig 21303 bp, 17 predicted proteins | sample SF_Oct11_sed_USG_4_FD_169105 | JGI IMG/M metagenome (GOLD analysis project Ga0224501, IMG submission 169105) | Sediment microbial communities from San Francisco Bay, California, United States - SF_Oct11_sed_USGS_8_1 | ecosystem: Environmental > Aquatic > Marine > Sediment | place: USA...
CTATCTAACCGAGATTTAAATCCAGAATATTCAAGTCCGTGGTAGTTTGGATGCGAAAACTTCTTAAGCAAGTTCCATTTCCATAGCGATTGTAAATGAGTGGTCGAGGCTAGGTATTCTTTGGCATTATTTAGACGCCTCACAAAAAACATGTTAATCCAATATCAACATTTTGGTCGTTTTGATGAACATCTTGCTGGTTTTTACTCGCTAGCCTATGGCAACCCCTACATCTACAAAGACACATATTTAGTCTACTACGACAAATACAGTAGAATATTATACTTGAGTCTGTTCGAACTTCACGAGAGCGAAAATAAACTCAAATGCATCCGAACTGCTATGAAACTGTTCAAGCCTGAGAAGCTAATAGTCACTTCCCCTCAAGAACTGCCTCTAAACATAGGAGAGTTTCACTGTGCAAAAGGCGACTATGATAAAGACTATCAAATCTACGTTCCAGATTTCGATGAAACCCTAAAAGGCAGGAAACTCAAACAGCTACGATACCGAGTACACAATGCCGAGAAAAGAGGCTACCGCCTAGAAATCGGCAAAAAGATGACCCCTGCTCATTTTCACATTATCGCCCAACACGAGCAATTGAAGAGGCTTGATTTATACGATAGTCAACTTTACCTAAGTATTTGGGAATACTTGCAAAAATTCAAATCGCCCCTTCTCTTTAACGTCTTCTCTAACGGCACGTTTATAGGCTTCGACTTGGTCGACTTTTTCCAAGATACCATGACCATTCCCCTTGGATTTTACACAGATGCTCCTTCACTCGCAGATTTCATTGTATTCAAGGAGATACTATATGCTAAGCAAAGAGAGTACACTTGGCTTGACTTAGGATGGGCATGTGACTCAGGCATTGAAGAGTTTAAGAAAAAATGGACTGCAATCCCAAGGTTTCAAATTTGGGCTTATGAATACATGAAAGACAACAACAGCGACGAGGCGCGCTTTCGGAAAGAAACTGCAATTGTATGTCATGGAAATTAAACCCGATGAGCTCGTGCTCTAAATACAAGAGACGTTCATCCATGATAGATGCAGAGAATAATTGTTGGAATAAGACGAGGAAAAAAGCGAAAAGAAAAATTTTAGAATTACGAAAAGGAATATTGATTAGAAACGCCACCAAGGATGACCTAGAAAAAATATTAGAAATAGAAAGAGCTTCATTTAAACACATCGATGCGTTTTCTCCAACTCTATTCAAGAAATATCTAAGAGAATTAGAAGAAGGCTTCTTCGTAGTATTAGAGAAACCTAATTCGATAGTAGGATATGCTATTTTAGGAGAGGAGGATGGTAAAGGTTATTTGCTATCAATAGCAATACATCCGAAAAAAAGGAATCAGGGTTTTGCGACTTCACTGTTGAAATTCTTGGAGTTTAAATGTTATGAAAAAGGCTTGACTAAAATGACATTGGAAGTCAGAGTGAATAATAAAAAGGCAATCGCAATCTACAAGAATTTAGGATTCACTGAAGTGGGAAAGAAAAAAGGCTTTTATGAGGACGGAGTAGACGCCTTGGTCATGGAGAAACGCTTGCCAATTTGGATGGGTCTACCTCCTCAATCTTCTATTATTTAGAATAATTAACCTCTGTTTTTGTTCTCTTCAAAAACCCAGAAAAATCTTCATTAGAAACGCGGGCATTGGACCGCGTATTTCATGATATTGCACTGGCGCTTTCCAATGTCAAAAAGCCGCAATACCATGCAAAAAGTTTTGTTATTCTTTTAACCTAAACACATCAATTGTCCAGAATACCTAAATAGCCGCCCAAGGCCACGCTTGCCGAAAACAAAAAACTAATAAGCATATAACTGTTAATTTATTGCAAAATGATTCCGAAATATTTCTTCTTAACAAAAGGCGTGGGCAAACATAAGGAGTATTTACAATCCTTCGAGTTAGCCTTGAGAAGTGCGGGCATACATCACTGCAACATAGTCAATGTTTCCAGCATAATACCACCCGGTTGCAAACTCGTCTCAAGGGAGAAAGGTCTAAAGATGCTAGAGCCGGGGGAAATAACTTTTGTTGTTCTGGCTAAGAATTCAACGAATGAGCCGCATAGATTAATTGCAGCATCAATAGGCGTGGCAATTCCATCGGGCAAAAACAATTACGGTTATCTTTCTGAACATTATTCCTTTGGGCAGACCGACGAGGTTGCAGGAGATTACGCGGAGGATTTGGCAGCGACAATGCTGGCTACAACAATGGGGCTTCAGTTTGACCCGGAAACCGCTTGGGACGAGAGAAAACAACTGTTCAAAACCAGCGGATTAATCATCAAAACAACCAACATAACACAGTCAGCGCCCGGAAACAAAAATGGCATGTGGACAACAGTTATTGCAGCAGCGGTTTTTGTACCCTAATAAATGAACCATGAATACTTACATTTCAATTTTTATTCCAAAACAATATTAACAATAAGCGTTAACGCTAAATAGGTGAAACGCCCTTGCAAGAAAAACTTCAAACGCCACTGATAATCGTCAACTTTAAAACATATTTGGAGGCAACAGGCGACAAAGCCCTTGAACTTGCCAAGAAAGCTGAAAAAGTAAGTCTTGAAACAAAAGTTTCAATAGGAATTGCTCCGCAATTCACGGACATAGCAACAATTGCAAAAGCTGTAAGCATCCCAGTATTCGCCCAACACATAGACCCAATCAAGCCGGGCAGCCACACGGGACATGTGCTTGCGGAATCCGTGAAAGAAGCCGGGGCAATAGGAACGCTCATCAACCATTCTGAAAGGCAGCTGAAGGTGTCAGAAATTGATGGAGTAATCAAGATAGCACATGAAAACGGTCTGCGCTCAGTTGTGTGCGCCAACAACCCAAGCATAAGTGCGGCGGTGGCAGCTCTTAAACCAGAAATCATAGCTATTGAGCCGCCGGAGCTTATAGGCACGGGAATTCCAGTTTCAAAAGCAAAGCCTGAAGTTGTCACAAACACAGTTAGGCTCGTTAGGGAAATCAATACGAAAGTTGTAATACTTTGTGGGGCTGGCATAAGTCACAGAGAAGATGTTGCAGCAGCGTTGAGGCTTGGCACTCAAGGAGTATTGGTTGCAAGCGGCATCGTGAAGGCGAAAGACCCATATACTGTTTTACGTGAATTTGCAGAAGCAACAAAGACTTAGGAGAGTTATCTTTGAAGGTTGAAGCGGAATGCGCTGCCTGCATAGTTAACAGAGGGGTTGCAGAAGCCACAGAAGCCACAACAAACCCTGCATTACGTTTTAGGGCGATGGTTGAACTTTTACGGTTACTAAGCAGAGAGTTTAAACCAACCGCGGTTCCAGCAGACTTAGGCACGAAAAGAGACCGCCTAATAAAGAGAATTACAGGTAACAACGACCCATATAAGAGAAGCAAAAGGATAAGCAACGAAAAAGCCATGAAACTTTTGCCGTATGCCAGAAAAATTGTTGAAGAAGGTTATACACAGCAAGACAGATTCAAAAAAGCATGTTTATGTGCTATAGTCGGCAACATAATAGAATTTGACATCCCAGGCCACAAATTCACATCCAGCAGTCTGAGGAAAAGTTTCCGGGACGCAGGAAAAGATTTAGTCATAGACGATATTAACAAGATTTACGAACTAGCCAAAAAAGCCCATACAATCCTCTACCTGACGGATAATGCTGGCGAAATTGTTTTTGATACTTTGCTTGTTGAACAACTGAAAAACATGGGTGTCACAGTGATAGTTGGTGTTAAGGGTGGACCCATACTTAATGATGCGATTTTGGAGGATGCTGAGGTTTCTGGAATGAACAAGATTGCCGATAAAGTTATCACGACTGGAACGGATGCTGTTGGATTGGCTCCAAAGGAATTTTCCAAAGAATTTTTAGAGGTTTATGATTCTGTTGACATGGTTTTTGCGAAGGGGATGGGTTATGCTGAAACGTTAACGGAATACAAATTAAAGAAGCCTCATGCCTTGCTGTTTAGGACTAAATGTAATCCTGTGGCAAACTTTTTCGGTGTGCCTAGAGGAAAAAATGTTGCGAAGTTGATGCTGTAAATGAAGTTGCCATCCATAACTCTAAGTAGAGAAACACTTTCAAACTTTGAAGAGGCCATCCGAAAAGAATGGATTATAACAAACGGTTTAGGCGGTTATGCATCTTCCACGGTTCTAGGTATAAACACAAGGAAATACCACGGATTGCTCGTTGCGGCCTTTCATCCTCCGGGAGACCGGCGAGTATGCCTGGCAAAATTGGATGAGGAAATAAGCTTAGGAAACAACGTTTATCCGCTCGGTGGTAACGAGTTCCAAAACGGAATTTTCCCACAAGGATACCGTTTCCTCAAAGAATTCTCAATATCGCCTTTTCCGAAATACGTTTATGCTGTGCAAGATGTTGAGGTTCAAAAAACAATTTTCATGCCTTACGAGAAAAATGCAGTCATAACAATCTACAATATTCTAAATAAAAGCAGTTTTGACGTTAAAATTCGGGTTTTTCCACTAATAAACTGGAGACGTTTTCACTCTGTGACAGATAGATGGAAAATTCCGTGGGAATTTGTTCAGAAGCAAGAAAACAAAGGGGTGGACATACGCTTCGGTATCCCTCGGTCTACGCTAATGATGACAATGACTAATGGATATTATTTTGCTAAGGGAAAGTGGATTGAGGAGATTTACTTCCGAGAAGAAGCCAAACGTGGAGAAAGTTGTCTAGACGACTGCTATCAGCTCGGACGCTTTGAAATGAACGTGAAATCAAACAAAAATGAAAAATTTGCAATAACTGCGGTTGCAGAAAAAAATGAGGATGATACACGAAAAGTTTTGGCTGAGATGCCAGCCACAATGTATGATGTAGAAGCCTTATACGCGAAAGAAATGAAACGTCGTGAAAAACTTTTGACGAAATTTTACGAAAAACATGAAGGCGTCACAGCAAACGACTGGTTAAACTGGATTATTTTGGCCACAGACATGTTCATAGTCAGAGGAATAAACGCTGAGAAAAACTCTGTGATTGCTGGTTACCACTGGTTTGAGACTTGGGGAAGAGACACATTCATTTCTCTACCTGGACTGATGCTTACAACTGGAAGATTTGAAGACGCAAGAAAAGTTTTCCTAACATTCAAAAACTATTGCAAAGACGGTTTAATTCCCAACTTTATACCAGACCAAGCAAGACAGCCAGCCTACAACGCTGTTGATGCAACCTTATGGTATGTGAATGCAGTGCTGCAATACCTAAAATACACTGGCGATTTCAAATTCGTTCAAGAGGAACTCTGGGAAAACCTAAAAACAATTATTAAAAACCATGCCAGAGGAACAGCTTTCAACGTACACGTGGACAGCGACGGCTTGCTTCACCATGGTCCCCAACTGACATGGATGGATGCAGCGATAGATGGTCAACCGATAACTCCGAGAGCTGGAAAGGCCGTTGAGGTTCAAGCGTTATGGTATAACGCCGTAAGAATTATGGAACTTTTGGCAAATAAGTTCAAGGAGGGAAGTGAAGCAGAAAAATACGCTCAGATGGCTGAAAAGGCAAGGAAAAGCTTCTTTGAAAAATTCTGGAATCCGGAAAAGAACTGTTTGTTCGATGTTATAAACGAATATGGCAAGGATGACTCGTTGAGGTCCAACCAAATTATTGCGATTGCTTTAGACTTCACTATGCTAAACATTATAAAGAGCGAAAAAATTGTTGACGTTGTACACCATGAGCTTTTGACACCATATGGCTTAAGAACCCTTTCAAGAAATGACCCAAACTACATTGGTGTTTACGCTGGAGGCAGAAGAAGCCGAGACAAAGCCTACCACAACGGCACGGTTTGGCCTTGGCTCCTCGGGCCATTCACAACAGCCTTCCTAAAAACCAAAGGTCACGCCCAATACAGACGTGAATACGCATTGAAGAATTTTCTTATGCCACTGTTTACTAAACAGGTTTTTGAGGCTGGACTCGGAACCCTGAGTGAAATCTTCGATGGAGAACCACCGCACAAGCCTGGGGGATGTGTAGTTCAAGCATGGAGTGTTGCAGAACCGTTTAGGGCATACGTAGAAGACGTGATGCAAATCAGACCGAAGTATGAAAGAGAAGTTTTGAAAAGGCCGGAATGAAGCTGCTCTTCTGAGAACTTGTTAGTTTCGTTTCTGATGTTTTAGGGGATTTTTCTGTTGTATCCGGTGATTTCGAAGATAAAGTGTGCTGTTTGGCTGTGTGGGATTGATGGCAGGAATTTTAGGTTTATGATTTCTGACGGGGCTAGGTCTACTCGCGTGTCGTCGTCGAAGAGCAGTTTTAGGGTTACATAGGCGTCGTTGTGTTTTGCGATTATTAGGAGGCAGGTGTGCCATTCTCCATCGTGATCCACGGCGTATAGTTTGACTTGGTCTATGTGGCTTGTGAAGTTGTCGAGCTCCCTTAGCTGGAGTTTGTAGAACAAGCCGTCTAGGACGAGTGTTTGTTGGATTTGATGTTGAACCCTGATGTCTGATTCGGCGTGAATGTCTAATAGCGCTTTGTAAACGTATTGGGAGCCGTTCCAAACAAATAACGTTGGGCACAAATAGTCTACTGTGTAATATGCTTTGATAGTGACATCGCTATTGACAGATATTGTTCTTGGATTGTTTGTAGAGCCGTCTTCCCAGTGGTCAAACGTATATAACCACCACTCTCTCTTAAAGAAGTATGATTCCACCTCAACCGTGTGTGTTCCTGCGTCCAGTTCAAGGGTTACTGGAGAATAATACTGAACATCATCTACCCAGACCTTTACGTTAGAGATTTCTGAGCCTGTGGTCTTACATGTCTTAACGGTCAAGCTCAGTCGCTTGAGCTGAATGTCGAAGTTGTATTGTCCGAACCCTTGGACTGGAAGTATTTTGATTCGCCACCATCCGGCCTGATCGGATGAGGACAGGATGTAGGTTAGAGCTTGACCTGAGCTAACTGGCCCGGCTTTTTTGTTGCCATATTTATCATACAGTGTTAGGTTAAAGACCGAGTTTGAAGGTGGGTTTAGCCAAACATAGATCTTCCTTTGTTTACTTATGTGGGTAGAGGTTATTTCGAATTTGTACCAGTCCTCGTCATCGTTTAGGTAGCCTGCGTAGTTGTTTAATGACTCTGAAATCTGTATTACTGTGGCTTCTCCGAAGCTATTGCCAGCGTCGTTCATGCTGTTCGCGTCGTTTGGGAACTCAGCCGTTATCTCGACATAATCTAGGCGGACACCCCAGCTCACGCTGTTGTCATCGTTGCTGTAGAACCTAAACCTTATTTGCGTGGCAGTGGTGGGTAATTGAACTTCAACGGGGGAGGAACTAGGACCAGCGCCGGTGTGGATGTTGAGGTTGTTCCATACACTATTAGAGTAATATTCCACCGCGAGATGGTCGCCGCTGCTGATGACGTAGCCCAAACTATAGCGGAGCCATGCGTTCCTGTAGGGTCTTAAATCTATTGATCTTGTGAGGTAGGCGTCCATGCATTTATCATATCTTGGATCACCAAGCTGGCCTGCCTCCAAATTTGGTTTCTCGCCGTTGAGGGAGTTTGTTCCAACGCCTGCGCAGTGGAGCGCAGCCGCCTCGGACCACGTTCCCCAGTAGTCGTATCCAGCTAGGCTGTTGGCATCCCCAATGCTCCAGCCATCCATGTCTTTGAAATCGTCAAAGAAAACAGTGGCTTCATAATTGGGTGAGTCATAATCATCGAACAGGGCGATAGATGCACGCGACCAAGTTGATGCGACATAACTGCCTGCCGTATTTAACAAACCCACATACCAGTCCAAGGGGACAACAGTCCACTGCTCCCGATTCGCCATGTTCACTTGTAATTCTATGTGGATGGTAGACTCAAACTCGCCGTAGCGGTAGCCGTCACCAGGCTCAGTGTAATATTTAGAAGGATCATATTTGAACTCTACTTCCCGATTTGGAGGTTGAATCTCGTCAACTCCTTGAATGGGGTTGGTTATTGATGGAAATAGAGAGAAGAAATCTGAAACAAGCATTGCGCCGCCAATCCCTTTAATTATGATTGGTAATGTCCCTTTAGTTAGAACGGCTCCTACAATGAATAAACCGACTTTAAACCCATACCATCCCCATTTTTTCCAGTCTATGCCAACCGTTGAGTTACCATAGTTGTATCCATTCTTCGATCTGTTTGAGTGCATCATTACTATACAGTCAGACGGACAACTTAGATAAAATTCAACTTTTCCAATCCAGTCTGTGCCATTGGTCTTCATAACTCCGTAGATTCCAAAATCCATCCAAACATAAAGTGTATTTCCCACTTTGGCGTAACAGGTTATCACGGGAGTCACGCCAAAACCCCATGCAGTGTAATAGCTGTATCCAGCGACGTGCTCAACATATTCCTTAGTTACGGCAGTAGGCTCAAAAGCCTCGACTTCAGTCCATATGGCTGCAGCAGCACCAACATAACCCCTGTAATAATCTCCATCAGTAGAAACTTCATTAAGGTCCCATGTTCCATTGGTTCCAATATGAACGTAGGCGCCGAAGCCGTAGCGTTCTTCAGGCAAAGCCCTTTCGCTGGGTTTAACGAAAGCTATCACGCCGCCAGTCATGTAGCCGTCCCATGTTCCCCAGATGGGCAGTATGGTGTAATTTCCGAAGTCCGACGCCTTTAAAGGTCTCCCATATTGCGCAAAGAAGGCGTCCTGTATCTTCCATTCCTTTGAAAGCGTGTCCTCCGCGTTAGTGTTCACTCTAACTGGGTTGGTTTCGCTTATTATAGGCAAGCAATCTACAGTGCCCTTGTTAATGTGGGACATGAGGCGTTTAAAGCCCTCTGGGCCCCATGGCGGATTGTCTTCTTTTTGGCTTGCACCCTGATACCAAGCGTAGTAAAACGGGTAGCCTGCCGTGTGCACCCACGTTGCCCTTCGTTTAAGCATGGCTTCGGCTATTTTGTCAGTCCATCCCTCTCGACTGTAGCCAGAAGGAACCGGTGTTATTTCGCCATGAGTGTTTATCACGATGACTCCTTTGCTGGATTCAATAATGGATTTGTATGTGTACCAGTCAGTCACAACTTGGTAGCTTATGCCATAGAATGGGGGAGCCTTTCCCAGCTTTGGATGCGCTCGTGGTAGATTAGTGCTGTCTTTAAAAGAGAGGGCTTTGATTGCGCCTTCCTTAACCCTTGAGGGGTCGAATGGGCGGTCTGGGAAAGTCCAACCGCCTACGTCAGGTAGGCAGATAATGTAAACTTTCGCGTAGCCCTCATCCGCCTTAGCTGGTGGGGCTGTTATTAGTATGTAAGAGGGAATAAGTATCATGGTTAGTAAGAGAAAAGCTTTCGTTCTTCTCATCTTGCTTCATCTTTTTTCTTCTTGGAGTGTCTCTTCCACCTTATTACAAGGGCTATTGGCATGGCTGCACCCGTAACGCCTAAAACGGCTATGGGCAGCGCGTAGGTTTCTAGGAAGCTTGGCTTTACGGCTTTTTCCGCTGCTTCCCCCGCTTCCATAGCCCTCAAGACGGCGTTTCCCCAGCCTGACAGGGCTTTGTATGGAACCAAATGCTCGGTTTCTCTGGTTTCAAAGCATTTTTTAGCTCGCTGAAGTAGCTGATTGGCTTCATCCAGCCCTTTTGTCCTTCCCTCCTTTTCAGCCATTACTATCGCAGCTTCAGCCTGTGAGATGGCGTCTTCAGCCGCAAAGCGCCACGCACACGCCCACACGGCTACGGCTGTACCGATGTAGCCCCTATAAAAGTCCCTGTCCGTCGGAACCTGATCAAAGTCGTATGTTTGGTTAGTCCCTATATGAATATAAAAACCAAAGTTGTGGGTTTGGTTTCCGAACTTTATAACCGCGCCAGGCATGTGCCCGTAATCAACACCCCAAATACACATTATTACAGAGTTATTCCAATCTAGACCGTACAGCGGTTTTCCAAGGCCCACGAAAAATGCGTTCTGGTACATCCAGCTGTGAAGCAACGAGTCCTCAGTGGCAGTGTTTATTCTAATTTTCTCATTTTCGCTTAGTCCGTGAGGATAGCATGTAACATTGTTTTTTCCTATGTGGCTCATCACTCTCTGGAAGCCTTCCTCTTTCCATTCGCCCTCGCCACTTTCTTGATGATGATAGTAGTAGAATGGGTAGCCTGCGGTGTGCATCCATGTCACGTTTCGATTAGCCATGGCGTCTGCTATCTTATCAACCCATGTCTCTTTCGTGTAGTCAGCTGGCACCGGAATGATTTCGCCGTGAGCGTTGACAATTATGGCGTTGGAGCTTGTTTCAACAACTTCCCTATACCTGTCCCAATCGCGGATAACCGTGGCGTTGGTGTTAATTCTAACCTCGCCAAGTGTAAGAGGGGGATAGGACGACAACCTGACATATGTAGCATTAACTCTACTGGCAACGAGGACGCCATCAACCATCCTCGTTATGTTGCCGACGCCATGCCCATTCACCCCATCCAAAGCAACAACATAAAGCTTAATATCTGCCTCTCCGAAGGGCACAAACACCGCGTCAGCAGCCAAACTCGCTGGAAAAAAAAGCATTACAGCTAAAATGCATGAGAGTAAAGCGGTCTTCAAGCTCAGCCTTTCCAAAATTAACTACCAATAAACTATTTTATACAACTGATATTTAAAATTTATTTAACTCATAAAACTTGTGAAAAACCTATTCTATCTCATCAATCTTCGCTTACTAACTTCTTAATTTATTACAACAGATGAAATTGTTTTTCTGAGACTTTCCGCTGCTGCTTCAGGAGTTACCGTGTTTATGTACATGCCCGTGCTTTTCTCGAATCCCGCCCAAATCGAAAGCTTAGGATAAACCTCCAAATGCCAATGATAATATTTGTAGGCATTCTTGCTTATGGCTAGGTGAAAGCCAAAATTGTAGGGGGGGTCGTTCAGTAGCCTCTTTAATCCACTAAGACATGCTTTCAATGTTTCAGCAAAGACATTCACCTCGCTCCGCGACATTTCAAGCAGCGTAATCTCATGCTTTTTAGGGAATATCCAAAACTCTAACGGATTAACACTTGCCCAGGGAGCAAAAACCACATAATCCGCGTTTTCTAGAATAAGCCTAGGTCCGTCCAGCTCTTTTTCCAGTATATCGCAGAAAACACACTTTTTATTTTGTTTCCAGAATTTTTTGCTAGCCTTAAGCTCATCTTCCACGACCCTTGGAATGAAAGGTGTTGCAATTATCTGGCTGTGGGCATGGGAAAGCGAAGCCCCAGCCTCCAAGCCGTGATTGCGGAAGATGGAAACATACTTCACGTAAGGTTTTGCTGAAAGTTCACGAAGCCTATCTAAGTAAGCATTAATAACGTGCACCAGCTGTGAAATTTTTGCGTCTGCAGGATGCCTATCATGAACTGGAGATTCAACCAAAACCTCGTGATGCCCAACAGCCGCAACCAAATCATTGCTTTTCATAATTCGCATTTTGCCGGTTTTCTCTTTTGGCGGGGTAAAGGCTGGGTAAAGGTTCGGAATGCAACGAATCAGCCAATTTTTATGCCTAAAACTGTTTTCATCTTTAGCTTTTCGAATTCTCTTGCCTGACTTGAGATATACTAGAATTGCTGGCGGAGTCATGTGCTCATTGCCGGGACAAAGGGGACAAACACCTTTTTTGGCTTTTTTCCTTTCCTTTTTCGCAAAGTCTGTAGGACGGCGCCCACGTTCCGTTGCAATTACAACCCATCGGTCGAGCAAATAATCCTTGCGAATTTCGTTAAAGGACATGGCTGAACATCCAACAAAGCTAAAATAGACTGTAACGACATTTAGCGTTTTTCCAAGTTTAAGGCTGAAAAGGCGGTGGGTCACTGAGGTTCGACGCCCAGAATCCGCCGGACCCTCAAACCCTACGCTCGTACCCGCACCCCCCTGAGCGCTGAACGTCCAGACTTAGGTTGCTCCCTCCCGGGTCTGGCCAGGTTCGCCTGGTAAACATTGAAGACGGCTTCCCTACGGAAGCTGCTCAGCGACCGCCAGCCCCAAGGGACGGATAGTCATTGTTTCGGAAATGGGGGTCTCAACAGCCTTAGGCGCCTCAGCCTCGGCTTTCGGCCCGTCGTGTAGAGGGTTTACGGTTCAGGGGACCCCTAGCCCCCCGCCTAAGACCCACCGCCAAGAGATTCTGATGGCTTTCACAACTATAAAACTTTACTAAAAACTGATGTTTTCTAGCAGAAAAAGAAGGCTCAAATTTATTTCTTTAATCCATCATATCATTTGTTCTGAAATTAAATTTAGAATTTGAGGAATAGGCATTGAAGAGAATAGGCATTGTTACAAGCGGTGGAGATGCGCCTGGCATGAACGCTGCTATTCGAGCCGTTGTCCGCATTGCGTATTCAAGGAATTTTCAAGTTTTAGGTTTCGAGAAGGGCTGGGAAAGCTTGCTAACAAACACGTTTAGGCGGTTAACTCCCCGCTCTGTTGGTGGAATAATACAATTGGGCGGCACAATTCTTCACACATCAAGATGCACACAGTTTAAAAAGAGAAAAGGAATTAAGAAAGCTGCTGAAACCCTTGCTTTGAGCAATGTTGATGGACTCATAGTTATTGGCGGTAATGGCTCTTTTAAGGGAGCTTTAGAACTAAGCAAAGAAACCGACACGTTAATAGTGGGAGTCCCCGCAACAATTGACAATGATGTTTTTGGAACAGATGAAACCATAGGCTTTGACACAGCCGTGAACACAGCCGTCACAGAAATTGACAAAATCCGAGACACAGCAATCTCCCACGAAAGAATTTTCATAGTTGAGGTTATGGGACGAAAAAGAGGCTTTCTTGCATCAACGGTGGGGCTGACGGTGGGCGCCGAAATAATCCTAGTCCCAGAAGTCAAATACAAAAAAGAGAACATTTTCAAAACCATAAAAGAAAACAGCACTAAAGGAAAACGGTCTGGCATAATCGTAGTGTCGGAAGGAATCGGAGACACCCGCGAACTTGCAAGAGAAATCGAAGAAAACACAGGAGCAGAGGTTAGACTTAGCATTTTGGGCTACGCTCAAAGAGGCGGGAATCCCACGGCGAGAAGTCGGCTTTTAGCCAGCTTATTCGCAAACAAAGCAGTTGAACTACTATCAAAAGAACAAGGAAACAGAATAGTTGGGTTGCAAAAGGGCGAAATAACCGGCGTAGAACTTGAGAAATCATGCAAAACGAAGAAGCCTTTGGACCTAAACCTACTAAAGCTGGCGAATATACTAGCAACATAAGCCATGTGAACGTCAGACTTAGGCTGTTGCCATCAGCCTTTTCAGCCGAAAAACACGCTTGCAATGTCGTAAAGTTCTAAATCCACAGTCTTCCGTTTACCAACAACATCTTTCAACGGGACAGAAACTATCTTGTTTCCTTTGAGGGCAACCATATGTCCAAATTTTCCGTCATGAACTAGGTCTATAGCCGCTACACCATATCTTGTGGCTAATATTCTGTCAAAGGCTGTTGGAGAACCACCCCGTTGAAGATGCCCTAAAACCACAACACGGGTTTCGATGCCCATGCGTTTTTCAATTTCCTTTCCAATATAGTAACCTACACCGCCTAGGCGAACGTGCCCAAACTCATCTACGCTTTCACCATAAACTATTTCTGCTCCACCTTTCGGTTTAGCTCCTTCAGCAACAACAAGTAAACTGAAGTTTCTGCCACGTTTTTGCCTGCGCTTAATATACTTGCAGACTTCATCCACGTCAAAGGGCTTTTCCGGAATTAATATAGCGTCTGCACCTCCAGCAAGTCCAGCTTCTAAGGCAATCCACCCTGAGTACCTCCCCATAACCTCAAGTATGATGACTCTATGGTGGGCTTCAGCTGTTGTATGAAGTCTGTCAAGGGCTTCGGTGGCAATGGCGACTGCTGTGTGGAAACCAAAGGTGTAGTCTGTGCCAGCCAAGTCATTGTCAATTGTTTTGGGCACGCCAACGCATTTAAGCCCAAGCTCACTCATCTTGTAAGCTACGCCTAAGGTGTCTTCGCCACCAATAACAACAACAGCTTCTACACCAGCTTTTTCGGCGTTTCTCAGTATTTTCTCCGCTCCCTTTTCATATTTAAAGGGGTTTGTCCTCGAAGTGCCCAAGATAGAGCCTCCACGGGGAAGAATTCCAGACGCAGTCCTCAAATCTAGTGGCAACAATTCGCCTTCAAGCAGCCCGCGCCATCCATCTCTTATGCCAATAATTTCATAGCTGTAATGTTGGATTCCTTTTCTAACAACCGCTCGAATGACAGCGTTAATTCCGGGAGCGTCTCCGCCTCCGCTCAATATTCCAACCTTCATTTACATTTCACCTTAAGATGCTTTTCCAGAACCACCAAATAAACGCATTTTACCCTTAACAACCTCTTTCATGGCTTCTTTTGCTGAACCCAAAATTTTCCTAGGGTCAAACTCTTTAGGCGAATTTGCCAGAAATTCGCGTACGGTTGCGGTGAAGGCAAGTCGCAAGTCTGTGTCAATGTTTATTTTTGCAATCCCCAAAGAGATAGCCTTTCGGATGTGCTCTTCTGGAATACCCTTTGCTCCGCTCAGTTCGGCTCCATATTTAACCGCTTTCTCAATAATCCATGCTGGGACACTCGAAGCCCCATGTAAAACAAGGGGGATGTTAACCTTTTCGTGGATAAGCCTTAGTCTTTCAAAGTCAAGTTTGGGTTCGCCTTTAAACTTGTAGGCTCCGTGAGAGGTGCCTATCGCAACCGCAAGGGCATCCACACCAGTTCGTTCAACAAATTCTTTAGCCGCGTTAGGGTCGGTCAAAACGGCTTCTTTCTCCTCAACGGTTGATTCTTCTATGCCAGCAAGTCTTCCAAGCTCAGCTTCAACAGAAACACCCTTCGGACGCGCCAAATCAACCACACGCTTCGTTAAAGCTACATTTTCTTCAAATTTCAAATGAGAACCATCAATCATGACAGATGTAAACCCAGCCTCTATGCATTTAGAAACTGTTTCAACGTCTTTGCCATGGTCAAGGTGCAGAGACATCGGCACTGAAGCTGATTCGGCCGCAGTCTTAACAATATTTTCAATGTGCGCTAAACCAGCATACCGAACAGAGCTCGGCGTAACAGCAACTATAACAGGCGATTTCTCTTCAACAGCAGCCTCAACAACAGCCAACAAGCTTTCCAGATTACTGATGTTGAAGGCTCCAACGGCATAGGCTTCCCGCATGGCAGGAAATAGCAAATCTCTGTTTGTAACAAGCATAACCTTTCACGCAAATGATATTAGCAATCAGTATTAATGGCTTTTACGCAGAACTACAAAGATTTTGTGCAGTGTAAATTATAAAATCAAAACTTTGAAAGGAGAATCCCACCAGAGCCAGAACCATAATTTTATATAATTTATCCCATCACATAACGCAAGTGATCTTAAATGAGTGAAAAACATGCGTATGTCGTCATGATTAAGGAGAAATGGTGGAACGAGTTCTGCCGACTAAATAGAGCTGGCAAGACAAACCATGCATACGTACAAAGCGGCTCGGCACCTCCGAAAAACGCTAAGCTCATATTCTTCTACGTTGTCAAACCAGTAGGCGAGATTCAAGGTTATGCAGAATTTCGAGAACGTGTAGTCGGAGAGACGGATACTATGTGGAAAGAATACGGACGTGAATCTTGTCTATCTGAAAATCAATACGATGACCTTTTAAGGGGAGCAAGGAAAGTGTCGTTCATCCGGTTTACAAACTTGCACGAGTCATCCAATCCGATACTGTCAAACGACATCTTAGCATCCTTAGGGGTTAATAGGCTTCCCAGAAGGGGATTCTACATAAGTAAAGAAGTCGCAGACACGCTGATCAAAATAATGGAATAACCTCGAATTCACATTCTTTCGAATCATTAACTTTCCGGGTCTGTTAAGAATTCTCTCCACCAGAGAAGTTTAGCGAGTTTTCCCCATCAGTATGAATGTTGCCACAGTACCCATACAAACCAACACGATAATTATCGTTAGAAAAAGCATCTGCGGAATTCCGAAAATGTAATGCTGAACTTCATAATTCAATGTTACAAGCTTATCTTCCGACGTGTCTGTATTGGAAAAGTGTAAAACGTATTCTCCAGCTTCATCACAGACAAAGCAGTAATTAACATTGCTTGTCTTGCGGTACTCGACTTTCACGTTTCCATGATGGTCAGTAATGTAAAAGTCTAACTTGCTTCCAGTCTGACCCACAACAGTAAACTCTATCAGAACACGATCTTCAACCGCAAGACGGATAGATTTGGACACTTCTTCACCTTTAGGCACAGTAAAATTCATGGTTGTTGCTTCTGCAAGTTGGACGAGAATCGACAATATCATTATCATTATAGCGAAAAGAAAATGAGTTAGCTCCTCCTTTGGCTGAATCATCAAATATTTTTATTTTTAGCCATCGATAACTTTTATGAACTAAAAATACAGAAGAACAATAATAATTTGGAAACTGTTGTTAGTTGCTCTTATAACGAGTTAGCCAATTCTAAAACCTTGTCTCTGATCTGTCTGAATATTTTTCCAGCATGCCCACGAGGTAGAAAATATGGATCGTCAATGTTCCACACAACTATTTTGTCTGCACATTCTGGGCACCTGCTTAAGACAGCATCTTTGTGTCTTTGTTCCATAACTACGATAAGGTCATATTCGCCAAGTTGCTTGCTATCTAGGCCTTCCGGAACTTTCTTGAGGTATTGTTCCGCGTTTTCTCTTGCTAAGTATTTCTTTACCTCTTCTGAAGTTGGAATCGCAACGTGTATTCCCGCAGAGTCTACCTCGATCTCTGGCTTAAACTTCTTCAGTAAGGCTTCTGCCACAGGACTACGATAAGCATTTCCCGAACACACAAATAGTACCTTCATGCCGGTCACATTGGTTTCTAAGCTTCTAGTTTATAAATCAAGCAGAGATTTTATAAACTTCCATTTTTCTTTAATTTAGAAAATTATAAAGTTAGAAAACTACTTTGCTCTTAAGTCGGCTCCACACTCTGGACAGAACTTTGAACTCACCGGGATACGAGCTTGACATTTAGGGCAGATTAGCACAACTGTTCTATGCACTGGCCTGTAAATTGGAACGAAAGCGACAACAATTCCGTAGATCATCTATCGACCTTCAATAGAAATATGAGCGATGTTCTCTGACAAAAAGTTTGCGTATTTTAAGTTTCTAAATTATAAATTAATCTGAATTTTATAATCTTCTAAAATTCTTTCTTTGCTTAGAAAGTTAGAAAGTTCATTTATGCCTTAACTCTAGTCTCTTTTAGCAGAAGCAATGGTAAAGCAGACAGCCCTATAGTGAAAGAGGAAGCATAAAATGGTGCGAACATGCCCCAACTGTCCCAAAGGATACCGCTGAGAGCATTCCCCATCAATAGTCCTATCCAGAAAGTCGCCGCCGAAATCCCATTTACGAGACCCCACTTCGAAGATGGTGTAGAATCCATCATAAGAGTTTGAAATGGAGACCACGAAAGATTCAATATGGCGCGTGACACAAACATGAAAAGAATTAATTCCAGCGTGTTTCGAGAATAAGCAAACAACAAGAAAAACGGAGATGAAGCCACGAAAGTTACAAACATGACCTTTCTTCTGTCGAATAGATCACTACACTTGCCGCCTGGAATTTGCACAATTATAGAGGCAATTCCAAAACCAATGGCGTATAGAATGCCTATAAACGTGTAGCCTACATGAAATTTTGAATCGACGAAAACTGGAATCACTGGTCCGGTCACACCTATACCTAACCCTTGAATTATGTTAATCAATGAGAACAGAATTACTATTGACAGATATTTATCAGTCACATCGACTTTTTCATTCTTGTTGTTTATACCTTTTACTTGCGGCTTCCTTCTCGTCTCTTGCATAAGAAGTGTAAGAGGGAAAACAGCGAACATCAATAGGAAACAGGCAAAGAAAGGAAAGCGTATACCGAACAAATCTGCAGCTATACCGCCAACAAAGGGGGCAACCGTGGAGCCCATCAGCCAAGAAATGTTCGTCCAACTGTAGGCTGAAGCCATAGTTTCGGTTGAGGAAACATCCGCTATTATTGCCCATCGGACTGGTAAGTATAAGCCTGTTGCAAAACCAGACAGCATAACCCATGGCACTAAATCCACCCAATTGTTAGCAAGAGCGTACATTAGTGGTGGAAAAGCAGCTAGTAATGTGCCCAGTGCATGTAGTCGTTTTCTACCGTACTTGTCAGATAGAAATCCGCAGAGAATTTGCATTACTGCCGCGACAGCACTGGAAGCAGAGAACACGAATCCGAGTTCTGTCATAGATGCGCCAAGAGAACTTTTTATGTAAATCGACCATATTGGACTGATCAGATCAATGGCTAGGGAACTCACTAGGAAGATTATAGAAAGGATTAGGATGTTTCTTCCGTAAGCCATAAATCGATTCAATTTCGTTGCCTCTAGCCAAATTAACCGACCACTCCTTCGAGAATGGCAATCGTCTATTTAAGAATTATGGACCAATGATTTCTCCTTAATTTTCTCTAAAAGCTCGTCCAGACCAACAAAACCATGTCTATCTATTCTCAAGTTTTCAGGATTATGTGTAAGAAAATAACGCATATACTTGCTGACTTTAGCCTTTAATCAACGTTCCACGTAAATAGCATTCGTTTTTAAACTTAAAAACCCAAATGTTACAATGTATTCAACAATAACGATTGGATGTGTTGTTATGAAGGTTGTTCCTAGAAGTAAGTTGATATATAGCTTTAGTTCTCAACACAAACCTGTTGAACACGTCAAGCCTGGAGAATTTGTCTTGCTTGAAACTGAGGATGCTTTTGGCGGACAAATCAGAGGCGAAGAGACCTCCTTAGAAGAGCTTGACTGGTCTAGGGTTAATGGGGCAACAGGTCCGGTTTTCGTTGAGGATGCGGAGCAGGGGGATACGCTCGTCGTGGAAATATTAGACATAAAAGTAAAAGAGAAAGGTGTGATAGTTACGATTCCGAAATATGGAATTTTAGAAGAAAAGCGGTTTAACCCTTCAACCAAGATTGTTAGGATAAGCAACGGATACATTCATTTCGATGAGAATGTTCGCGTTAGAGCAAACCCCATGATAGGCACTATCGGTGTGGCTCCAGAATCAGGTGAAATTCCTTCGGGTTCCCTCGGCAAGCATGGTGGAAACATGGATGTCAAGGAGTTAACGGCTGGCATCAGGCTTTATTTACCAATATTCACTGAAGGAGCATTGTTTGCAGCTGGCGACCTACACGCAGTCCAGGCCGATGGAGAACTTTGTGTCTCTTCTGTTGAGGTGGCTGGCGAAGTTCTCTTGAGGTTCAGCCTCGTTAAGAGTAAGAAGCCTGAATGGCCAATACTTGAAACCCACGACAGGTATGCCTTTCTAGCTTGCGGCGACACCTTAGACGAAGCTGCTGCGTTTGCGGCTGAGGCTGCAGTAGAGGCTTTCATGCGAGAGTATAACTGGCCCTTTGAGAAGGCATACATGTTTGGAAGTCTTGCCATCAATTTGGAAGTCAATCAAGCAGTGGATCCGAAGAAGGGGGTTAGGGCAGTTATGTCAAAGGATTTTATATCCCTAGACAGCTTGTTAACTTGAAAGTTAATTAACTGAAAAGTTATGTTTATAGATCCTTAACCTCTTTGCATCATAAAATAGCAAGCTGGAACAAAAATAACAGTGCGGGCTTTATTGCGTTCTTATTTTGACTGTTGTTATGTTGAAAATAGGTCCCCCGCCTATTTTTTGAGTTGTGTCTGGTGTTATGGTGTTTTGAGGCTTTCCATTTATGTCTCCGCATTCTCTTGGCGCCCATAATACTCCTTTTGGCACTGAAGTTGAAATTACTGCTTTAAGCTTTATGCTCCCCAGTTCGTTGTATAACTCAACTGTATCGCCTTCATGAACTTCGTAGTTTTCTGCATCTTCTGGATTGATAAGCACTGTTGAGGGTATTCGTCCATACACGTCTTGGAACTGGGTATGCGTGTATTTCTTAACTGCTGTATTTAGTAAAATGAATCCTTCATTTTTAGGCAGTGGATACTGTTTTGGCAAGGATGTTAAGCCAAGTTTCTCAGCTTTTGTAGCGTAGAACTCTATTTTTCCTGTGGAAGTTTGATACTCATTTTTCGGTTTCATTTTCAGCTTTAACATTTTTCCCTTTTTCAAATCCGAAATGTTTCCGTTTTCAAATGCGTTCGCTAATGCTTTTTCAACTGCTTTCCAAGGGTCTTCATACAGCCATTCTTCCTTAAGATTTAATCGCTTAGCTAATTGAGACGCAATCCACAGCTCGCTTTTGCTTTCCCCTAACGGTTCAATCACTTTCTGAGATTTTCGGACATATTTATGGCTATACGATATTACTATGTCTTCTTTTTCAAAAAATGTAGGCGCAGGCAAGACTAGATTTGCATGTTTGGCGGTTTCGGTCCAATGAGTGTCGTGTACAACTACGAACACATCTTTCCTTGTTAATCCGTTTCTTACTGCGTTTTGATTTGGCAAAGTTTCTGCAGGATTCATGTTATAGATGTAAACGAACTTGAACTCGCCGTTTTCCAGATGCCTACCCAAGGCAACTTGACTCACAACTTTGACTTTCTTATTAGTCAAAGATTCACCTGTTAGATAGGATAAGTTTGTGGTCCAGCCGTTGCTGTTTGTGTAGTAGAAACCTCTGTGTAATCCGATTAACGCTGGTATAAGTGAGATTGCCCTTACAGATTCGGCTCCGTAAAGGCTTTTTTGCATGCCTATTCCGATCATCGTTACATTGGGTTTAAAGTCAGCATATAATTCTGCCAGCTTCGCTATGTTATCCCACTTTAATCCAGTATATTCTTCAATTAAATCGACGCTCCATTTGGATGTTTCCTCTTTTAATTTATCAAAACCATGAGCATATTTTTGAATGAAATCAGAGTCGGTAAGATTATTTTCGATTAAATGTTTCATTATTCCGTAGGCTAATGCGACGTCGCTTCCGAGTTTAGGTTGAATCCAAATGTCCGCTGATTTCGCTGTCTCACTCTGTCTCGGATCTACGGCAACTATTACTCCGCCATTTTTTCTGGTTTTCAACGATAACGCATAAAGATGTGGGGCGCTTACGGCAGTGTTGAAACCCCAATAGACAGTTAATTTCATATTTGGAAGCTCATCCGGATCAACGCCGTAGGTTAAGCCGTAGTG